>Ga0209644_1000024_pt1 | contig 151498 bp, 148 predicted proteins | sample ETNvirome_2_1000_FD_184069 | JGI IMG/M metagenome (GOLD analysis project Ga0209644, IMG submission 184069) | Marine viral communities from the Pacific Ocean - ETNP_2_1000 (SPAdes) (version 2) | ecosystem: Environmental > Aquatic > Marine > Oceanic | place: Pacific Ocean | collected 2013-06-22 | reverse complement strand
GTGAGCCATTAAGCTAACCTGTACTAATTACCCGTGAGGCTTAACCATACAACGCCAAACGCGTTTTATGACAGCGTAACAGACAGAAGTTAGTATACTAAAGTAGATTTACGATTATCAGATTTCCAGATTTTAGTTAATTGCGAATGCGATTAACGACCAGAATATGCTTGGTGACAATAGCGTTTTGGACCCACCTGACCCCATGCCGAACTCAGTAGTGAAACGAAACAGCGCCGATGATAGTGTGGCATTTGCCATGTGAAAGTAGGACATCGCCAGGCTCCTAATTAGAGAAACCCGATTCGAAAGAGTCGGGTTTTTTGTTGCCTGTAGAAAAATAAAATACCCAACCAAGACCCCTACGACCTATATCTTTGTAAGCATCGTGTGGCATTGACCATGTGAAAGTAGGACATCCTACTGCGTAGCGCACCATGGCTCCTAATTAGAGAAACCCGTTGCAGCAATGCAGCGGGTTTTTTGCGTTCAGGGCTAAATCGTCCAGTATCATACTGAGATTGCATACAGAGATAAAAAGGCGCATAAGCGCAAGGTGAAAAGACGTAGGAGGTACTTTAGTGCCGAAAGTGTCTGATATGCCCTTCATACAACACCCCTGAAATTCACGGCTAAAGCCGTTCCTACGCTTCTTAATCATAATTACAGAAGTGCAAGGGGCTCTAAATCGCTCATTTCACTTCTGGCTCAAATAATTAGAGCTTAGTAGGAGGCACTTTAGTGCCGGAATTGTCTGATATGCCCTTCATGCATAACCACTGATATTCACGGCTATAGCTGTTCCAACGAGATAGTGATTCATTGCTAGTTATTAAAACAAGCCATATTCTTCGGTCTCTTCGGCTTCATGGCGCATTAAATGCTCAGGGCGGAATATGGCGCTAGGATCGAGTAACAAACTATGCTTGTTTTTCATTTTGATTAAACCACGCATCATATTTTTAGTTTGAGGATCTACATCAAAACCTACGGAGGTAAGCTTATCAAGCGGTTTAATATCCTCTTTCTTTACATTGATATTGTCTTCTACCTTGTCAACGAGGAGGCCTATATGAGGTGTTACGCCATCTTTAGTGGTAAAGATTATGATAGGCTTGTAATCCAGAATAATCTGCTCTCTTGCAGACTCAAACAAGCGTATTAACTGATTAAACACTTGGCGCTTCTTTTCTTCAAATAAACGAATAACGTTCTCTTTTGTCATTGTTTTTTGAAGGTCTAAGAATTCACGCGCCATGGCGTGCAATTCTCTGTGGGGGGTGTCGAACTTATCGAGGATATTTTGCAGGTCTTCGTTGTCAGTTTTAAAGCTGTTGTACCATCGGCCAAAATCGCATTTATCCGGATCAATTGTGTTTGTGAAGGCTGCGCCTGTGAGCAGGCTATGCTCTAGTGCGCTCAACCATTGTTGGTGATCTTTTTCTTTTTCAACCAATAAGTCAGTGAGCTCAGCATTTGTCTTATTGGTTGATTGGTTATTAAGTACAATGCCTAAATCAAAGATGGGCGTGGGTGTTTCCATGTAATCTTTTACACCAATGAAGCTTTTATTTTCATTAGGCAAAGATGTCAGGTTATTTTCGTAACGTTCTGTTAGAAGAATATCGAGAATCTTAAGTGAAATGGTCTTTTGCCCAACACGAAAATTAATCAGATCCATATTTCCCTCAAAGCCTTGTTAAGTCTTTAAAGCATAGAACATTATTTCGATTTAGCAGTAGTTAATTTCAATTACTTTTAAAATAGGATCGGTAGATCTTTTTATCCGTGTTGTTTGTCTGATTGTTAAATAAATCGGCAAACTCAGACGTATCACTAAAGAGCTTATTTAGTTCAGTCAGCAAGCATTGATTATTCAACGGTGTTGTGCACTTTTGTGCGGCGCTCACTAACGCAACTGCATTCAAATAGCCTTCAAAAATAATTCTGTTAGGGCTTGTGTTATAGGGCTTGATATCTGCTCTAAATTGCTTGCATAAGGAGTTGTCACACTGATTGGGGTCTGGCACAACCTCCGTTACCATAATAGTACTTGGGTGGTGAATGAGAGAGTATAAATCAAAACTCGACACAAATGATACTGAGGTATAGTCGGGTTTGAAACCTTGCTCGTATCCAGTATTAATAAATTCGGCTAATGGTTGATAAGTGCCTACCATGCATACTGCGGTGACTCCACTAACTTTAAGTTGTTCTAGTGCCTTTGATATCTCTTCGCTATTTCGTTTGAAACGTGCAACTTCAACCGGTACCAAATCGTGTTTTTGCAGTGCCATTATTAAGTTACTTTCAACTAAAAAACCAAACTCATCGGCTTGGATCATCAACCCTATTTTTTTATGCTTGCGCTCCTGAACTAAATAATTAATTTGCTCTATCGCTTCATCTTGATAGCTTGCGCGTAAGTTAAAGACGTTTGGCATTGACTGGTTATGGAGAAAGTCAGCACCAGTAAAAGGCATCAGGAAGGGCACTCGATGTCTATCTAAAAGGGGCTTAATCGCATTTGCAGTCGGTGTACCCATCGAGCCGAAAATAGCGTCTATTTTGTCATTAAATAAAAATTGTCGTGTGTTTACAACGGTGTTTTTAGGCTCATAACCGTCATCAGCAAGAATAAGATCAATATTTTGACCATGTATTCCATCACGTGCATTTACTTTGTTGAAATAGATTGTACTACCCAGTGCTAATTGCTCGCCGATGTGTTTTGCAGGACCAGTTAGTGCGGTAGACATCCCTAATTTTATAGGTGGCTGTGTATGTTGAGTGTTTCCTATAATAGGCACGAAAAGCAAGCAAATCGCTAGGCGCTTAACGGTTGCTCTTATTAAGTAAAGTAAACTGGGCATACCAATCGTGTACTGCTTTTTTGAACCGAATGTCGAACTCTTTTTTACCCGTGAAGTGTGCTTCATCAATTACGCTTTTCACATCAATTTGCTGTAATACTAGTCTAATAAGGATCATTTTTGTATCTTGGTCGAGTAAATTTAGACTAATAGGCATGTGCCAAATAAGCTGCCACAGTAAGGGTTGTAATTTAAAGAGTGAAACGTCGTTGTTGAGTAACCTGTCTGCTCTATTAAGCATTTCTGAAGAGCAACCTATTGTTGAATAGCCTGAGAGTAGTTCATCAACTAGTTGCCATGGTAAAGAGTTAAAATGCCCAAATAGTTGCACGGATAGGTCTTGCTTAAATTCTTCTTTTAATTGCTCTGTGACTGCTTTGCTTTGTGTTTTTAATGGCTTAATAACAAGTGCAGCATGTTCTGCAGTGGCTTTATCACGGTTAAAACCTAGCTTTACAAGGCGAAAACCATTTGTTTTCCAAAACCTAACTAATGACGCATTTGCCCCAAAACTTGCACCAAAGAAATCGCACGTACTTAGTTGTTGTTGGCAAAAATCTAATAAGGCAGATCCTATACCTTGTTGGTGGCTCTCTGGTGCTACAGCGATTCTCACAACGCGTGCAGAGTGACCTGTTAGCCACTGCGTATCATGCGTTAACTGAGTTAATGTTTGTGCCATTAAATGCCCTTGCGGGCGGCGTTCGCCTGTTATTACTTGCTCTGCAATATCTTGCGATAGTCCCCCTTCAATTGCGACTAAACAGACGGCTTGTAGGTTTTCTGCTTGTCGGCAAATAAATAAGTGTAATTCAGGTGCATCAAGCAATTGACGTAAATCACTCACACTGGTTTGGTAGTGCGCTAACGCGAGGAGTGCCATAACTTGGCTTAATAAGTGTTCATCACGAATAAGGCGCTCCTTGCTAACCTGCTCGAACTGCAAAGGTAACGAACTAGCGACTTGATTGTATTGCGCATCAAGCAGTAATAAATCGCGTATGGCGTACTCAAGCGGATCATGCTTTGCAAAGCGGATCGGTGCGTCTAAGTTTATTGTCTTTAATGACTTAAACTGGCTGCGCAAATAATGTAAAAAGCGCAGTGTATAACCGCGGCCATTGCCTTCATAACCGACCATGGTGCTAGCAAACACAATACGTGGGTACGAGTGTAAAATTTGCATTAGCATAGGAACAGGGATAGCTGCAGCTTCATCTATAAATAGCAGATCGCATTGAGGTTTTTCATTAAGGAGGTTATCAGGAGCACTATAACTTAGGTTTGCAAGTTGCTTGCAATTGGCTTGCAAAGGGACATTAAGTTGTTCAGCTAAGTGTTTAAATGTGGTTTGCACCGCTTTAACTTGAGTCGCACACAGCAGTATTTTTTTATCCTTTAATGCAGCAGCTGCAAGGCCTAATGCGGCTGATTTTCCTCGCCCTCTATCAGCACTAATTACGAGAGGACGATGTGCGCGACCCTGTGCTGTTTTAATTATTTGCTCAATACACGCCTGTTGTTGAGAAAAGTCAATTAATGCGTGATGTGGGTGTATTGTTTGATATGTCGTTGGCGTGATGTGCTGCTTAAAAATGTGTGTTTGCGACTCTAATAATGTAGTTAGGCGTTCATTAAAGAAACTATGCGTTATTGTTTGTCCAAACGATGTGACGTTTTCAAGCGCAGGATCGACCCATGTTGGGTCATTCGGGAGTAATAAAATAAACACACCACCGGCTTTAACTGTACCGGCAAGCGCGGCTAACTTATCTGCATACAGTCCACTAAAACCATCAAAAATCGCGTGTTGAAACTCTTGTCCAAGAATTTGATGAACATGCTTTGGGAAGGCGCTATTTTTTAATTGATGGCAACTGCTAAACACATACGTGTTTGGCAGTGACAGTTGATTGGCAAATGCATAACACCAGGTTGCATCACCTTGCACCACAATAAGCTGACGATGCTTGGCAATCGTCAGCTCAGTGATGAGCATGCTTAGGTAGTCGTTATAAGGCTTGAAGTCTTGCATACTGAGTAACAAGCCACTTACTGCCTAAATCATCAAAGTTCACTTGAATACGTGACTGTGCACCACTGCCTTCATAATTTAGTACCGTTCCTACACCAAATTTTGCATGTAAAACGCGTTGCCCTAAATTAAAGCCACTGTCTTCAAATGCGGCATGTGTGACTGATGAGCTAAAACGGCCTGCGGCTGGGGGCCTTGAAACTTGTGTTTTGATACGAATTTCCTCAACACAGTCTTCTGGCATTTCGCGCAAGAATCGAGAGGGGCTGTGGTATTTTTCTTGGCCATATAAACGGCGAGTTTCAGCGTGACTAATGTACAGCTTTTCCATCGCTCGGGTCATGCCTACATAACACAAACGGCGCTCTTCTTCTAAGCGACCAGACTCCTCATTACTTTGCTGTGAAGGAAACATGCCTTCTTCAACACCCACCATAAAAACAAGCGGGAACTCAAGGCCTTTTGCTGAATGAAGTGTCATCATTTGCACGGCATCTTCGTGCTCATCGGCTTGACCTTCGCCTGATTCGAGAGAAGTGTACGCAAGAAAGCCTTGCAGTGGTGAGCTGAATTCTTCGTCTTCAGGTAGCTCATATTGGCCACAGGCACTAATGAGCTCTTCTAAGTTTTCTACGCGAGCGCGGCCTTTTTCACCTTTTTCAGCTTGGTACATGGCCATCAACCCTGAAGTTTGAATCGCGTATTTAGCTTGCTCTTCTAAGGTAAGATCACTGATTTTGTCTTCAATGTGCTCAACCAGCTCTAAAAATTTTGTTACTGCACTGGCTGCACGCCCAGATAGATGCTGCTGTTCAATAATGGCTTTTGCAGCATACCACAGAGGAAGAGACTCGTTCCGCGCACAGTCACGAATGTGGCTGAGGGTTTTATCTCCAATGCCACGAGCAGGGGTGTTAATAACGCGCTCAAAGGCGGCATCATCTTGGCGATTACCCACTAAGCGCAGGTACGAAAGGGCGTCTTTAATCTCTTGACGCTCGAAGAAGCGCATGCCGCCATAAATGCGGTATTTAAGCCCTTCTTGTAACATGGCTTCCTCGAGTACACGAGATTGCGCATTGTTACGGTATAGAATCGCGGCATCTTGCAAGGCATTACCAGCATTTAACCAGCTACGCAGTTTACTGCTTACGAAACGGGCTTCATCTAATTCGTTAAAAGCGGCATACACCGAAATTGGTTCACCTTCGTTACCATCGGTCCAGAGGCTTTTACCCATGCGTTCAGCATTATTTTTAATTAGCGCATTGGAGGCTTTTAATATTGTGGCTGTTGAGCGGTAGTTCTGTTCAAGACGAATGGTTTCGGCTTCGAAGTCGGTTAAAAAGCGTTTAATATTCTCAATACGTGCACCGCGCCAACCATAGATACTTTGGTCATCATCACCTACTATCATAATGCTGTTGGTGTTTCCTGCTAGCAGCTTTAACCAAGCATATTGAATCGTATTGGTATCTTGGAACTCGTCTACCAACATATGAGCAAAACGCTGCTGATAATGACGCAGTAGCGTAGGGTGATTGTTAAGTACTTCGTAGCAGCGTAATAAAATTTCTGCAAAGTCGACCAAACCAGCACGATCACATGCTTCTTGATATGCTGCATAAACTTTCAGCATCATTTGCTCATTGATATCGTAAGCCTGAATATCTTTAGGGCGCAGACCTTCGTCTTTTTTAGCACTGATGTACCAGCTAAACTGTTTCGCTGGCCACTTTTTATCATCGATATTCATTGCTTTAAGTAAGCGTTTGATCATTCGCTGCTGATCGTCTGAATCTAAGATTTGAAAGCTTTCAGGTAATTTTGCTTCACGATGATGTGCACGCAAAATACGGTGAGACAACCCGTGGAAAGTGCCAATCCACATGCCACCAACAGGCGCTTTTAAGGTTTCTTCTACGCGAGAGCGCATCTCTTTTGCAGCTTTATTGGTAAAGGTGACCGCAAAAATACTGTAGGCAGAGGCTTGCTCAACTTGCATTAGCCATGCGATACGATGAACAAGTACTCGAGTTTTACCAGAACCTGCACCAGCAAGTACTAGCATATTTTGCAATGGGGCTGCGACTGCATCCCGTTGTTTGTCATTTAAGCCATCGAGTAATTCAGAAACGTCCATCGTTACGCCTTTTCAATCTATAATGAGAGGAGTATAACAGGTGTTTATGCAAGGCTAAATAAAATACTGTTTTTATAAACAGCTATTTTGGCAAGTTATTAAAATTGCATAATAAAAATTGTGAATTTGACCTATTTGTGGCAAAAAGAACTAAAATAAAAACAGTGTGAAAATTTAACGTGTTGATTTATAAAATATAATAAGTTGGCATGAAGTGTGTTTATAAAAAGTATAATCATCAAAAACTACAGAGGTTAGTATGGCAGAGCAAGGTTCTGGCGGTAATGTAATCGCAGCAATATGTAATATCTTTTTTCCCGGTTTAGGGCAACTGGTGCAAGGTCGTTTGATGGCGGCGATCGCATTTTTCTTAGCGTGGATCATAAGTGGGGTATTAATTTATGTCGCCGTTGGTTTCATATTACTTCCGATTGTATACCTATGGGCAATCATTGATGCCGCGCGTTTCAAGTCGCGACTCTAGCAATTTTTTATATATCTAAACAGCATTAACACTAGCGCCATTGGGCGCTAGTGTTGTTTTTGGCCTTCTGAACTCGCTACTGCATGCCGCAACCGATATAATTACTGCATCAAGAGTTGTGAGTATTTACGATGGAATATCAATTTATCCGCGATCCAATGAGCGGTTTACGTATTAAAATTTCGACTGAACATGCGGTTATCGGTCGTTGGTTGAATGAAGAAATAGGCAAAGAAAAAATAGCGATGGTCCAGGCGCTAATTTCCGCCGTTAAAAATAGCCATGAGCCCTTAACACTGCAAGGCCAAGAAATAGATTTGATTTTGAGTAAGGACGAAGCGTTGTTTGAAGCTCATGCTCTTCATCAAGATAATGAAGATCTCATGGCGTATCAGGATGATGATTTAATGCTTGAAGAAGATGGCTTAAGCAGTGGCTGCGGTTTTGAGGATTTTGTTGATTTAATTGAGTCTTGGCACGCGTTTGCGCAAGGTCGTTAAGCAGGGCTTAAAGCCCTACTTAATTAATCACTCGATAGTGTGTTTATTGTTCGCTCACTGATTTAACTGCGGCTAACAATACGTCTTCTGTTAAACGAACTTTATAATTAGGGTTCGCATACTGAAAGTGGATAAGCCCTTGCTTATCTACTACAAAAACAGCAGGAACGGGTAACGCAACCTGTGCTTTGCCATCGAGTGATACAAAGTTAACCCCTAACTTGTTGCGATAAATTTTTGCGGTCTTGTCATCGAGATAAAATGCCAATCCCAACGTTTGGCTCAATGCCAAACTATCATCAGAGAGTAGTTGATAGTTCGCAGAGGTTATTTTAGTCTCGGCTAGCTTTTCTGGACTATCCGGAGATATTGCAATAATTTGTGCCCCCAAGTCTGCTAATTGATCCTCAATTTTTTGTACGTTGGCTAATTGCTTGGAACAATAGGGACACCATCCACCTCGGTAAACGATTAATACGGTAGTTTTTTCTTTAAAACGTTTTTTTAAAGAAACGGTTGTGCCGTTTTGGTCTTTTAAATCAACATCTGGAATTGTTAATCCAGGCAATAGTGGACTGACGTGCTCTGCCGAGTCAGCAATATTATGAGCTGTGGCTGCAAGTGTTTGGCTAGATAGCACAAGTAATGCACTAACAAGAAGGGTTCTCAGCATGGTATTCCTCAATTATTTTTTTCAACTGCTTATGAAGACCTGCTTAGCTGTTTTTTAATTTCATCAATGCTGAATTTATCTGTAGTATATAGCTAAATAAAAATGCAAGTTGGGATTAAAAATGTCTGCTAATTTACAAAAAATCGTTGTCATGCTTGAGATGCAAAATGCCATGAATACAAAAGTGCATGAGCAATGGTTTAGCCAAGGTTTTGAATGGTATCGTGCTATTTGGGTTGAGTGTGCTGAAATGCTCGACCACTATGGTTGGAAATGGTGGAAAAAACAAACCCCAGATACTGAGCAAGTTATTTTGGAGCTGGTCGACATTTTCCATTTTGGTTTATCACTGCGTATCGACGGGGAAACAAGTTACGAGCAACTTGCCGCTCAACTTGAAGCTGAACTAAGTGCGCCTGAGCAAGCTGACGATTTTAAACAAACGCTTGAGTTATTGGCTGCAACCGCCGTTGCTGAAAAGCGTTTTAATGCTGCCGCATTCGCTGGATGTATGGCGCAAATTGGCATGGATATCGACGATTTATATCGTGGCTATGTTGGCAAAAATACACTTAATTTCTTCCGCCAAGATCATGGTTACAAAGATGGCAGTTATATAAAGGTGTGGAACGGTCAAGAAGATAACGAGCATTTAGTTGAAGTCGTTAAAAGCCTCGATACGGAGCATGCTGATTTTGCAAAGCTTGTCTATCAAGGCTTAGAGCAGCGTTACCCTAAATAAACCTATTTATGCTCATTTTAGGGGCATGAAGTCACGAAAGTCGGTGGTAGATAAATAGCCATCGAACTGTTTATGCGGTTGTCGGCTATCAGGGTTGGCAACCGCAAGTATATGGCCTATGCCAAACTCTTTGGCCGCATCGAGCACTGCGGGACTGTCATCAACAAATAAAGTGCGCGCTTTATCAAACTGCCATTCTTGTTGCACTTGCTGCCATAAAGGTTGATGTTCTTTACTCACACCATATTGATGGGTTGAAATAACGCCATCTAAATAATTGTCTATTGCCGTTAACTCAAACTTTAACATGACACAATCTGGGTGGGCATTCGTAAGTAAGATTAATTCTTTGCCTGTTTTTCTAAGTTCGGTTAGAAAAGGGGGGACGTCTTCGCGAATTTTTATTAAATGCTGAATATCACGCTTTAACGCCATAATGGGTAAATCGAGTTGCTGTTGCCAGTAATCTAAACAATACCAACTTATTTGGCCGCTTACTTTTTGATAGCGTTGAAAAATGTCTGTTTTCGCCTGCTCTAAACTGAGTCCATGCTTTAATGCATATTGTTCGGGAATAACGGTAAGCCAAAAGTAATTATCAAAATGCAAATCGAGCAGAGTGCCATCCATATCAAGCAGTACTGTATCGATTTTTGACCAATTTAACATAGGCAATTCACTTTAAAAGATTTATCATGAGTGTAACTGACATGATAGCAAATTAATGCCAATGACACAGAAAAAGCACCCAACACCTCCGCAAATATTGTCTAACGAAGTCGTCGCCAAAAGCCGACTATTTACTGTTGAATCTCTGGCTTTGAAGTTTTCAAATGATGAACAAAGGCAGTATGAAAGAATTCGTGGTGGAGGCCGGGGAGCTGTGATGATTGTGCCCGTTACAGCTGATAATGAATTGCTATTAGTAAGGGAATATTGTGCAGGCACGAACGACTATCAACTCGGTTTTCCTAAGGGCTTAATTGATCCTGGAGAAACACCAGAGCAAGCCGCAAACCGAGAGCTTAAAGAAGAGGTCGGTTTTGGTGCGAAGCATTTTTCTGCACTAAAAAAAGTAACGATGGCACCCAGTTACTTTAATGCCACTATGCATATTCTCTATGCAGAGCAACTTTATCCAGAAACGTTACCTGGTGATGAGCCTGAACCGCTCGTTGTTGTTAAATGGCCAATACAAGATTGGCAATCTTTATTACAACAAGATGACTTTACTGAAGCACGAAGTGTTGCAGCTTTGCTATTATTAACAAAGTACCTAGAGTCAGGAGCGGGCAATGAATAATTTTTTAGAACCGTGCATTCGTTTAGCTGAGCAGGCAGGTGAGGCTATTATGGCTATTTATCAGCAAGATGATATTGGTGCTGAAGAAAAGTCAGATAATACACCCGTAACGAAAGCTGACTTGGCATCGAACGAAGTATTGATGGCAGGCCTAAGAAAGTTGGCTCCCGATATTCCGATTATGTCTGAAGAGACGCCTATTCCAGCACTTGAAGATAGGAAACATTGGCAGCGATATTGGTTGCTAGATCCTATGGATGGTACGGGAGAGTTTATTTTAGAAAGTGGCGACTTTGCGGTAAATATTGCGTTGATTGAAAACAATCATCCCGTCTTAGGCGTTATACACTGGCCAGCTAAACAAGTGACGTATTTCGCAAGTTATCAAAATGGTGCGTTTAAACGTGAAAATGGCCAAGATAAGCAAATTTCGGTAGCAACGCCAGATAACTTAACATTAGCGGTGAGTCGCAGGCAAAAAATTGAGGCGGTCAGTCAATATTTAAATACTCAATTTGCCACCGTAGCATTAGGATCATGTTCATTAAAGGCTTGCATTATTGCTGAGGGGAAAGCAGATTGCTTTTTACGTATTGGCCCAACAGGTGAATGGGATACTGGTGCATCTCAAGTAATTGTCGAAGAAGCTGGCGGATGCATTACTGACGCTGAATTTAACCCACTGACTTACAATCAACGAGAAAGTACTGAGAATCCTGATTTTATTGTAATGGGACACCCAGATTGGGAGTGGCAAAAAATGATCAGTCCTCATCAACGTGCTATTTAGAGTAGTTTTGTGTGCTTTTTGTTCGCTTGAACCGCTTTTATTATTATAACCCTTGATTTCTAATTTTTTTGCTATATTATAGCGCTCTCTCTGGTACAGGGCATCGTTAACATGCTTATGTTACTAAGAGATTACAGGCGCGGGATGGAGCAGCCTGGTAGCTCGTCGGGCTCATAACCCGAAGGTCGTCGGTTCAAATCCGGCTCCCGCAACCAATTTTTTGAAAAGTTTTGGTGCATTGTTGGAAGTTTAAAGGTCGTCGTCACGGCGTGAGGCATTCCCTCTTCACCTTCACAGCTCCCGCAACCAATTTTTTAAATTGGCTGACTTCTTAAATTAAGTGAGAAGAAAAATAAACTTAATAATTTCAGGCGCGGGATGGAGCAGCCTGGTAGCTCGTCGGGCTCATAACCCGAAGGTCGTCGGTTCAAATCCGGCTCCCGCAACCAATTCTTTGAATTGGCTGACTTCTTAAATTAAGTGAGAAGAAAAATAAACTTAATAATTTCAGGCGCGGGATGGAGCAGCCTGGTAGCTCGTCGGGCTCATAACCCGAAGGTCGTCGGTTCAAATCCGGCTCCCGCAACCAATTCTTTGAATTGGCTGACTTCTTAAATTAAGTGAGAAGAAAAATAAACTTAATAATTTCAGGCGCGGGATGGAGCAGCCTGGTAGCTCGTCGGGCTCATAACCCGAAGGTCGTCGGTTCAAATCCGGCTCCCGCAACCAACTGAAATTAAATTAGCAACAATGATTAGACACGCCACCGCGTGTTTTTTTATGCCTGAAATTCAGGTTTATAACCCGAAGGTCGTCGGTTCGCTTTCATAATTCCCCACTTCCGCAACCAACTGAAATTAAATTAGCAAACATGATCAGACACGCCACCGCGTGTTTTTTTATGCCTGAAATTCAGGTTTATAACCCGAAGGTCGTCGGTTCGCCTTCATAACTCCCCACTCCCGCAATCCACTGAAATTAAATTAACTAAAATTATTAGATACACATCAACGTATTTTTGCCTGAAACAATAGCGGTATTATTGGGCTTAAACGTGATGAGCTTTAGAACCGACTATAATAAAAGCTTTTCTTTCATGTAGTTAAAATGGGGAACTATTATGAATGTTAACTGAACTGAACTATTCTTTATTAATAACTAATAATAAATGTGTAGCTTTTAGGGATGACTCGGTTTCTTATTTATCTTTTTAGTCTATTTTTTTTACCTTTTGCGTGGCCTGCGTTTCAAAATTTCAGTATTGATAATGGCTTATCACAAAGCGTTGTATTTGATATTCAACAAGATCAGCAGGGGTTTGTATGGTTCTCTACGCAAGCAGGGTTAAACCGCTTTGATGGGAATGAATTTATTGTTTTTTCGTCAACAGGAGAAAACAATAGTTTAACGAATAACTACATTTATCCGCTTGCACTCGATAACGAATCGCACCTTTTTATAGGCACCCGCAATGGGGGCGTAAATCAACTCCCGTTATACGATTACCAATTTTCTTCGCCCATTTTAACAGACTACCGTATTACCAGTTTGTTTGTTGATTCTCACGTGCTGTATATCGGCACGTATGATGGCAGTTTATTCGCTTACAATAAACGCAATGAAAAAGTGACCCCACTAGTGCGGGATATAAAAAAGCCTATTTATGCGATAACAAAAATACACGATGTATTGTGGCTAGGTACTCATGGTGCAGGATTAATTCATTATGATCTTGCTAAGCAACAACGTGTCAGTACGTTGTTGAATGGATTTACAAAGCCACCTAGCATTCATTCGAGTATCTTTGCGATAAAGCAGGCAAATGACGAAACAATATGGTTGGCCAGTCAAGGCGGTGGGTTATTTAAGATTGATTTATCAGCAAAATCGATGCAGCAATGGCTTAAATCGAGCGACTCAGAGCACGGGTTAACCAGTAACGAAATTCGTGATATCGAGTTTGATCAGCAAGGTCGAGTATGGCTTGCAACGCGAGGGGGCGGCATCAATATTTTTGATCGCAAAACCAACACGTTTACTGCTTTATCCCATGACCCATTTGACAGATATAGCTTAGCGCACGACCGAGTTTACAGTATTTACCGTGATAGTAGCGATATTATGTGGTTTGGTACTGCCAATGGTATCAGCAAGCTAGATCCTGCTTCACTTCAATTCAGTAAATTAAAAAAACCGACACCGCTTTCAAGTAAAGATGCTTGGGCGCTATTTGAAGATTCGCAGCAACGTATTTGGTATGGCAGTTGGGGGGGCGGGATAGATATCCTTGATCAACAATTAAACCGTATTAAACACCTCGTGGCGAGCAACTTACCCAATTCAATTACCAGTAACGCTATTAAGGCGATAACTGAAGATTTAAATGGAGACATTTGGGTTGGTAGTTGGCAGCAGGGCATTGATGTGCTCCACCAAGATGGCAGTGTGACACATTTTCGAGCTGATGAAGGGAGCTATGGATTAACTGAAAACAGTATTTACGCCTTGCTGGTGGATGAGAAAAATAATGTCTGGGTAGGGACGAATGGTGGTGGATTATTTTGTTTTGATAGGCAATTAGGTCGGTTTATCAGTTTTTCAGAAAAACAGGCACATTCTCAATTAGTCATACCTACAGCAAGGGTGACAAGCTTATATCAAAGCTCCGCAACAGACATGTGGATAGCAACCGATGGGGATGGGGCGTATTACTATAACTTTGCGACTGATTCTTTAATTAATTATCGCAAAGGTAACCCCGCATCGGCTTTATCTGATAATACGGTGAGAGCCTTTTTACAGGAAGGTTCACGTATGTGGTTAGCGACGTCTAATGGAATAAATATCATTGACACCAATAGCCAGCAAGTAAAGGTTATTAATGTGGCAGATGGTATGCCTAATCAAGTGATTTATGCTTTATTAAAAGGCAATGATGGCATGGTTTGGGTAAGTACAAACAATGGATTAGCTAAAATAAATCCAGAGAATTTTGCAATCACCAGTTATAAAGCGCGTCACGGTTTGCAAGGCAATGAATTTAATGCCGGCGCCTATCTAAAAATGCGAGATGGCCGGTTAATGTTTGGCGGCACCCAAGGTGTAAGTGTTATTAACCCTGAAACACTCGTTAAGAATAAACAAGGTGGGCAGTTAGCATTAACGCGTTTACAGTTTGACGATCAAGACCTTATTATTTCTGCTGGGAGTAAGCTCGGTAGCCTTTACCAAATCGAGAAGAGTCGCATCGTCACAGTGCCAGCCGATATTACACGCATGCACTTACAGGTCAGTTATTTGCATTATTCAGAACCTAAAACTAATAAGTATTCTTACCGTTTAGAAGGTTTTGAACAGCAATGGAGAAATGTAACTGGTCCTTACTTATCAATAGATTACACCAACTTACCGCCTGGCAGTTATCAGCTTATCGTTAAAGCAAGTAGCGAAAGTGGAGCGAACGCACTCGCCCCATTGTTATTGAATATCAAAGTACTGGCTCCATGGTGGCAAAGCCCTGCTTTTTATGTTGTTTGTGCAGTACTTGTCTTATGTTTGGTGTGGTTATTAACGGTGCTTTGGACCTATCGGATCCGTAAACAAAAGTATCAACTAGAGCAACTTGTCAATGAGCGCACTGATGAAATTGCAGAGCAAAAAGCGCTGATAGAACAGCAAGCTGATGCGCTTAGTGATTCGCTTGAAAATAAAGTGCGCTTTTTTACGCATGCATCTCATGAGTTACGTACGCCACTTAGTTTGTTAATCGCACCATTGCAGCGTCTTATTTTTAATGAAAAAAACACAGATAAACGTGAGCAGTTAACCTTGGTATTACGAAACAGTCGACGTTTAGAAAATCTGGTCGATAAACTCTTAACATTGACCCGTTATGATGAGCGCAATGAAGAGATTATTAAGGTTGTATCCTTGTCTGCGATTGCGCGTGAGGTTGCAGGACAGTTTTCTGTACTCGGTGAGCAATCAGTAGAGTTTTATGTTGAAATAGAAGAAGCAATTTTTATATCAAGCACCCGAGAGGGGCTAATTACTATATTAAGCAATTTACTCAGCAATGCCTTCAAGTATACAAAACAAGGGAGTGTAAGCTTAAAAATAACAACGCATGATAACAATGCCTTTATTGAGGTGACCGATACAGGTAAAGGGATTGCTGATGCGGAGAAAGAGAAAGTATTTGATATCTTTTACCGTGTAAGCAGCCAAGCCAATGTAGAAGGCAGTGGTGTTGGGTTAGCCATTGTGAAACGTCTCGTTGATAAGTATCAAGGCGACATTCAGCTTGTTAGTCGCTTAGCGGTAGGCACAACATTTACGCTTCGTTTCCCATTAGCTGAGGCTCTCGAGCAGGCAACCTCGGTGAGTATCGACAGTGAGAACCTTAAAGCCAAGAAAAATTGTGAGCAACCTACCGTACTAGTTATCGAGGATAATGATGAGTTGCGTCATTATTTAAAAACTGAATTACACCCGCGTTATCAGGTATTACTGGCAGAAGATGGTCACGTTGGTTTGCAAATAGCGCAAAGCCAAGTGCCAGATTTGATAGTGACAGACCTAATGATGCCAAAAGTGGATGGTTTTGCCGTATTAGATGCGCTACATAGCTCCCCTGTTACGTGCCATATTCCCGTGATAATACTCACTGCTAAAGGAGACTATGAAACGCGGGTAAGCGGTTTAAAACAACATGCTCTGGATGTAATCACCAAGCCTTTTGACAGGGAAGAATTATTATTAAAAGTCGAAAATTGGATTGATTGGGTTAATCAATATGCTCAACAGCATGTGATTCAGGTGCCAGATCAAAGCCCACCAAAGGCAGATACTCCCGTTGATCCGCGTGATAAACAGTTACTTGAAAAGCTTGAGCACTATGTATCTGAAAATTATCAGCAACAAGGATTCTCAATGACGCATTGTGCTAAGCATCTCGCACTGAGTGAACGTCAGTTGCAGCGTAAGTTAAAAGTGTTTCTCAACATGACACCGAGTGAATATTTACGGGATTATCGACTCATAAAAGCTGCCGAGTTGTTACGCCAAGGTCGTCAAATTAGTTTGGTGATTGACGATATTGGTTTTTCATCTCGCTCACATTTCTCGAAATTTTTTAAAGTAAAATATGGTATGACGGCAAAAGAATATCAGTGTCACTACGTTTAAATTATTGATTTTTATTGTTATGTCGTATTTGAGTACATTTTTGTCGGCATCAAGCATACATAATTTTTGCATCTCATCTAACCTATAAAACTTAACGAAAGATGAACCGTTTTGATGGGATCTCACGTGTTCATATTTGACGGGCAAACATAGCTGAACTCAGTATATGGTTAAGGAAGTCACGGAGATCCCGCCTTTGTTCATAATTGTTAGATTTCGCTTCCCTTGAGATATGGCAACTGTTTGTGCAGTTGCCTCTTTTTGGGTGGCTACGTAGCAATCAATGTAAGGAATGACATGATGAGCCCTCCTAATTCACGATTAATAAATCACTTTAAACAGCTACTGCTCGCGACAAGTCTTGTCGGTTTAACCGCTTGTGGTGGCAGTGGAAGCGATAGCGACGAGGATAAAAAGCCGCCAGTTGCAGAAAATAAAAGCCCTACAGTATCAATAAGCAGCGATGAAACACTCACCGAAGGTAGCGAGTTAACCCTTCTAGCAACAGCAACTGATAGTGACGGCACTATTAGTACTTATGCATGGTCGCAGATTTCTGGTCCTGATTTAGCTTTGTCGGGTAGTGACAGTAGCAGCCTAACGATAACGGCACCTGCAATTGAAGATGATGCAGATGTGGTGTTATCTGTGACCGTCACCGATGACGATGGTGCAACAGCTAATGCACAAGTCACTATTCAATTAAAGCGTAAAGTGCTCAGTGTCACAATTACAGGTATTGTAACGGATGAGCCCATTATAAATTCAAATGTGGCGGTACAAATTGGTGATGAGTTATTTGAGATTACTGCTGATGAGCAAGGCCGCTACCGTGTTGATGTTGAAGTAGACGACTCTTTTGCTAATAAACTGGTGAAACTTGTTGCGCTAGGCGATAACGCCATCAACCCGGGTGTAGAGTTTGTTTCTCAACTTAAGTCGATTGCTACTTTAATCTCGCAAGCAGGCGAAGATGGAACACTGAGCAAAGAAGAAAACTTTGGTGTCAATATTACCAATGTAAGTACTGCTGAATTTGCTCTTATTAGTCGTGATAACGACACGGTTGATTCTGAGGATGCATTAGACAAAGCCTTGCTTGCGATTGATGCTGACGAAAAACTGCTGCTATCAGCACTAATTAAAATTATTGTTGATAATCCTGATTACAGCTTACCTGAAGGGGTAGAGTCTACCCTTGATTTAGTCAGTGACAGCGAGGGTATTGATGACTTTATCAACACCGTGAACAGTCAAGATCCAGCCTTAATAGAAACAGTAAAAGAAACCATTAAAGACGATGAAGAGTTGGTTGATAACTCATTTGGCAGTGTTGTGGGTGATTATGTTGTTATGGCGCCCAAGTATTACACGCGTTTTGGCGCGGGTCAGATTAATTTTAACGCTGATGGAACGGGCAGTTATGTTTTTATTAATTTTAATGCTTCATTCTCTTGGACACAGGACAATGATGTCGTCAGTATTACTGTTCCTGAGCCAGTCAAAGTATCGTGTTATTTTGATGCAGGTACAGTGACTCAAGAAGAAATGTGCGAGTACTTAACTGATTTGGATATGCGCATTTTACTTGAAAATGACGCTAATAGAACTGTTGAGCTTTATTCAGCGTTTGAAACGAAAAACGAATCAACGACTGAGATAATATCGACAGAAGAGTTGACCGCGAATCGTACGTTAATCGATAAAACACAAACCTTAAATGTTGCCGCAGCCGATTTAGTCGGTTCATGGTATGTCGATAATACATCTGATTTTTACGGCTACAGCAGTGCCGTTAATTTTAATTTAGTTGAAGGTGGTACGGGAACACTTATCAATAATAGCAATGCACCGGTTGCGATTACTTGGTCAGTGTCTGATAACCAGTTGATGATTTCTAGCACCGATGAGTCACTTACGTTTGACTACTCGTTCTGGTTTATAAAATCAATGAATGTCGGTTACCAATTCACAGCATCTTTAATGTCTAAAACGGATGATTCAAGTATTACAAGTACAGGGTTATTTGTAAAAGATAACACGCTGCAGCTTACAAACAGTGATGTGTTGGGTAAATGGACTATTTATCAAGGTGTAAATTCAGCGCAACCTGATCTCCATTACGATGTATATGATGATGGCTTAATGAATTTTAGCCTTAATCAACATTATCGCTCTTGGCAGATTAACAGCGAAGGTGTGTTTGTTCGAAATAACTACTACACCGACACCGGAGGCATATCGGCAACCTGTGATAAACCCGACAATAGCTGCCCAGTTTATACAGAGTTTACACAACAGCTGCTAGCAAAAGATGGCGAGCACTTCTTTACCTATCGTAAATACCGTGCATTTGAAATGGATGGCACCGAAATGCCTGAATATTATGCTTCTCATATTCGAGAGTTTTCTGTTTCAAGTAATTATGGTGTAAGTCGATTTGCGCCGTATTGGTGGGAGCATATGTATGCTGAAGATGATACAAGCTATCGTTACTTCTCAAACTTCTATACTCCAAAAGAGCTTGGGGTAGAAACCATTGAGTTGGCAACTATCACTGACAAAAGTTCAGGTGCTTTTGAGTACTCAATAGCAACAACCTATCAAGGCGCGTATATGCAAAACAGCTATGCACTGCAAAGTGGTAAGTTGATGTCTAATGAATGGGTATTTGAGGTCGTTGAATTTGACCGCGATTTCTTAACTGTGTGTGTTTACAGTCAAGGAAGTAGCTGTACAGAAGATGCTAAGCAGGCATGGTACTTCGATGAGGCTATGGCTCAAGAACAAGTTGTTATAGAACGTCCCGCGACTATTCATCCTCTTGATGGTGCATGGCAGCTCGCTGATGAACCTGAAGTGGCGGTGATCTTACGTGATGGTAAGTGGTTACAAATCCAAGCTATGTCAGACCCTGATGATGAGACTGCCTTTGCGGGTTATGAAATAGGTGACTTTACGTGGAACGAGTCAACAGGTGAATTCTCTGTTCAAATTAGCGAAGATACAAATGGTAGTTTTGGTATTGATGATGCTGGAGCAATCACAGCCACCGTATCTGGTGATACGTTAACCCTAGATATTGAAGGTGAAGGTACTGTAACGCTCACACGTATTTACAGTGCAACTAATCCGCTGATAGGGGGATACTATGATGGCTCATTTGACAGTGACTTCTTTATTGCCGTATTTAAAGAAGATGGCACATTCTTAGAGTTAGCACATGATACTGAGTTTAATGAGTTAGGTATTTCAGGTGGTTATTACAGCTACGATACAGAAACTCAAAAGGTGTCAGTAGACTTCTATGAAAAAACCTATGGTAGTCCTATTGAGCAAGCCGACCCTAACTTTATTGTGAAAGCGCAAGGTAACTTTATACACTTTAAAGATGGCGACGATTTCGGCATCATGGAGCGTGTCACGCGAGTAATAGAACAAGCGACCTTTACTGAAACAGAGTTAGTGGGCTCACATGTATTTACCTACATGGCAGATGATGGCAGTGGTATGCAAACATCGAATGTTGTTATTTCAAATGATGGTACCGCAACATTTGAATTAGAGGGTGAAGTGAGAGAAGCGACATGGGAGCTACACCTAGGTTCGTTAATGATGTACAGCGACCCGACCGTTACTCAAAACTACGGTTATGGTGTACTCATGACCCCTATAATGATGATAGATGGCGGTTTTAGTGTTGAGACTTTAGGCTTCGAAGTGCCAGAAACCTATGATGATAACGATGACCCTGCTCTGCATTCTTTTGTATCAGGCAGTTTAATTAAGCAGTAACCGTGCACAGCCCAGTAACAGCAATGTTACTGGGCTTTTTTTGAGGATTTAATCAATGAAAATATTTTATTTCTCAGTTCTTCTACTCAGCCTAACAGCCTGTAAAACAATGGATGCAGTACAAGAAGATATCAGCGATATTGGTACTAGTTTGTTTTCAAGCGAAGAAATGGATGAAAGTGCACAAGATGCATTTTTAAAAGCACAAGAAGCCTTTTATGAAGCTGATCGTGTTCGCAAGCAACATTCGCAGTTGACTGCCAAAGAGCGGAGTTTATGGCTTGAGCTAGAAGAGGACTATAACGTGTTATTAGCGACACCCAGTAAAGCGACCGAAAAGGAATCGTACTTTTCTGATACCACACTTGCTGATGGGGTTATGATGCAAAGTCTCCAATTTATTGAGTTGGTAGAAAGCGGCGAGTAATTGATTCTTCGCTTAAAAGATTGAAAAGTTTATGTTACAACGTAAGTAACATTACTTTTTAGTTACAAACATGACGGAACTTTACCATTGGTTTGATTTAATCGGCGTTGCCGTGTTTGCTGTTTCTGGGACGTTGTTAGCGTACGATAAAAAAATGGATGGCTTTGGAGTTGTTGTGTTAGCGACCGTTACAGCCATTGGGGGTGGGACCTTACGAGACCTCATTTTAGATATTCCAGTTTTTTGGTTACATGATCAAAGTTACTTTTGGGCTATTCTAGTCTCAGTTTTTATTTCGACACGGCTAATCAATAAACAGCGCTCTATTCCGTTATATGCTTTACAAATAGCGGATGCGTTTGGTTTGGCTTTTTTTGCTGTAATGGGGGCGCAAAAAGCCCTGCTTGCAGGCATGCCAGATACCACGGCTATTATTATGGGGGTGATTACAGGTTGCTTCGGAGGCATGATCCGCGATGTACTTGCTGGCAACGTACCTATGTTATTAAAAGGTGAGCTTTATGCGATCACTTGTATCGCGGGTGGCATCGTTTATACAGTGGGAATTTCACTTGGGTTAGTGACAGAAATGGCCATGGTACTGGCCATGTTAATGACCCTCACATTACGACTTGCAGCAATGAAGTGGAACCTCACATTACATGTTTTTAAATATCCCGACTAAACTGTAATAACAAGGATACATTACAGGGACGACGGAACGTGTCATTAGCTCGGATTTTCTCTCGTGCTCAAGTAGGAGTGCAAGCTCCAGAAGTCATTGTCGAAGTACATTTAGGGAATGGCTTACCTGCTTTTCATATTGTTGGTTTACCTGAAGCCTCTGTAAAAGAGGCTAAAGATAGAGTGCGCAGTGCGCTTGAAAACTCACAATTTGGTTTTCCCGATCAGCGCATCACTGTTAATCTTGCGCCCGCAGACCTACCCAAAGACGGAGGGCGCTTTGACTTAGCCATTGCCGTTGGGATTTTAGTGGCATCAGGGCAAATAGTGTGTCCTGATATTCATCGCTATGAGTTTTATGGTGAGCTGGCCTTAAATGGTGAAGTAAGGGGAGTGAATGCTATTTTACCCTCCGTATTAGGAGCGAAAGAAAAGGGTCGGTGCTGTTTTTTACCAGCGGAAAACGACACCTTAGCCAGTCTTGTTTCTGGTGTGTCACGTAAAGCGATTTATTCTATCCAAGATGTATGGAACGACTTACTGAATCAGCAGCCCTTACCGCTTAATATTGAGTACCCAGAGCAACAAATAGAACGCGATTCAATCTATGATTTAAGTGATGTTAAAGGCCAACCTGGTGCCAAACGTGTGTTAGAAATCGCGGCTGCTGGTGGCCATAACTTGCTTTTTTTAGGCCCGCCAGGCACGGGTAAATCGATGCTAGCACAGCGAATGCCAAGCATTATGCCGACCATGTCGGATGATGAAGCAATTAGCACCGCGGCGCTTTATTCTATTATTGGTCAGTCTGTTGATTTATCTAAGTGGCGAGAGCGTCCCTTTCGAAATCCACATCATACTTGTTCGGCAGTCGCGCTGGTTGGAGGGTCATCGAACCCGAAGCCCGGTGAAATTTCACTGGCACACAACGGCGTGTTATTTTTGGATGAGCTCCCTGAGTTTGAGCGTAAAGTGCTAGACTCGCTTCGTGAGCCAATGGAAACTGGGGTCGTAACAATATCAAGGGCTGCGAGGCAAATGGAGTTTCCTTCTCAATTTCAGCTTATAGCTGCACTTAATCCCAGCCCAACGGGAAGCCATACCGACAAGCGTGCGACACCAGATCAAGTATTGCGTTATTTATCTCGTGTATCGGGTCCGTTTATTGACCGAATAGATTTACAAATTGAATTACCACGACTTACCAGCGCTCAATTGCAAAGTACCGAACCAGAAGAGAGCAGTCAGCAAGTACGTAAACGTGTGGAGCGAGCGCATGCGCTTCAGCATGCACGGCAAGGTAAAGTGAATGCACGATTGAACAATAAAGAAATGAGTCGATATTGTGAGCTTGCAGCTGCAGAGTTGCAGTTTTTAGCGAGAGCCAGTGAAAAACTGGCGCTGTCACCACGTTCTTACCATCGTGTTATTAAAGTTGCCCGAACAATTAGTGACTTAAAAGAGCAACCAACGATCACCTTAAGCGAATTAAAAGAGGCATTAAATTATCGTGCCTTTGAGCGCCTAATAAGCCAATTAACACAATTTTAAATCGATGCTTTATTCAATACTTTACGTGTTTTAGCAAGTGTCACCGCGTTAGGTGGTATGTTTATAAACAATGAGTCATTTAGGCGCTGTGTATGCCTAAATAGAGAGCATATAACCTTTACCACGAACTGTAACGATGCGCTTTTGGTCTTTTTCGTCACTGAGCTTTTTACGTAAACGGCCAATTAACACATCGACGGTACGGTCACTTGGGCTCCAGTCGGGTTGCCCAATCTCTTCAGATATTTTCTCTCGAGAGGTTGCTTTTCCTGCGTTGGCAATCAAGCAAATAAGCACTTTATGTTCAGCTTCAGTGAGGCGAGACTCTTCGCCACTTGGGGTGATCAAAGTGCGATTGTCAGGGTGCAGCTTAAAGTCGGCATATTCTATAAACTCTTCACTTTCATCGTCGTGTTGTGAACCTTTTAAACGTTTGTAAAGGGCGCGCATTCTTAGCTCAAGTTCAAGCAGGTCAACCGGTTTACAAATATAATCATCAGCGCCTTGAGCAAGGCCTGCAATACGATCGGCTTGTGAATCACGACTAGATAAAACAATTACACCAATATTGGTCAGTGCATTGAGCTCTTTGGCAAGTAACAAACCATCGCGCTTGGGTAAGACTATGTCGATCACTGCCAGAGAAATTGCATCTTGCAGAGAGGCGCGTGATTGCACGATGCTTAAAGCATCGGCTCCCGTTGAATCTACCTCAATATTAAATTCAGTCTCTTTAAAATGATTGAGAATGCGTTTAACGAGAAGCTCGTCGTCTTCAACCAATAAAACTTGAATAGTCATTCGCTTTAATTTCATACTTGATTTGCTGTTATGTTAGCACTGTATGGTAAAGGCTGAGAAGTGCAATGGAGCGGTTTGTAACTGTTTCTTACAATTTAATGGCTTAGCTTTTATTTATTTGTAAAAAGCTGAGTACCTTTGCAGGTACTCAGTGATGTTTTTTTGTTATTTTTCAGGGTAAAGATACTGCCACCATTGAGGCTGATCTTTTAAGTTTTTATCGAAATAAGCCAGCATCGTATTCCACCAATCAAAGCGTTTGTCACGGGCAAATATTTGGTGATCTGCACCTTTATATTCAATCAGATCAACATCTTTACCTAATAACTTTAATGCCGTGTACATATTGTGGCTTTCACCAACCGGTACATTGGTATCTGAGTCACCATGAAGTAGTAATAGCGGCGTTGTTACTTTGTCAGCATGAAACACGGGACTGTGTTGGCTATAAAGTTGCGGGTTATTCCACGGGTAGCTATTTTTAGATGCTTCAGCTGAGTATAAATATCCCCACCAACCTTGGCCCCAATAAGACGTGATATTTGAAATTCCCGCATGTGCAATAGAGGCACTAAACATATCTGTTTTTGTCGCCAGCAGCATGGTCATAAAGCCACCGTATGAGGCGCCTAAGTTACCAACGCGTTTACTATCGACAAACGGATACTGGTTAAGAAATGCTCGTGTGCCATTAATAATATCGTTTGCGGTGTATTCACCCCATGCATTAACGTGTTTAGCCGAAAACTCTTGGCCAAATCCTGTTGCACCTGTTGGTTGAATAACGTAAACCACATAACCATGTTCCGCCCACAGGTTAAAAGGGTAACGCCCAGTAAAGCCACGCGTCACCGGTGATGTACCGCCATAGTAGTAAACCAAAGCAGGGTATTGTTTACTCTTATCTATATTATGCGGCAAGTACACGCGACCTTTAATTTCTACACCTTCAGGGTTAATGAAATTAAACTCTTCAAGCGCTGCAATATCAGTGTGTTGGTAGCTAATTGGTGTGGAGTCCCACAGCACCTTAGTACGACTTTTACCTACAGTGAGTTGCTTAAGTTGTTGTGGTGTTGATGCTGTGGTGCCTGTAACAAGCAGAGTAGGGTTACGCTCGTCTGAGAAACTAAATTGCTCAACAACATCAAAGCCCGTATTCACGTTGTTAAAACGTTTTTTGCTTAAATCGTATTGATATAATTGCACAGTATCTTGCTCAGTCACTTTTAACAATGCATCGCCATTTGCAAGCACCGTAAGTTGGCCTATCGCCGGGTCAAACTCTTTGCTTAGTGCCGTCGCTTTTTTGCCATCGCGGCTAAGTAAGTAAAGTTGCCCATCGTAATTATTGGCAAGCATGCCTTCGGGTAAATTACGGCCAAGGCCATCTCTGAAGTCAGGGCCAGCTGTAACATAAATACCGTCGTCGGTGTATTTTGCTTGATTAAAGGTTTTAAATTGGCCAAGTACATTACTCGCTGCAGTGGCAATATTTAGCTCAACAAGTTCAGTCGCGGGTTCTGGCGAACGGTTCATAGCTTGGGCTGAGCGACTCATTAACACAACACCTTGTTGAGCATCGAAGTCTTCAAGTGAATGGCTCAGCGGGCCTTGACTTAAAATTTTACTTAATCCTGTGCTTATATCGAGTAAGTACACTTGTGACGTGGTACGCGCATAAGACCAACGGTCTTGAAGCCCTTGATAGTGCTTGGTGAGTTTTCCATCGTCGCTGGGTGATTTTGACCAACTAAAAATTAAGCTGTCATTATTGTAAAATTGAAACCCATTTGCGCCTGCAAGATGCTTAGCTATGACAGTGAGTTGCAGTGTTTCTAAATTTAAGCGCTTAAGCTCGCCCTCGATTAAATACACCAAGCTTGAACCGTCTGGGCTCCAAGTTATATTGCTAGGCTGCGCTGATTCAAAACGATAAATAGTCTTATTTTTAGCGTTTTTTAACTCAGTGACATACAGAGCTTGGTTTGCTGATTTATCGTCGTAATGGCGTGTACTCGTCAAAAAATGTGCGCCATTTGGTGACATAGAAATGTAGCTTATCGTTGGTGCATCAAATAATTGCTTTGCCGATAAACCATGCTGCTCTTTTGCTGAAAAGGTCAGAGCGCTTTCCTCTGATTTAGCTTCAAAATCAATGGCAACATCATGCCAATTAGGCACTTGCTCTGTGATGATCACTATTTGATGGTCGCCTTGACTCAATGCCAATTCATAAGTTTTATCTTTTTCAGTCTGTTTTTCGCCGTTAATAAATAACTGGGCGTTTTCGATCCCCTTTAACGATAACTTACCTTGACTAAAACGTTCGGCTGACGCTGTGAATTTTAGGGCTTGCAGGCCCCCTAAAGTAAGGGCACTTACTTTATCAAATGCTTGCCAATCTTGTTCATCACCAAAGACACGTACACGGGAGGTATTTTTTTGTAAGTGTGGCAGTAGATTGGCGATGATGGCATCGCGGTGCTCGGTTTGATAGGGCTTAAGTTGCATGTCATCGCTAAGTGGGCCAATAAATTGTATTGCAGACTTATCAATGGCAGCAGCCATTGCTGTGCTTGTTAAAGTGCACAGTGCCACAGCGCTGAGTGCTGTTTTTAAGCGAGCGCGCTTGCTCAGCCAAGTTGTTGTAAACATCATGATTTAGCCTATTAAATGGTGGTTTAGACCAATATAACACGCAGCAAAAATGTCAAAAAGTGTGCTGCGTTAGAATGCAGAATGGATTGAGCTTCGTGTAAACACTTGTTAAGGTGAGGCACTTCATTAAAGCTGAGGGCGCACAGTGACACTATTACTTGTATACATGCTGGTGGCAATTACCGTTTCTTTTTTATGCTCAGTAATGGAGGCTGTGTTGCTAAGCATTACGCCAAGCTATGTTGCTTTAATACGAAAACAGCAACCTCTTTTAGCTGAGCGTGTTGCTAAGTTGAAAGACAATATAGATCAACCATTGGCGGCTATTTTAACTTTAAATACGATTGCTCATACTGCAGGTGCTGCGGGTGTTGGTGCGCAAGCCGCGGTGGTTTTTTCGGATGCGGCTGTCGGCATTGCTTCAGCAATAATGACACTACTGGTACTCGTGTTATCCGAAATTATTCCAAAAACATTAGGTGCTAATTACTGGCGTGCTTTAACCCCCATCGTAAGCGTAAGCCTGGTGGGTTTAGTCTTTATCTTAAAACCCTTTGTTTGGTTTGCGGATATCTTAACGCGCTTTTTAGGGCGCAATTACGATGAAGCATATTATATACGTCAAGAAATTGAAGCAATGGCAGATATAGGCACTGAATCTGGGGCACTTAGACAAGATGAGTCTGAGATTATTCGCAGTTTATTGCATTTTCGCCATGCCAAACTTGATACATTAATGACGCCGCGCACTGTGCTTTTTAAAGTACACAAAGATATTACAGTGAATCAGTATTTATCGGAATATGGTTCATCGTCATTTTCTAGGGTGTTGGTATACGATAAAAATGGCGATGACATTATTGGTTTTGTACATAAAAACGATATTATGCTTGCTTACCATCGCTTGGGTGAAGACTACAAAATTAGCAAGCTGGTCAAGCCTATTTATACGGTGCCAGAAACCTTGCATGTGCCTACTTTGCTTGAAACCTTATTATCGCAACGTGTTCATATTTGCTTAGTGGTTGATGAATATGGTGATATTCAAGGCATTGTGACATTGGAAGATTTAATTGAGGCCTTAATGGGGCTTGAAATCGTTGACGAACATGACCAATCTGCCAATATGCAAAAAGAGGCAAAGCAGCGCTGGCGGCAGCGTTTAGAGAGCAGTAATACGATTGTTAGCGACGATAAACGTGAGCCTTAGCGGCGATACCCCGCTGCGGTTTTAACCATTTGCCGCCATGAAAATGACCAATTTAAAAAGTCTTCTTTGGCTTTCGGGCGGCAAAGTAAAAAACCCTGCATTAAGATAAATTCTTTATAGCGGTCTAGGTAGTCAAGCTCTTCTACGCGCTCTATCCCCTCAGCCACAATGGCTAAGTCTTCTTGAATCGCAATATTTACTAAGCTACTGACGATAACTTGTGAAAACTGATCAGTTTCAATATTACTGATTAGTGTCCTGTCTATTTTTATCTCTGTAAAAGGCAGGGTTTTGAGTTGTTGCACGTTGGTGAAGCCGGTCCCAAAGTCATCGAGCGAAATACCAAAACCACGCATTCTAAGGCGGTTTAGGGTTTCGAGTTGTGCGGCACTACGAAGTGCATACTGCTCTGTAATTTCTAAAATCACTTCGCTTGGCGATAAATTGTTTAAGTGCAAAATGAGGGCTAGTTTATCTGGGCAGCTTAAGTCTTCAAGCTGTGAAGGCGATAAATTAAAAGCCAGTTTTAAATTTGGTTCAAAGTGCTCTTTAATTTCAGAAAAGTCGCTCGTCGCCTTTTCAAATAATTGAAAAGTAATAAGGTTAATAAGATCTAAATCTTCGGCAATACAGATAAAGCGTTCGGGTAAAACGATATCATCTTCTTTACTGGTGTTAATTCGTGCCAGCACTTCAATACTTTCAACCCGATTGTCATGGCGATTAATTTTTGGTTGATAAAATGGCACGACTTCATTGTGGCTAATAGCATGCAGTAAAAGTGACTCCGAAATCGGGGATTTTGTTCGTTCGACATGAATCGAAAAATGCTCAAGTTTTTGGAGTAGTAAGTAAACTTGATTCAGTTGCACGGGTTTTGAAATATTGCCAATAAGATGCGCGTTGTGTTTACGTGCAAGGTCAGCCGCTAAATCGATGACTTTAGGGTCCATTTCAGAAATGATTGCGATCGCACCATGGTATTTCATTGCGCCTAAATGACGCATAAGCTCCATACCATCCATATCAGGCATATTTAAATCAGTGAAGACGGCATCAAAATAATGCGGGGCTTTTTTTATTTTCTCTAAGGCTTCGCAAGCACTTAAGCAGGTTGTGACATGAGGAACTTCAAGCTCATTTAAAATGGCCTGCATAACGATAAGAATCGCTTTAGAATCATCGACTACGAGTATATGCCGTGCTGACTTCACCATATTCACTCCATGAACAAGAAATGCTTTAGTTAAAAGTAGTAGAAAAATGCTATTTCGTCATGTTTTTTACTTGTGTATTGATGTAAATAATCACAACAAGGGCCGCAAGAGTTAATTCGTAATTTAGCGCCGCCTCAGTATAATAGCCACACTCCTTATTAGCCGTTAAATAGATTATGATCAGACTTCAGCTGAGCTTAGCAAATGAAACCTTTACATTGCATTTAAAGGGCGCGCAGTTAGTGCAATTATTTCATCAACAACAAGCGATTGCGTTCGAGAACCCAGAACAACAAATGTATGAGTTTGATTTTCAAGGGCAGCGTATCGGGTTAGATACCAGCACCGTGCTCGATAAAAGCTTGGGTGTTTATGTAAATCAACAGTGGGTGAGTCAACTTGCATTACCCGCTATGCAAGAGGCTGAGCCAAAACGTGGCATCATCGGTTTGCTCGCGTTAGGATTTAAACTCTTTAAAAGTGCAAAGGTCGTCAAAGCGGCACTCGCTGGTGCGTCAGTTGCCGGCTATGCATGGCTATTCTCAATCGAGTTTGCGCTAATGCTGATTGCTTGTTTAGTGGTGCATGAATATGGTCATGTTAGAGCCATGAAATACTTTGGTATTAAAACCAAGGGTATTTATCTTATCCCTTTTGTTGGAGGACTGGCTGTATCCGACGATAAAATAACAACGCGCTGGCAAGATGTGGTGATCTCACTCATGGGGCCTGCATTTGGTTTAATTACCTCAGTGCTCGGCGTGGTGCTTTATTACGCCACTGAAATGGAAATATTTGCCGGTGTTGCTGTACTGAGTGCTTTGCTTAATTTATTTAACCTATTACCAATTTTACCGCTAGATGGCGGCCATGTTTTAAAAAGTATTAGCTTTTCAATGCGATCTTGGATTGGTTTAAGCGTGTGTTTATTAGGGGTGTTATTTGGCTTATGGTTAAGTTACACCTTTGGCTTAATGCTGTTGGTGTTTTTCTTATTTGTTGGGGCGCTGGAAATTGTCTTCGAATGGCGCGGCCGTCATTACTCGCATTTAATCCCTCTGGACACCTATGGCCAAGGCTTTTCAGCGGTAATGTATGCACTTGTTGTTGCCGGACATGTGGCTGTTATGATGCACTTTGCCGACTCTGAAAGCGCAATTTTAAGCCTACCAATGAAAATTTTATCGAGTTAATTAATATTTAGCATTAGCTTCTCTTTATTAAGGGCTTTTAAAGTATATTAATTATTTATTTGTTAATTATTTATTTGTTAATTATTTATTTGTTAATTATTTATTTGTTAATTATTTATACAATGTTAAATGCGAATAAATAAGCAGTTTCAATTTTGGGAATATTCTGATTTACAAAAAACAACTTAAAAAGCTAATTTAAATAAGAGATAAAAGCAAAAGGATTTGTTTATGACCTTATTCAGAAAGGAAGCGATTGAGCTGCAAAGTGAGCGTTTGACGGGGGCTATCACTCTCGCACAACCTTTATCAATAAAATTGACTGTGACTATTTTGGCCTGTATTGCTGTCGCAGTCATTACATTCTTATTCACCGCAGAATACTCACGTAAAGAAACCGTGCGCGGTTTTTTAATGCCCAACAAAGGGGTAATCCAGAGCTTTGCTAATCAAGGCGGTATGATTGAGCAGTTATTTGTACAAGAGGGGGATGCTGTTATAAAAAATCAGCCACTGGCGACTATTATTGTGCAGCAAAATAATAGCCAAGGTATTGCATTAAGTACCCAACTTGTTGAGCAGCTAAGTATGCAAATACAACTGCTTAGTGACGAGATAACACAAAATAAAACTTTACAAAAGCAAGAATCACTTAATTTGCAGGCACAAAAGCGTGCACTTACTAATGAGCAAGCGGCATTACAAAGCCAACTTAAACTTACTGATGAAAAACTAGCGTTACTTAACCGTCAGCAAAACAATATCAACCAGCTTAATAAAAATGGTTTTTTATCAAACATTGAGCGTGAGCAACAACAGCAAGCCCTGCTAGATGCTAAACAAGAAAAGCAAAACCTTGCACGTTTGCTGATGCAGCAAGAAAACCAGTTAAGTCAACTAAGCTTTAATATTGCCAATGTACCACAACAATACACGCTGCGTATAAATAGCCTTAAACGCCAGCAGGCTGACATTCAAAACCAACTCACACAAATTAAAAGTAACTATCAATACACTATTACGGCTAGTAACAGCGGTGTTGTGACGGGGATTCAAGTAGTAGAAGGTGAAACACTCACTCAAGCCAAACCACTACTACATATTATTCCCGAAGGTTCAGAATTAGTGGCTGAATTACTTTTGCCTACTCGCTCAGCAGGCTTTATTGAGCTTGGCAATGATACACGGCTACGCTTTGATGCCTTTCCTTATCAACGCTTTGGTTTTATTAATAGCAAAATTAGCCGTATTGATAAGGCGCTCATTACCCCAAATGAAGTGCGTTTACCTATAGCGTTGCAAGAGCCTGTGTACCGCTTGCGCGCCACGCTAAATCAACAGCAAGTACAGGCGTATGGCAAAGCATTTGAGCTAAAAAGCGGCATGCTGTTTGAGGCAGATATTATGTTAGAGCAGCGCACATTAATTGACTGGTTGCTCGAGCCACTGTACAGCCTAAAAGGGCGGGTTAGCTAGTTGCAATGGGATTAGAAAAATACAGAAAAAGCAATTTGAAGATTTTTGGTGGTGTGTTTTATACAGGCAATCAAAAAAGGCGGCCAGCTTTAGTTAACTTTAGCGAGCAGCTAAAGCCAGCCTATTAACCGCTCACCTTTATTGTAAAGGTTGAGCATATTAACAACCCGGCAAATAAATCAAATGTCGGATACATGGAGTATAGCATTATGCGTGAATTAAACGTAAATGAAATTCAACAAGTAAATGGTGGCCTGCCAATAGTAGTAGCAATTCCTGCTGCTTATATTGCACGTAAATACGGTGCGAAAGCTATTGCATTTGGGGCGGCTGCAATAATTGCATGGTTTGCAGAATAGGAATTGTTTTTATGAAAGAGCTTACCAAAAAAGAAATAAAAACAGTGACAGGAGGCCTTTGGCCTGCTTTTGTTGCTGGCTACTTCGTTGGGTCTATAGCGAAAAAGTTGTATAACAAGTACGCGTAGCGTAATCATAAAAGTATAGGTGGGTAGCACCTATACTTTTTAAATTTTGGAGTGCAGGCTATGTTCTTTTTAGAGTTGCTTTATTATTTCTTAGTAGCATTCATTGCTATTTTTTCATGGGAAAGAATTAGGTTAGGGGTGAGCATCCCTATTATTGTGCATTTAAAAAGTATTTTTTTACAGTTGTTTTGTACGTTATTAGTTGCTGTGGTTATAGTCTTTATGGCTATTTTGCTTAATATTTCTTATGTGGTTACAGGAATTCTAACCACTTTAGTTACTTTGTTTTTCTGGTTGCACGTTGAGCATTTTTTCCCGAGAGAGAGTAAATAACACTAAATATTCCCATTTGAGATTGTTTAGCTAGCTACTGTTAGATTGTTGAGGTGTTATGAGTCAGTTGGGGTTACATTTTAGTATTGCGAAATCGGTTCCTTTAATTCTTCAATCCGAAATAGCGGAATGCGGTCTCGCGTCTATAGCTATGGTGGCATGTTACCACGGCTATCAGTTGGATATGCCTGCTATGCGTAAGCGCTTTTCAGCTAATTTAAAGGGCATGAATTTACAGCAGTTGATTGAGCTGGGTGATGGCTTGGGGCTCGCCAGCCGTGCGCTGCAATGCCCGCTTGAGGAAGTCCATAAACTACAAACGCCTTGCATTTTACATTGGGATATGAATCACTTTGTAGTACTCACAAAAGTCTCAGGTAAAGGGGCTGCGGCTAAGTTTGCTATTAATGACCCAGCGCTTGGTAAGCGCAACTTAAATACTGAAGAATTTAGCAAACACTTTACTGGGATTTGTTTAGAGCTAACGCCAACTAGCAAATTTGAGACAAAGCAAGAACAAGCGCAGATGAAGTTAAGCCAGCTTTGGAGTTCTATGAAGGGCTTAAAAGCGGGATTGATAAAGCTGGTTGCGTTATCATTAGTATTACAGCTATTTGCTTTGATGACTCCTTATTATATGCAGTGGGTGGTGGATGAGGTGTTAATCAGTTTTGACGAATCGTTATTAACGGTACTTGCAATGGGGTTTGCGCTGATTGCGATTATTTCGGTGGTGACTAATGCGGTGCGAAGTTGGTTGATTTTACGGCTTTCAAGCCTTTTAAATATGCAAATGGGGGTGAACTTACTCCGGCACTTATTACGCTTACCGATGAATTATTTTGAGTCACGTCATATCGGCGATATTGTCTCGCGCTTTGGCTCATTGGCACAAATACGTGAACGTATTACCACGGGGTTTGTAGAAACACTGGTTGATGGGGTAATGGCCATTACGGTATTAATTATGATGCTTATTTATTCGTTAAAACTCACTGCGGTAGTGATGGGGGCGATTGTGCTTTACACCCTAGTGCGCTTAACGCTGTATCGGCCGCTGCACCAAGCTACTGAAGAAATGATTCAAAACTCTGCCAAAGAGCAATCGAATTTTTTAGAAAACATCCGTGGTATGCAAACCATAAAGCTGTTTGGTAATGAATCGCAGCGTCAAGGACTTTGGCAAAACCGTTATGCCGAGGTAATAAACAGTGAAATCCGTTTAGGGCGGTTAAATATCAGTTTTGATTCATTCAATAAACTGTTATTTGGCCTTGAGAATGTATTGGTAATTTACTTTGCTGCTTTATTGGTGATGAGTAATAGTTTATCGGTTGGTATGGTATTGGCGTTTATTGCCTATAAAAACCAACTTACTAGTCGCTTTGCTAATTTAATTGAGCAAATAATCCAATTTAAAATGATGCGTTTACACCTTGACCGTATTGCTGATATTGCCCTTACTAAGCAAGAGGCTAATCGTGATGGTGAAATGGCCTATACAGGTGATGACGAAGGTAAAGTGAAAGGTCAGCTTACCCTTGAGAATATTTGCTTTAGTTACAGTGAAGCGCAAACGCCTATTTTAACTAACGTGAATTTAACGCTGAATGCCGGTGATTCTATTGCGATTACTGGCCCGTCTGGCGCGGGTAAAACCACGCTAATGAAAATTATGCTGGGGTTATTACAACCCACCTCAGGTAAAGTGCTGCTAGGTGGTAAAGATATTACCCAGCTTGGTCTTAAAAACTATCGCAAGCAAATTGCCGCGGTGATGCAAGACGACACGCTATTAGCAGGCTCTATTGCTGATAACATCAGCTTTTTTGACCCGCAACCCAATTACCTAAAAGTAGAGCAGTGCGCCCGACATGCGGCGATCCATGATGATATTACTCGCATGACCATGGGTTATAACTCATTGGTGGGAGATATGGGCTCAAACTTATCGGGCGGGCAAGTACAGCGTTTGTTGCTCGCACGCGCATTGTATCAATCTCCTTGCGTGTTATTTATGGACGAAGCAACCAGTCATTTAGATAAAGATAACGAGTCTAAAATAAGCGAGCAAATTCAGCACTTACCCATCACACGCATTATGATTGCCCACCGCCAAGAAACTATTAATATGGCGGATAAAGTGTTTGAACTGCAAGGTGGGGAGTTGGTGAATAGGCAACAGCAAACTGAAAGTGCGTAATATCGATCAGTAAAGTAATGAAAGGTTTTGGTAATTTGATAAATTCAAATAACCGAAAACACGGCCAGCTTTAGTTGACTTTAGCGAGCTGCTAAAGCCAGCCTATTAACCGCTCACCCTTGTTTAAAGGGAAGCGCATTATAACCCGATTACTTAATTATTAAAGAGCATCGGATAAATGGAGTATATACTATGCGTGAATTAAACGTAAATGAAATTCAAGAAGTGAATGGTGCAGAGGCATCCAAGTTAGTTATTATTGAAAGCAGATTAAAAAAAGAAGATTTACCTGGATTTGGCATGCCGCCGCATCTACCAACTCTTCCGAAAGCGGCTTATTAATATCACTTTAAGGAGCTAACAGAGTAATTAAAATTTTTGACAGTTCCGGTGACTTGCTAAATGCAAAAAACCGAAAAAGACGGCCAGCTTTAGTTAACTTTAGCGAGCAGCTAAAGCCAGCCTATTAACCGCTCACCTTAATTGTATAGATGAGCATCTTAACAACCCGAGACGAAAGTGTCGGATACATGGAGTATAACATTATGCGTGAATTAAACGTAAATGAAATTAAAGAAGTGAATGGTGGCATTAGAGGCTTTTTAATAGGTTACGTTGCGTCAAAACTTATTGATTATGCAATAAGTTCATACGTGAACCATATGAATCAAGCTGTGTCTAACGGCTGGGGTAGCAATCCTGGTATGCCGTCTGGTAACAGTGCGGGTTTTGGCACTTTGTAAGTCTGTAATGTTATTTTAGGAGAGTACGCTCTCCTATTAACGGTTTAAAGTTGTGTTTATGAGCCATTTTATAATAAGTTTCTTAATTACTTACATCATCACTAGAGTTGCTTTTTTTATTTTTGATTTTTCTATTTCAAAAAGTAGCAGCTTTATTGATTTTTTAATAGACGTATCTGTTTTTGTTTTAGTGTATTTTGTCGTTTCTAATATAGTTGGTCTTGTGCTTAAGGGAGATAAAATAGGAAAATGACAGCAGCTCAGGCTTTAAATGAGTGAGGTATGGGGTATTACTCTTACGGAGTTTTTGTTGCAGTTTGTAAGAGAAGGTTTACCTTGGAGCTTCAAAAAGAATAGCTCTCTCTGAATCGATTGATTTCTTCGGAATTAAATTTATGGTGAGTTAATGAGTAGTTCTGAGTTAAAATTTTCTGTAGTAGACCAGCCTCTCTCATTTTCTAAGCCGAAATAGCAGAATGCGGTCTAGCCTCTATAGCGATGATTGCATATTATCACGGTCATAAGCTGGATATGCCAGCCATGTGCAAGCGTTTTTCGGCTAATTTAAAGGAGATGAACTTACGGCTGCTTATTGAGCTGGTTGATTTTACGGCTTTCAAGCCTATTAAACATGCAAATGGGTGTAAACCTACTCCGGCATTTATTGCGCTTACCTATGAGCTATTTTGAGTCACGCCATGTTGGGATATTGTTTCGCGTTTTGGCTCTTTGGCGCAAATACGAGAGCGCATAACTACAGGGTTTGTGGAGACTATGGTCGATGGTGTGATGACCATTACAGTCCTCATTATGATGCTTATTTATTCGCTGAAACTCAATGCGGTAGTTGTGGGGGCAATTATACTTTATACCTTAGTGCGATTAGCATTATACAGGCCACTGCATCAAGCCACCGAAGAAATGATTCAATCATCTGCCAAAGAGTAATCGAACTTTTTAGAAAATATTCGCGGTATGCAAACCATCAAACTGTTTGGTAATGAATCGCAACGCCAGGGCATTTGGCAAAACCGCTATGCTGAGGTAATAAATAGTGAAATCCGTTTAGGACGATTAAACATAAGTTTTGATTCATTTAATAAACTGTTATTTGGCCTTGAAAATGTATTGGTGATTTACTTTGCTGCACTACTGGTTATTAGCAATAGCTTATTTGTGGGTATGGTACTAGCGTTTATTGCTTATAAAAACCAGTTAACCAGCCGCTTTGCTAATTTAATTGAGCAAGTCATTCAATTTAAAATGATGTGATTACATCTTGACCGTATTGCTGATATTGCCCTTACTAAGCAAGAGGCTAATCGTGATGGTGAAATGGCCTATACAGGTGATGACGAAAACAAAGTAAAGGGCCAGCTTATCCTTGAAAATATTTGCTTTAGTTACAGTGAAGCGCAAACGCCTATTTTAACTAACGTGAATTTAACGCTGAATGCCGGTGATTCTATTGCGATTACTGGCCCGTCTGGCGCGGGTAAAACCACGCTAATGAAAATTATGCTGGGGTTATTACAACCCACCTCAGGTAAAGTGCTGCTAGATGGTAAAGATATTACCCAGCTTGGTCTTAAAAACTATCGCAAGCAAATTGCCGCGGTGATGCAAGACGACACGCTATTAGCAGGCTCTATTGCTGATAACATCAGCTTTTTTGACCCGCAACCTAATTACTTAAAAATTGAACAGTGCGCTCGCCATGCAGCAATTCATGGTGATATTACTAAAATGACTATGGGTTATAACTCATTAGTGGGCGATATGGGCTCTAATTTATCCGGCGGACAACTTCAACGGTTATTACTTGCCAGAGCACTGTATCAATCTCCCTGCGTACTATTTTTGGATGAAGCCACCAGCCATTTAGATAAGCAAAATGAAGCTAAAATCAGCGAACAAATTAAGCATTTAGAGATGACGCGAATAATGATTGCCCACCGGAAAGAAACGATCAAGATGGTAGACACAGTGTATGAGTTACAAGGTGGAAGCTTGGTCAATACTGAAATTGCAAGTGGTACTGGGTGATAGTAAGAATTTGGTTGCTTGAAAAAGCAGACAACCGAAAAGCGGCTAAGCACGTCAACTTTAGACGGAAAACGTACTTAGCCTTATTAACCGCTCACTTTATTTAAAGCGAGCATATCAACAAACCGACAATAAATAATGTCGAGTTATGGAGTATATATTATGCGTGAATTAAACGTAAAAGAAATTAAAGAAGTAGATGGTGGCTGTGCAGAGCATTGCTGGGGAGATTTTTCATCAGAAGATCTTTCTTCAGCAATGTCAGCAGGTGGTCTGTTAGGCGCTAGGGGGGCACTTGTTGCAGGTGCCGTATATTTAGCTGCAGTTGCTTGGTTCGATCTGTCATAGTGAGATATAAAGTATTTTTAATACAAATTATTGTAACTTTTTTTATATGGTTTTCTCTTAACGGGCTATATGAAAATTTTATCAACTTTGCAGATGAATTATATAAATTTGTTTATTATATGCTCATAGTCTTAATTGTTATTTACTTTAATGTAAAGCTGAGAGTTCATTTTTTGAAAGGTAAACAATAATAATTTTAATATGATGACTTGTAGGGATTTAAGCTCATCATATTTTTTTAAGTAGTTTGGAATTAGCACTCAGGATAAATATGTCTATTGGTTTTAATTTTGTAATGATGTTAAAGAAGAGGAAACAGACACGCTGCCAACGCTGTTGTTTATCATATGATAACTCATTGTCTAAATGCCCGCATTGTTTCCACTTGGAGGATAATCAACTCTCGGAAAATAGGTCTAAAAATCAAAAAAAAATTCATAATATGGGTAAGCTTTTCATTGTTTTCTCACTTATATTATTTTTTTTCTTACTAATATCTTTGTGCTTTTAAGGATAAAAACTCAACATCAACGAAATAAACACACCCGTGATGATCAGTTGTACCAAACAAAAACCCATAATGTCTTTGGCTTTTAGGCCTGCAATGGCAAGAACGGGCAGTGCCCAAAAAGGTTGAATCAGGTTGGTCCATGCATCACCCCACGCAACGGCCATCGCTACACGAGGTATGTCGGCACCGAGTGCGTGTGCTGCCGGGATCACGATTGGTGCCTGAACAGCCCATTGACCTCCACCAGATGGCACAAAAATATTTACAAACCCCGCACTTAAAAAGCTCCAAAAGGGCAGTGATTCAGTGGTTGCAATGGCAATAAACCCTTCAGATATTTGTTGGGCAAGTCCTGTTTTGACCATGATGGCCATAATCCCTGCATAAAATGGAAATTGAATCACGATGCCTGCGCCACTCGGGATCGCCTGTTGTAAGCTTTGCAGTAAATTATGAGGTGTTTGATGCAGTAAAATAGCGCTGAACAGGAAAATAGCGATGACACTATTTAAGTTTAAGCCACCGCCACTGAGCACAAAGTAATAAAATAGATAGCCAAGACCAACAAGGCCAATACCGATACCTAATATACGACTATGCTCAATCACTTCGGCTGGGCGAGTGGGTTTTACTGATGCCGTGGGCTCATCGTTAAGTTTTGCTGGGTCAACATACACACTGTCTTTCTCGTTTGGCAACATGTAGCGATTAACCAATGGCATAATAATAAATAAACCCAGCACAATCGCAATATTAAAGCCTGCGAAGACGGTGTTTTCAGTGCCAATTACCCCAATATTTTGTTCCGAAAAGTGCCCATCGGTGGCGATAGTTAGCGGTACTGAACCCGCTAAACCACCATGCCAGACAATAAAGCCTGAATAAGCGCTGGCAACCAGTAGTCGGTAATCTACCCGGGTTTGTTTGGCAATCGCTTTGGCAAATAAAGCCCCTATAACCAAGCCAAATCCCCAGTTTATCCAACTTGCCAATAAAGAAACTAACGTCACTAGTATGATTGCTTTAGCGGGGGTATTCGCGAGCGTCGCAAGCGTGGTTAACAGGTGTCGCATAACAGGGGTACTTGCCAGCATATAACCTGTTAGCAAGACCAGCAGCATTTGCATGGCAAATTGCAATAAGTTCCAAAAACCACCTCCCCACGCAGCTAATACTTGCACCGGGGACGAGGGGGTAAAAATACTGGCCACAATAAAGCTCAGCAAGGTTAATAAAATGACGAAAATAAATGGATCTGGTAGATAACGTTCAACCAGCTTGGTAAATGGTTTAGCAACGCGATTTAGCATAGTTTTTATTGTTGTCGTTGAATCGATAGTGCCAATTAATCATGAATGAAGCTAATTGGCAAATTGATACCGAGGAGACTGTATTCGGTGTATTAGAATAAGCAGTGTTACGGTTGCTGTTCGAGTACCGCTTTTAGTCGTGCTTGCACTTCTTCAACCAGTAAAATGGGCTGAAACTTTGATAAAAAGGCATTACAGCCGACTTTTTCGACCATCGCCTGATTAAAGCTACCACTGAGTGAAGTGTTCAATACAATGTGTAAGTTTTTAAGACGATTATCGTTACGAATTTCGTGTGTAAGGCGGTAACCGTCCATCGCGGGCATTTCTGCATCGGTGATCACCATCAGCAGTTCTTTTTCAACATCTTTGCCTTCATCTGCCCACCTCTTCAGCATGTTAAGTGCTTCAAGTCCGTTACGTGCAGGGATAATTTCAATACCAAGTTGAGAGAGCGTGTCACTCACTTGTTTGCGGGCTGTGGGAGAGTCATCAGCATGCAGTATTTTACGACCAGCAAACTCATTAACGATGCTTTGATCTAAAATGTCGTCAGAAATATTGACTTCGTATTCGATGATTTCAGCGAGTACTTTTTCAACATCAATGATCTCCACTAAGTGTTCTTGGCCATCGCGTTTGATTTTAGTGAGTGCGGTTAAGTAGTGATTTTTACCAATCGCCGTTGGCGGTGGCATGATGTCAGACCATGTCATGTTGATGATTTGGTCGACCTTTCCAATCAAAAAGCCTTGCACCGTTCGGTTATATTCAGTAATTACAAGGTTGGTATCTTCGATATGCTGTGCATCAGGCATACAAATTGCCTTGCGTAAATCAATCACGGGGATGGATTCGCCACGAATATCGACCACGCCAGCAACCTTAGGGTGGGCGTGGGGGACTTTGCTTATATGTGGTATTTTTACCACTTCTTTGACTTTAAAAACATTGAGGGCAAATAGATGGCGGCTATGCAGGTAAAAAAGCAATAGCTCTAAACGGTTTTCACCGACCAGTTGCGTGCGTTTGTCGACTGAGGCTAAAACACCAGACATATATCACCCTAAATACTAAATACAGAGAAAATATAGTCTACTATTAATTTTCATTGTTACGCATTAGTAATTTTCCATCAGTTGCCAAAGGCTAAGCATTAAAGTACCGTATCGGATAAATTCCTCTACGACTATTTGCAAGGATTATGCATCATCTATTTAATCGTTTAGTGGTGATTATTCGCAGCCATATTGACCAAGTGAGTTGGCAAGCTGTGGTAATAACAACCCTATTGCACATGCTACTTATTTGGTGGTTACTTGTGCTTGTTGGCGAGCAGGCCTTAACACCACTTAGCACCTATTTTTATTATTATGTTGTGACAACGTCAACGGTAGGGTATGGCGACTTTAGCGCCAGTACAGAATTGGGACGTTGGATTGTTGCAATATTACAAATACCATTTGGTTTAGCATTATTTGGCGTTCTGTTAGGAAAAACAGGGCAAACAGTAACTTACTTAATTAGGCGCGCTATGACGGGTGATAAAAGCTTCGCACATATTAACAATCACATCATTATTTTTGGCTGGCATGACACGCGGACTAAAAAGATGATTGACTATATTTTAGCAGATCAAAAACGTTTAGATCGTCGTATTCTGCTCGCTGTGACAGAGCAAATGGAGCATCCATTTTTAGCCAACCCGCACGTCGATTTTGCCCGTTTAAGCAGCTTTACCGACATTGACGAGCTAAAACGAGTGGCGATTGAACGCGCAGATAAAATTATTATAGATGGTCAAGATGACGACCAAACGTTTACTACAGCGTTACGTATCAGCAAATTAGTGAATGAACACTGCCATATCAGCGCGCATTTTGATGATGAAACAAAAATCGAAATGTTGCTAGAGCATTGCCATAATGTCGAGTGCAGCAGTGCAAAATCGGCTGAAATACTTGTACGCTCTATGCAAGACCCTGGCTCAAGCCGTGTTCAGGAAGAGCTATTATCAACCTTACATGGTGATACACAGTTCAGTTTGCCAATTCCTAAGGGAGTGCAAGCAATGACATTTGGTAATTTATTTCATCATTTTAAGCAAAGTCATGACGCTATTTTATTGGGCGTTGCCCATAATCTTAGTGCGCAAGATATGGATTTAAATCCGCCGCTTGACTATGTCGTTAGTGAAGGCGATATTTTACATTATATTGCTGTTGAGCGTGTGTTAAGCAACGAAGTTGATTGGCCGGCCTTGGTGAAATAATGAATGAAGTCGCGTTTTTAATTATTGTTCTCAGTGCCTACATTTTACCTGTGGTCATTGTACTCAATAGTAAGCGCACGCAAGGTCACGAAAAGAACGCCTGGTTGATCGGTATCATCTTTTTCTCGTGGCTTGGTTTGATTATGTATCTGACCATTGTGCCCAAGCATGGGCACGTCAAAAAGCACCGTAAAGGTAAAAGCTAGATTACTTGAGTTGCTTTAATTTATGTTCAATCAATGGATCATCTGGCGACAGTTGCTGAGCGACTTCGAGTAACTTTATCGCGTCTTTAGGGTGCGCCTCTTGGTGCTTAATGGCTATATCAATCAGAGGCTGTACATCAACAGCCTCCTTTTGCTCTTGGAGATGCTCAGCCTTTTCATCAATCAAAATATTATGTGCGGTACTGAGCAAGGCTAAACGGTGTGCAGAGCCTTTATTCGCTTTATTTAAGCGTCGGTAGTAATCTTCTTTAAAGCGCAAGGTTTTTGTTTGTTGGCGAAACTGGGCAATATCAACCTGTTGATGGCGAATAAAATCCACCGCCACATCCTTATAAAAACCAAACTTATTTAAATAGGTTGCATGAACACTGTGACCCATGCCAAACACCCGTAAATGGGTTAATTGTGGGTAGCGTTTAGCGTGAGCGCGGTCAATTCGATTGGTCGGGTCATAAATAATGTAACCTTTAGCCTGCCCTAAATCTACGTCGTGGTAATCACCTGCCCAATCAAATTTTTGTGCGATATCAGTACTTGAACGGTCATCCCATGGCGCTTTTTCTTTATTTTTTGTACTGACAGGGTGAAATAGCAGCACCTTATCGAGCTTCAACAAATTAGCAAATGCACCTACTGCAAAGCCACCTCGGCTTAAACCATAGCCTAAGCGTTCTTTAAAGCCGCCAATAAGGGGGGCTAACTGCTCAATAAAAAATAATAAATTACGGTGTCTAAACCAGTTACTGATACCTAAATGTTGAAAGGCAATAATATTAACATCTTGCTTTTTTGCAAGCTTGTAGGCCCATGGTGAGAAATCATCAGTAAGGTCATGTTCTTGATAATTTGTCCCCGCAGGAGAAAAGGTAAATAGCAGAGGTTTGCTGGCGTCGATGATATGATATTTCACATACACATCACCGAGTAAGTCGCCGCCCGTGAACGGCACTTGTTTTTGCTGTTCTGCATGGGGGAGCTGGGTCCATTCATCTAGCCAATACAATAATTTCATACATCCCCCACGGTACCTCTAAAATAAAGGGGACACATTATAGCAAAAATAGCCATTTAATAAAAATGGCTGCGACTTTAATATGTTAGCTTTCACTCATGGCGATTATTTGTTGCCAATCATGCTCCGTGACGGGCATGACTGATAAACGCCCACCTTTTTTTAGGGCTATGTCAGTGATGGCGTCATTTGCTTTTATCGCTTGTAAGCTCACTAGTTTGTTAAGGTGCGCTTTATAAGTAACATCAACGACAAACCAACGTGGGTTTTCTGCTGTGGCCTTCGCATCATAGTAGTCACTGCTTAAATCAAATTGCGTTGGATCGGCATAGGCTTCACGTGTTATTTCGCCAATGCCCGCAACGCCTACATGTTTACAGCTTGAGTGATAAATCATCACTAAATCCCCTGCTTTTATGCCATCACGCATAAAGTTACGGGCTTGATAATTACGTACACCATCCCACATTGAGGTTTGCTTTGGCGCGTTTTTTAAATCATTGATTGAAAACGCATCAGGTTCGGTTTTAAAAAGCCAATAAGCCATAATTAGGTGCCCTTACAAAGATTTACTTCCAATTAGTCTATAGTATCATTAAACGCTTGTCGGGATTGAGGATAAATAAATGAGCCAAGTATTAGATGATTTACTGTCGTTGCTATCGTTAGAAGAAATTGAGCAAGGCTTGTATCGAGGGCAAAGCCAAGATTTAGGGTTTCGTGCTGTATTCGGTGGTCAAGTTATGGGGCAAGCTTTGTCGGCTGCCAAAGAAACGTTACCAGAAGGGCGCATTGTCCATTCTTTGCATTCCTATTTTTTACGCCCTGGTGATGCCGAAAAACCAATCATTTATGACGTCGAAAATATTCGTGATGGTAAAAGTTTTAGTACGCGTCGCGTGAAAGCGATTCAATATGGCAAACCAATTTTTTATATGACAGCGTCATTTCAAGGGGAAGAAGAGGGGCTGTCGCATCAAGCCCATATGCCAGATGTGCCACAGCCTGAAGAACTTAAGTCATCGCTTGAATTTTACCAAGCGAATGCTGAGCATATACCCGAGGTGATCCGCAATAAATTTATTCGTGAGGTGCCGATTGAAATGCGCCCAGTCACGTTTCATAATCCATTTAAACCTCAGGTAATGGAACCTGTTAAGCACATTTGGTTTAAAGCCAATGGCGAGATGCCAGATGACCAACGCATTCATAATTATTTATTGGCGTATGCATCGGACTTTGAATTTTTACCCACGGCTTTACAACCGCACGGCGTGTCGTTTATGCAACCTAATATGCAAGTGGCGACAATTGACCATGCGATGTGGTTTCATCGTCCGTTTAGGCTTGATGATTGGATTTTATATTCGATTGATAGCCCAAGTGCGAGCTCGGGACGGGGTTTGGTGAGAGGCCAGTTCTTTGACCGTCAAGGCAACTTAGTTGCCTCAACGATCCAAGAAGGAGTGATGCGCCAGCGCTAATCCTTTGAGTGCGTAGCTTGGCTTTGCACTATGTCATCAATTGACTGCCAGACACGTGCTGGCAGCAATGCTTTTAGATACATATATACTTCACAAAGTGCATTACTACCGGTAAAACCGTGCTCTGTTTCGGTAATTAACTTTTGCTCACGTAAGCTTGAAATAAACCCGATAAGTACTTTTTTATCAAAAAACTCAGGGGTTTTAATGCCATGCAGCGTGCCTAAACGCTCTGCTAATACTTGGCTTTCGTGCTCAAGCTCTTCTCGCTCAATCCCCTTGCTGGTTTGAATAAAGCCAACCACGATTGCATAACGCTGCAAGGTTAAGCTCAAGGCTCGCCCTAGCATTTCGAGTTTTGCTAAGCAGTCGTTGCTGTTTGTCACTTTGATATTATTGCCATCGATTTCAATTAAGTCTTGATCAACAAAGCTGGCAAGAACGCGAGTAATGTAGTTTTCATCTAACTCATGTAAGAACCACTCTTTGGCAAATAGCGGGTAAAAGCGTGTAATCACGGCTTGGCAATCAGCCAGAGTCGTTTTGTGTGTTTTAAATAAATGCAGTGCCAGTAAGCTGGGAACAGCGAACAAGTGCAACACATTATTACGATAATAGTTAAACAGCGTTTTTTCTTTATCGCTAATTGCAATGATTTCGCCAAATTCGTCGCTGATCACATCAAATTTATTCAGTTTCAATGCATGCTCTAACAGCTGCTCTGCGCTTTCATTGGGGGTGGTCACTTTGTCGCTATAGCTTGCACTACGTTGCAGGTGCAAGTAGAACTCAAGTTGGGCAATCAGTTTGGGTTTACTCAGCGCATGTTTATCGTTAACCAGTAAGATCATCGCTAACAAATTCACCGCATTAAGCGCCGCAGCGCTATTGATATTAACCATCACTTTGTCTGCAAGATTAGCGACTTGTGGGCCCAACCAGTGTGGTTTTTGTACATCTGTTGGGTGAATCGATTCACGCCAATCAGGTTGCTGCTCATTAAGGTATTGGTTTATCGAAATGGGGTCGCCAAAGTTTAAGTAGCCACGGCCATAGTTTTTAAGGTTTTTAATAGCCTTAAAAATCCCTAATACGGATTCGCCTTTTTTGTCGTTACCTGCCAGCTCTTTTAAATACGTATTAATCTCCATTACGTGCTCATAACCAATGTAAACGGGCACAATCGAAATAGGGCGATCGATACCGCGCAGCATCGCTTGCAATGTCATTGCTAACATACCCGTTTTAGGTGGTAATAAACGACCTGTACGACTGCGGCCACCTTCTGTATAAAACTTTACTGAGTAGCCTTTAATGAATAACTGGCTTAGGTACTCTTTAAATACAGAGGAGTACAATTTATTGCCCGCGAATGAGCGACGAATGAAAAATGCACCACTGCGGCGGAATACGCCACCTGCAGGGAAGAAGTTTAAGTTGATGCCCGCTGCAATGTGCGGCGGTACTAAGCCTAAATGGTAAATCGAATAGGTCAGTAATAAGTAATCCATATGCGAGCGGTGACAAGGCATATAGATAATCTCGTGGCCTTTGTCGGTTAGCTCATGGACTTGCTCAGAAAATTTAATATCGATGCCGTTATATAGCTTATTCCACAGCCACGTCAAAATACGATCGGCAACACGAATAGTCGCGTCACTGTAGTTAGCAGCGATCTCGTCTAATAATTTAAGCGCATTTTGACGCGCTTCATTTTGGCTAATGTTTTTTTCTTTCGCCTCTACTTGAATGGCTTTTTTAATGGTTGGCGAGGCAAGCAGCGAATTAAACAACTGCTCACGTGAGGGCATTTTTGGCCCGGTAGCTGCCAGTTTCTGACGACGGAAGTGCACGCGAGCAACACGTAGCAATTTATGTGGCAGTTCATCAACATCGGCTTTTTCGTTTACCAAGAGCGATAAGTCGAGCGGTTGGCTAAAGCGAATAAAGTTGTCACGACCTGAAAACAAAATGACAAAGAACTTACGAAACCAGCTTGGCGTAAGTGAGTGTGATACCAATGTACCTAAACCTGGCTTTTCTTTTCCTGGGTTACGACCCCATAAAATAGTAACCGGGATAACCTGTACGTTTTTCTCACCTGAGTGCATTAGGTGGTCAATAATGTGTTTGCCTTGGTGAAGTGCATTACTGGGTTTACTTTTATTACCAAACAGAGGCGGCGGGTTTTGAATACCAATAAAACGATCAAGCTCTTTATTGCCCAAAAGCTGCTCTTCTGTTGGACTTGGTAAGCCGTATTTTTTACACACGCGTGCGAGTGCCGCTAAATCAGAACGCGCATTGAGTCTAACAATATAAAAAGTCGGGTTGGCGGGGTTTAGGTTATATTGCTCAATCGGGTTTTCTGGCAAGACCTTACTTTTAACAAATAAGCGGTTCATACCGGCAGAAATGATATTTAAACAACGATTAATGATACGCATTAACTCACCAAAGTAATTAAGAGTAATAATAGAAACAAAAAAAGCGCCATAGAATAGCAATTATTAACTGGACTGACCATTGCCATAGTGTGGCTTTTGGGTTTATTCAAATTAACTATAGTAAAGCAAAGACATAGCTTAACTGAATTTAACTGAAATATTATACAAAGCAGACTTTATTCGTTTTAATCCTAAAAAGTTGTTGCATTTATCACCAATCTCACTATAATACGCAGGCTTTCAAAATTCCCTCGGGAACTTGGAAGGAACATTAAGCTTGGATTTCAAGCTAATAAAACAGGAACTCCGATTTGGAGTTCAACGTAGATATAAGAGAACAGCCGACATCTTAGTTAGTAAGATTGTTTCGGTCGTTTTTTTATGCTCTTTTTAAATGCTCTTTATATTGAGGTTTAAGAATGTCAAATCAACGCATTCGTATTCGCCTAAAAGCTTTTGACCACCGTTTGATTGACCAATCAACGGCGGAAATCGTGGAAACTGCGAAACGCACTGGCGCACAAGTACGTGGTCCAATCCCACTACCTACACGCTTTGAACGTTTTACTGTACTAACTTCACCGCACGTTAACAAAGACGCGCGTGATCAGTACGAAATCCGCACCCATAAACGTCTGATCGACATCGTAGAACCAACTGACAAGACTGTTGACGCGCTTATGCGTTTAGATCTTGCTGCTGGTGTTGATGTTCAAATCAGCCTGGGTTAATCGGAAGATTAGAGAGGTTTTAGGAAAATGGCATTAGGTCTAGTCGGTCGTAAAGTGGGTATGACACGTATCTTCACTGAAGATGGTGTATCTATCCCTGTGACAGTTATCGAAGCGACTCCTAACCGTATTGCTCAGATCAAATCTGAAGCAACAGACGGTTATAACGCGCTTCAAGTAACCGCAGGCACTAAAAAAGCAAGCCGTGTAAACAAAGCTGCAGCGGGTCACTTCGCTAAAGCAGGTGTTGAAGCGGGTCGCGGTCTGTGGGAATTCCGCCTAAATGGTGGTGAAGGCGATTTTGAAGTAGGCGCTGAGCTTACTGTTGAATTATTCAACGAAATCAACAAAGTTGACGTAACCGGTACTTCTAAAGGTAAAGGTTTCCAAGGTGGTGTTAAGCGCTGGAATTTCAGCATGCAAGACGCGACTCACGGTAACTCTCTATCTCACCGTGCTCCTGGTTCAATCGGTCAAAACCAATCACCTGGTAAGGTGTTTAAAGGTAAGAAAATGGCCGGTCACATGGGTGCTGAGCGTGTAACGACTCAAAACTTAGAACTAGTTCGCGTTGACGCTGAGCGTAACTTGCTTTTAGTTAAAGGTGCAGTACCTGGCGCTATCGGCGGTGACGTTATCGTTAAACCAGCTGTTAAAGCATAAGTCCTGGAGATTTAGTGATGGAATTAGCAATTAAAGACGCTTCTGGCGCTCTTGAAGTTTCTGAAGCTACTTTTGGACGTGAGTTTAACGAAGCATTAGTACACCAAGTAGTTGTTGCTTACGCAGCAGGTGCTCGTCAAGGTACTCGTGCTCAGAAGACACGTTCTGAAGTAAGCGGTGGTGGTAAAAAACCATGGGCTCAAAAAGGTACTGGCCGTGCACGTGCTGGTACAATCCGTAGCCCAATTTGGCGTTCAGGTGGCGTTAGCTTCGCAGCTAAACCACAAGATCATAGCCAAAAAGTAAACCGTAAAATGTACCGCGGTGCGATCAAAAGCATCTTATCTGAATTAGTTCGTCAAGAGCGTTTAATCGTTGTTGAGCAGTTTGGTCTTGAAGCACCAAAAACTAAAGAACTAGTTGCTAAGCTTAAAGAACTTGAGCTTAAAGATGTTCTTATCGTGACTGAAGAAGTAGATGAGAATCTATTCTTATCGGCACGTAACCTGTACAAGGTTGACACGCGTGATGTAGCTGGTATCGATCCTGTAAGCCTAATCGCTTTCGATAAGGTACTTATTACAGCTGCTGCTGTTAAGCAACTTGAGGAGGCGCTAGCATGATCCGTGAAGAACGTCTTTTAAAAGTGATCCTTGCTCCACATATCTCTGAAAAAAGCACTATCGCTGCTGAAGAAAACAACACGATTGTTTTCAAAGTAGCTAAAGATGCAACTAAAGCTGAAGTTCAAGCTGCAGTTGAGAAGCTTTTTGAAGTAGAAGTAACTGGTGTTCGCACACTAAACGTTAAGGGTAAAACAAAACGTACTGGCATGCGTTTCGGTCGTCGTTCAGACTGGAAGAAAGCTTACGTTACTCTTAAAGAAGGTAGCGAGCTAGACTTTGTCGGCGGCGCCGAGTAATAAGGGGAGTTAGAATTATGGCACTTCAAAAGTGTAAACCAACTTCTGCGGGTCGTCGTCACCTGGTTAAAGTGGTTAACCCTGATCTTCATAAGGGTAAACCTTACGCACCACTACTAGAGAAAAACTCTAAGTCTGGTGGTCGTAATAACAAAGGTCGTATCACGGTTCGTCACATCGGTGGTGGTCATAAGCATCATTACCGTGTAATCGACTTTAAACGCACTAAAGATGGCATTCCAGCTGTTGTTGAGCGTCTAGAGTATGATCCAAACCGTAGCGCAAACATCGCTCTTGTATTATATGCAGACGGTGAGCGTCGTTACATTATTGCACCTAAAGGCTTAAAAGCTGGTGATTCAATCCAGTCTGGTGTTGATGCACCAATCAAAGCTGGTAACACATTACCAATGCGTAACATGCCTGTAGGTTCGACTGTTCACAACGTAGAATTAAAACCAGGTAAAGGTGCTCAAATCGCACGTTCTGCTGGTGCATACGTTCAAATCCTTGCACGTGAAGGTCAATACGTTACTCTACGTCTTCGTTCTGGCGAAGTTCGTAAAGTTCCAGCTGACTGTCGCGCAACACTTGGTGAAGTAGGCAATGCTGAGCATATGCTTCGTTCACTAGGTAAAGCTGGTGCAAATCGCTGGCGTGGTATCCGTCCGACAGTTCGTGGTGTTGCCATGAACCCGGTAGATCACCCGCACGGTGGTGGTGAAGGTCGTACATCTGGTGGTCGTCATCCTGTGTCTCCATGGGGTAAACCGACTAAAGGTGCTAAGACACGTAAGAACAAGCGTACTGATAAATTTATCGTACGTCGTCGTACTAAATAATAGTTGAGGAATAGCCATGCCACGTTCTCTCAAGAAAGGTCCTTTTATTGACCTACACTTGCTGAAGAAGGTAGAGAAAGCGTTGGAAAGCGGTGACAAGAAGCCAATTAAAACTTGGAGCCGTCGTTCAATGATCATACCTAACATGATCGGATTGACCATCGCTGTCCATAATGGTCGTCAGCACGTTCCTGTGTTTATCACAGACGAAATGATCGGTCACAAACTAGGTGAATTTGCACCAACTCGCACTTACCGCGGTCACGCTGCGGATAAGAAAGCGAAGAAACGTTAAGAGGAGAATGATAAATGCAAGCATTAGCTAAACATAAATTCGCCTCTGGTTCGGCGCAAAAAGCACGTCTAGTTGCAGATCAGATCCGCGGACTTCCGGTTGATCGCGCTCTAGAAATCCTGGCGTACAGCCCTAAAAAAGCGGCTGTATTAGTTAAGAAAGTACTTGAGTCTGCTATTGCTAACGCAGAGCATAACGAAGGTGCTGACATTGATGAGCTTCGTGTAACTACGATCTTTGTGGACGATGGTCCAACAATGAAGCGTATTATGCCACGTGCTAAAGGACGCGCAGACCGCATCCTTAAGCGTACAAGCCACATCACTGTTGTGGTTTCAGATAGCTAGGAGTATAAGTAATGGGACAAAAAGTTCATCCTACTGGTATTCGCCTAGGTATCTCTAAACCTTGGGTTTCTACCTGGTACGCGAATTCAAAAGATTTCTCTGATCAGCTTTTTGGCGATCACAAAGTACGTACATTCCTTACTAAGGAATTAAAAGCGGCTTCTGTGTCTAAAATCGTTATTGAGCGTCCAGCAAAATCTATCCGTGTAACAATTCACACAGCTCGTCCTGGTGTTGTTATCGGTAAAAAAGGCGAAGACGTTGAAAAACTACGTCAAGCAGTAACTAAGATTGCAGGTGTTCCGGCTCAGATCAATATTTCTGAAGTTCGTAAGCCTGAACTTGATGCACAACTAGTAGCTGACGGTATTGCGTCACAACTAGAGCGTCGTGTTATGTTCCGTCGCGCTATGAAGCGTTCGGTACAAAACGCAATGCGTATTGGTGCAAAAGGTATCAAAGTTGAAGTTAGCGGTCGTCTTGGCGGTGCTGAGATCGCACGTTCAGAATGGTATCGTGAAGGTCGTGTACCTCTACATACTCTTCGTGCTGATATCGACTACGCAACTTCTGAAGCCTTAACCACTTATGGTATCATTGGTGTTAAAGTTTGGATCTTCAAAGGCGAAGTTATTGGTGGTTTACCACTAGTACAAGAGCAAGAGAAGCCAGCTAAACGCGCGCCAAAGAAAGCCAAAAAAAGTGCTAAGTAGAGGTAGCGAGTAATGTTACAGCCAAAACGTACAAAATTCCGTAAAATGCACAAAGGCCGCAACCGTGGTTTAGCGCAAAACGGTAACAAAGTAAGCTTCGGTACTTTCGGTTTGAAAGCTACTGGTCGTGGCCGTATGACTGCTCGTCAAATCGAAGCAGCTCGTCGTGCTATGACACGTCACGTAAAGCGTCAAGGTAAAATCTGGATTCGTGTATTCCCAGATAAGCCAATTACGAACAAGCCATTAGAAGTTCGTATGGGTAAAGGTAAAGGTTCTGTTGAGTATTGGGTTGCTGAAATTCAACCTGGTAAAGTACTTTACGAAATGGAAGGTGTTTCTGAAGAGCTTGCTCGTGAAGCGTTCAACCTTGCAGCACGTAAATTACCATTCACAACAACTTTCGTAACTCGGACGGTGATGTAATGAAAGCTAGCGAACTAAAAGACAAAAGCGTAGAAGAGCTAAATGCTGAACTTCTAGGACTTCTTCGTGAGCAGTTCAACCTGCGCATGCAAGCAAGCACTGGTCAGTTAGCTCAAACACACACGCTAAGAACAGTACGTCGCGATATCGCGCGTGTAAAAACAATTATTAACCAGAAGGCAGGTCAATAATGAGCGATAAAATCCGTACTCTTCAAGGCCGTGTAATCAGCGACAAGATGGATAAATCTTTCACTGTTGCTATCGCACGTTACGTGAAGCACCCAATCTATGGGAAATTCATCAAACGTACGACTAAGTTACACGTACATGACGAAAACAATACAGCTCAAGCTGGTGACGTAGTTACTATCCGTGAGTGTGCTCCTATTTCTAAGACTAAGTCTTGGACTTTAGTAGACGTTGTTGAGCGTCCAAAGCAAGCTTAATTTTTAATTAAGTTTACTTACTAAAAAACCCCGGCTTTGCTGGGGTTTTTTGTATTTAAAACAACCTTCACTGCTTTGTGACGTGAGTCGTTAGCTCAGCGAGTAGGGGTTATACCCACCTGAAATAACACTGATACCAACCCGCAATAATACTTAATCATTTTGAGTGATTAAACCTGTTGCTACTTACGTTATAAATGTCTGATTTACGACTGCATGGAGATAGGGGGAAATGCAGGATCAATTGTCGAGAACAACTAAATAACTAAATTTTTGCCTTGTTATCAAGGAATGGTATTACTCATTTAAAACACTAAACCTGACGTTCATAGCGTTATACTTTGTTCATTTAGCACAATTCAATAGCCAAATTAGTGCCTTGCCACCGACACGTTTTGCACCTCAACATAGACCACTTAATTAAGCGAATTGCGACCAGTTAAACGGGAGCTAACCCCTTACGAGTTAACAATGAACTTATTGGGTTATTAAATACTCTTAGAATAAAAAACAAGGAGTGTTGGTGTTAAAGGGACGTTATAAAGCATGGGTGTTTTCGATTACACTTCATGTTCTCATACTGCTTATATTTGCTAAACATGCTCAGCGTGTCATTGTTGCGCCTTGGCTTGAACCTAAAGGTGTGATGCAAGCCTATGTTACCGTTGATCTCACGACCTTACCTCGTTTAAATATAGATGTAGAAAAAACGCCCGAAGAAAAAGCTAAGAGTAGCCAATTAGGTTCTGCGACAGAACCAAAATCAGAGGACACTGCTTCAGAAGTTGCTGAACAGCCGAGTTACGCAGCTATGAATGAAAGTACTTTAAGTCTGGCTGCTCAAACAAATTCCAGAGGAAGGACAATGACCAATGCGTCAACAGTCGCTACGCCAACAAAAGAGCCTGAAATCGTTGCATCAGAGGTATCATCAAGGCCGTTTAAAAAGCTGAATCCTTATGCGCCATTGCCTAACATGGATGTTGAGTACAACCAGTCGACCGCGCACGTGACAGGAAATATACACTCAGCAACAAACAATGCGAGTGGGGTACGAATAACGAGCCCTAAAGAGTACTCAATTTCAAGCGAAGCCACGGTATTATGGGAAAATGGTGATGGTAGTCGGCGCATCGAGATGCTGAATGGACAGTGTTATGGCATTGACTTTAATTCAGTGTTCGGTAAATCAGGCGTACCGAGTGGTTCACCCAGACCCTGTGAAGATAAAGAAGCGGCGTTGTTCAAGGAGATTATGAATAAGTGGAGCAAAAAATAAATAAAGTTCTTTACCTTAACTAAAGTTGAGCTTTTAAAGTGGCGTTTTTTAGAAGGACGTTGCTATGAATGCACTCGAAAACTACCTGTTAAGTCTACAAATTAATTGCTACAACACCTCAGTCACACAAATCATCGACGTACAGAACCGTATTTATCGGTCTCTTTTATCAGGATCTCATTACGCTGAGGCATTGTTAGTTGCACTCGATATTTCTCATTATTCAACACCGCAGCAGCATCAAGCTTTATTAAAACAGGTGTTACATCATCTTGGTTACCGTATCCGTGTTGAGCGGCAACGACATGATGTACTGTTTATTGAACACACACGTTTAGCATATACATTACATTTAGCGTGAGCTGTCATTAACTGGTCATGTTGCTGGCGTGAAATAACACTGTTTTAAGGAATAACATGGAGTGCCTTGGGTCATGCAACAACCAAACATTATTATTTTAGGTAATGGCCCTGTGGGTGCGCATATCGCAGCGAGCGTTAATCGCTGCCCACGCGTGGTTAGGTTTAATCGTTGTGCAGACATGCCAGCCCATTTAGGTAAGCGTTGTACCGATCTATGGCTAGTTGGGCGAGGCTATCAGGCGCATGGCTTACTAGAGAGACCGCTTACAATACCACTCGAAGGGCTTTCACAGGTTATGATCACCGATCCTAACCCTCATCCGTTGTTGCACTGCTTTTTTAAATTAATTCATCGAAAAGGCAAGATAGACTACGCTAATCAGTTATTTAAGATGTATGGTCTGCACTGTAAATGTGAACGTTTAAGCGCTCAGTTTCGACAATCATTACTCGCTCACTTGCTTACTTTAGGACCTGTAATACATCGACCTTATTGCCCAAGCTCTGGCACTCTAGCTATCGCTTTCTATTTATCGCAGTTTGATAAAATACATATTGCTGGATTCGCTTTTCGAGGATGGAAGCGTCATCCGTGGCATTTAGAAAAGCGCTATGTAGACGGGTTAATTGCGGCAAATAAAGTGGTTTTACTTGATTAAAAAAGACACTTAACTGACGTTAAGTGTCTTGCCTTAACGAAGTTACCAAATCATTTCTGCAAATTCAGGGTGATCAACAAATGGGTTACGATTTCCTTGGAATTCAAATGCGGCTTGGTTTCTATCAAGTTCAAGCTGACTAACAGGGTCGTCGTTATGCCATTTTAATAGCATCGCAATGACCCAGTTCTCGAACACCTGACTTGATGAGCCATTAAGCACAGCATTGCTATACGTTGTGTTGTTTTGCCAGTTAGCAATCACATTTTCATAGCGTGTTGCCATGTAAAAATAAGCCCGTGCAAAATCACCTTTAAACTCATCAATCGGTTCGAATACCGTACCTGAATAATTTAATGAGCTAGCGGCACTGCCTAATTTGCTTCCATTACTAGAGGTGTAGCTTGCACTGGCGACTTCGCCGAAAGGGTAGTTACTGCGTTTTGAATTTACATAGCCATCAGTGGCAAAGATATGATGTACATCTGAATTCATGGGCTCAACAGTGCCACCAAACCAGCTTTTTGGGAACGAATGCTCGCGGTTATAGCAATCAGCTTCACTGTTGTAGGTACCGCACTGGTCGCTCACAGCAACATAGTTATAGCTGTCTTGGCCTGCTGGATTCTCTGAATAACGGTCTAAAATTGAGTTATCATTCTCAAAGTATTTATCACGCGATGCGAGGTCGTAAAATCCCCAAATAGCCGAATAACCTTGTGAGTTATGATCCTTAATTATGTTGTACAGTTCCGTTTTTAAAGCATAGCCCGTAAGACCTTGAGTCGTTACATAATAACCTGTCGGTTCTGTTGGTGTGGTACCGCCGCCATTCCCGCCGCCAGTGTTATCACCTAAACTAAACGGTGTAGCCTCTGAGCTTTGGAAGCTTGCGCCACTGGCAAGCACAGTTTGACCTAAAGAAAGACTGTAGCTGCCATTACCGAATGAGCAGCACATGCCATCACCGTAACTATCAAAAATAGTGAATGTGTAGTCACCATCAACTAAACAGGCTTGCTCGTTATAGTTCGTATTAGCAGCGTAGCTGCCGCCTGATGCTACTGTGCTGCCTTGAGCATTGGTAATTTGCCAACTGGTCTCTTCACCATAGTTGTCGGTGGTGAGGGTAAGAGCGACTTGGTTATCTGTACAGCCCCCCGCAGGTGGAGGCGGTGTGGCAATGTTTGGCGCAAAGTTATCGACATAAACAACTTCGCTGCCATCAAAGCCCGTTACGTCGTAAAAACGTAATCCTACATCGATAGAGGTTGTTACTGATGCGGTATATTGATAGCTGATCTGTTGCCATTGATTTGTTAATGCTGAGTTTGAATAACCTTGGTAGCCATCAACGACAAGGCGTGCCTTCACCCCCCCTTCGGTATGATAAACCCACGCCGAAAACTCATAGCTTTCACCCGCAACGACATCAACCATTTGTAATAAATCAGTATTACTTTGCGTACCTGTATTCACTGTAACGCGAGCTGAGTAGTTACCCGAGTAAACCACATTACTGTTGCTGCTGAGATTTATACCACTGTCAATTATGCTCCAACCTGAGGGGGCACCTGCTGACCAAGTTTCGAAATCAGCATTGTTGATATTCGCCATTGCTGAACTTGCTAAACACAGCAAACTGCTGGCTAGCATTATTTTATTACATGTCCCGTGTGACATTATTGTTTCCTTTTCATTGTTATATTGTCTGTTCTTAAAATGAACACAGCGAGTATAGGCTAAACACGGCATGTTGCAATAATGTTAATTGGTAAAATATTTATTCGACTAAGTAAACATTTAATCTGTTTTTTATAGTAAATATGAAAATTAATAACTAAATGGAATATCAAAGCAGATTCTATTCTTTTTTAATCGCGCGAGACCTCGTTATTCTTCACGCTCAGATAAACTTTTAAAAAGCATCGTTTGAGCTCTTTTAAAGTCGAAAAAATTGTTAGTGAAATGCCAGTAGCAAGGGGTTTCGCAGTTAACTTTCAGGGTTACGAGGAATAAATTCATGTTGTTGAGTCAACTAAATGCAGCGGCGAGCCCGCTATCGCAAGAGCAAGTACAAAAGCTGCAAGGCTTAGTGGCTGAACTTAATCCAATTCAGCAGGCGTGGGTAAGTGGTTACTTAGCTGCAAGTGCTAATGCGGGTGCATTAACAGGGGGCGTTGCTGCGGCTCCTGCTGCAGGCGATGCTGCACCACTCACTATTTTATACGGCTCACAAACAGGCAACGCCAAAGGTGTTGCAAGCAAATTAAAAGAGCAAGCTGAATCACGTGGATTAGCAGTAAAACTAGTCAATATGGCAGACTACAAGCCTACAGCCCTGAAAAAAGAAAAATTTATCACTGTTGTGGTATCAACATACGGTGAAGGTGAGCCACCTGAAGATGCAGAAAGCTTACATGAATTCTTAACCACCAAAAAAGCACCTAAATTAGATGGTGTAAAGGTAGCAGTAATTGGTTTAGGTGATTCAAGCTACGAATTCTTCTGCCAAACAGCAAAAGATTTTGAAGAGCGCTTCAATAAACTAGGTGCAGAAACTATTTTCCAACGCGCAGACTTAGACGTTGATTACGATGACGAAGCTGCAAAATGGATAGACGGTGCGCTTGATGCATTTGAACCCGACCTAAAAGCACAGCAACAAACAAGCGGTGGTCAAGTGGTGGCAATGCCATTTGGTGCAGCAGCACCAGCAGCAAGTCAATACACCAAACAAAACCCGTTTGCCGCTGAGCTTAGTGTGGTACAAAAGATCACAGGCCGTGATTCAACGAAAGATGTACGTCATGTTGAGATTTCTCTAGAAGGTTCTGATATTACCTATACACCGGGTGATTCGTTGGGTGTGTACTTCTTAAATGACGAAGCGCTTGTTGATGAAGTACTTGCGCTTACACAAATCGATGCATCGAGCACGGTTAAACTAGGCGACGAAACGCTAAGCGTACGTGATGCACTGATTGAAAAGTTAGAATTAACGCAGTCTTACCCTGGCTTTGTTGAAAAATACGCAACAGCAACGGGTAACCCTGAATTATTAAAGCTTGTTGAAGATAAAGCGGCTATGCGTGAGTACATTGAACCTCGCCAAATCTTCGATATTATTCGTCAAAACCCAGCAAAGCTTGACGCACAAACGTTAGTAGATTGCTTACGCAAACTACAAGCGCGTTTATATTCGATTGCATCGAGCCAAGCCGAAGTTGAAGAAGAAGTGCACTTAACGGTTGGTCTGGTTGAGTTTGACGCATTTGGCAGCGAGCACTTAGGGGGCTGTTCTGGTTATTTAGCGCGTCGAGCTGAAGAAGGCTGTAAGGTAAAAGTATTCAGTGAGCATAACGACAACTTCCGCTTACCAGTAAGCGACGAAACGCCCATTATTATGGTGGGACCGGGTACCGGTATTGCGCCATTCCGTGCGTTTTTACAAGAACGAGACGCCCGTGAAGCAAGTGGTAAAAACTGGCTATTCTTTGGTAACCCACACTTTACGCAAGACTTCTTGTATCAAGTAGAAATTCAAGGCTACTTAAAGTCAGGCTTACTCACTAAAGTGGATGTGGCATTTAGCCGTGATCAAGCAGAAAAAGTTTATGTTCAAGACAAACTACGTAAAAACAGCAAAGAGGTGTTTGCGTGGTTAGAAGCCGGAGCACACATCTATATTTGTGGTGATGCTAATCGTATGGCGAAAGATGTGCACCACGCACTGGTTGACATCATCAAAGAAAACAGCGGCAAAGATGATGAGCAAGCTGAGCAATACTTAAAAGATTTACGTAGCGCCAATCGCTATCAGAAAGACGTGTATTAATCACGTTTAAAGCTAACAGCCGTCACCGTAACAAATTTAGGAAATACCATGAGCGAACAAGACAAAAACGTAAAGCTTTCTGATAACGAGCGTTTGAAAAGAGAAAGTAACTTTTTACGTGGCACCATTGCACAAGATTTAAAAGACGAGATCACCGGTGGTTTTACCGCTGATAACTTCCAGTTGATCCGTTTCCACGGTATGTATCAGCAGGATGACCGCGATATTCGCGCTGAACGTGCTAAACAAAAGCTAGAGCCGTTACATAATGTTATGTTACGTGCGCGTATGCCAGGCGGTATCATCAAGCCTGAACAATGGTTAGCGATTGATAAATTCGCCGACGAGAAAACCAGCTATGGCAGTATTCGTTTAACCACGCGTCAAACGTTCCAGTTCCATGGCGTGCTTAAGCCCAATATTAAAGGCATGCACCAAATGCTTAATAGCGTGGGCATTGACTCAATTGCGACCGCGGGCGATGTGAACCGAAACGTACTGTGTACGACGAACCCAGTTGAGTCAGAGCTTCATCAAGAAGCGTACGAGTGGGCCGCGAAGATTTCTGAGCATTTATTACCAAAAACCAAGGCTTATGCTGAGATTTGGTTAGATGGTGAAAAGAGCGAAACCACCGAAGAGCCCATTTTAGGCTCAACGTACTTACCACGTAAGTTTAAAACGACGGTAACGATTCCACCGAATAACGAAGTGGATGTACACGCCAATGATTTAAACTTTGTGGCAATTGCAGAAAACGGCAAATTAGTTGGCTTTAACGTGTTAGTGGGGGGTGGTCTTGCGATGACTCACGGTGATACAGCTACGTATCCACGTAAAGCAGATGACTTTGGTTTTATTCCACTTGAACACACATTGAAAATTGCTGAGCACGTGGTGTCTGTGCAACGTGATTGGGGTAACCGTTCAAACCGTAAAAATGCAAAAACCAAATACACATTAGACCGTGTAGGTACTGATGTATTTAAAGCGGAAGTTGAAAAGCGTGCTGGTGTTAAATTCGAAGATAGTCGTCCGTACGAGTTTACGCATCGTGGTGACCGTATTGGCTGGGTAGAAGGCATTGATGGTAAGCACCATTTAACGCTGTTTATTCAAAGTGGCCGTATTTTAGATTACCCAGATAAACCACTCAAAACGGGATGTCGTAAAATTGCTGAAATTCACCAAGGTGATTTCCGTATGACGGCAAACCAAAACCTGATCATTGCTGGCGTACCCGCTGATCAAAAAGCCGTTATCGAAGAGATTGCTCGTAATCATGGTTTAATTGATGACAGCCATACTGAGCAACGTAAAAACTCAATGGCGTGTGTGGCATTACCAACGTGTCCATTAGCGATGGCAGAAGCTGAGCGTTACTTACCAAGCTTAATTGAGAAAACAGAAGCGCTCTTAGCGAAACACGGTATGGGTGATGACAACATTATTATGCGTGTTGTGGGTTGCCCGAATGGCTGTGGCCGCGCGATGTTGGCAGAAGCAGGGCTTGTTGGTAAAGGCCCGGGTAAATACAACGTGTACTTAGGTGGTAACCGTGAAGGCACGCGTATTCCTAAATTGTATTTAGAAAATGTTGGCGAAGATGTCTACCTAGATGCATTCGATAAGCTCATAGGCCAATGGGCGAGTGAGCGTAATGACGGTGAATGTTTTGGTGATTTTGTTATTCGCAAAGGCATTGTTGCTGAAGTCAAAGTTTCAGTAACCGATTTTCACGCATAATTTTAAAAGCGATACCGCTTTAAGGTTTGGAATTAACCATGAGTGAATTTAAAAACATCTTAACGATGAGCAAAGAAGACCAAACAGCCATGCTGGCTGATATTAACGGTCCTCTTGCTGAAAAAAGCGCTGAGGAGCGTGTTGCGTGGGCACTTGAAAACTTACCAAGCACGCACTTTTTATCGTCTAGCTTTGGTATACAAGCCGCTGTGATGTTGCACTTAGTGACATCGCAGCAGCCAGATATTCCTGTGGTACTGACTGATACTGGTTATTTGTTCCCAGAAACCTATCAGTTCATCGAGCAAATGACCGAACGACTTTCGCTTAATCTTAAAGTTTATAAAGCTGAGCTTAGCCCTGCGTGGCAGGAAGCGAAGTTTGGTAAGCTTTGGGAGCAAGGAGAGGCGGGTATTAAGCAGTACAATCAGCTTAATAAAGTTGAGCCAATGACCCGCGCATTGAATGAGCTTAATGCGGGTACATGGTTCAGTGGCCTTCGTCGAGACCAATCATCGTCGCGTGCTGATAAACAAATAGTTGAAATTAGCCGTGGTACAGTGAAAGTGTATCCACTGATAGAGTGGAATAATCGCGATATCTATCAGTACCTAACGAAACATGATTTGCCGTACCATCCGCTTTGGGAGCAAGGCTATGTGTCAATGGGTGATGTGCATACAACACGTAAACTCGAACCCGGTATGACTGAAGAAGAGACTCGTTTCTTTGGGTTAAACCGTGAGTGTGGTTTACACATTGATGGTGACGGTATTTAGTCCTAATTTCCTATCAGAAAATTCATAAAGCGCGACATCGGTTGCGCTTTTTTTATACCAAAAATGTATAGTCCATGGCTCAATCGAGTGAGAGAAAATCATGAGCCGTTTAGTTATATTATTCTTGTTGTTTAGTCCATTGTGTTTAGCCGATACGCTTCGTATAGGATTGCCTGATAGCGATTATCCTCCTTATCATTTTATGGCCGGTAAAGAAGAGGGCATTGTGAGCGATTTACTGAACCGTTTTGCAAAACAATATGGAGTGAGTATTGATTACTTTTATGTGCCAGAGAAACGTTCACAAAAAATGCTTGATGAAGGGTTACTTGATGGTCGAATCGAGTCTGTAGAGTGGTATGTTGGACAGAATCAATACTATTGGAGTGATGCGCTCGCGATGGTAGAAGATGTATTGGTCATGCCAAGTGGCTGCCATATCCCTATGATTGAACAGCTTGCCGGGTATGTGCTTATGGCGCGTTATGGCTACACCTATCCCCAGTTTGAACACTTATTTCAATCGGGTGATATGCACAGAGAGAATTTTTACTCAGAATTTGAAATGCTACTTGCCTTAATGGATTGGGAGCATAACCAACGCGTCGCAGTGATTTCTCGGGATGCCTTAACGTGGTATGTTGCTCGCAATAATGATTTTAAAAAGTTCACTGTGAGTGATTACTCTGTAGGCAAAGCGCCATTACAGTTACAGTTTGCGTTTGATGAACGTGGTAAAGAGACCAGCAAACAATTTAATGACTTTCTGAAAAATCTCAAATCATCAGGAGAGTTTGCTAAGATAATGAATAACTACCAATAACGGATAAATTGGATCATGAAGCGATTTTGCTATCTTACAGTAATGCTATTACTGACCAGTATTGTGCTGCTATTTTATATAAAAAAGCCCGATGGTCAGCCTTACTTATCGCTCAGCATGTTGCAACGTTATTCACAACAAGTAAGTCATGATGTCACTGAAAGCGCGTCACAAAATGTTGAGTCGTGGGGTGTTAAAGCCGAGCAGCTTTTAAAGCAATTTAGCGAGCCTGATAATGGTCATGCAGCTGTTGTGGTTTATAAATGGCAAGATGAACAGGGACAGTGGCATTTTGCAGATACTCCTCACCCACAATATGCGAGTACGTTGGTGACGTTAGACTCGCGAGAAATCACGGTGCTACCCGCAGAGAGTTTTCAAGCAGACCCCGAAAACAAGTTAACTGATACACAGGTTAAATCAGCTGCAGATTCGAATTTATACGACCCTAAAAAAATACAACAACTCATACAAGATGCTGAGCAAATAAAGCAGCAAATTGAGCAACGTAATAAGCAATTAGAACACTAAACGTGCGTGTTTTTTGTGGTTAATTCGCTTTCAAGCTTCATTAAAAGAATGGTTAAATAAATCTTTGTCGGTAATGAAAATAATACGCCTACCGCGATACAAGCCGCACTGATCATAATGCCGTGTACACCTAGGCTTTCATCTAAATAGTTACTTGCTAACAGCGAGTGGCCTAAAATAATTAAGCAAATACCTAATATAATAAACACCTTAAGGGTTCTTATAATATTTTTTTCTGTCATTTTAAGCACCAACATTTAAAGGCGTAATTAAAGTGTAGGTGCTATCTGACTTAGACGGTTTGTTTTAAATCAAGTAATGATTGGTTACTTATTGAGCTTTACTGGGCCGTTAATATTGTCAATACTTAAGTCGCCAGAACCAGCCTCAATGATAGCGAGTCCAAGGGTATCATTGACATAAATACTGCCAGAGCCATCGGTGATGGTAACGAGCCCTTTTATGTGTCTTACATCTATATCACCAGAGCCGTCTTCGATAGTGAGCGCACCACCTAATGTTTTAACGCTAATACTACCTGATTCATCAATGATACGTGCTGGGCCTTGGCTATTCTCGATGCGAATATCTCCAGAGTCATCTTCAATATCAATACGGCCTTGGCCTTGGTCTATTATAATTGAGCCAGAATCGTCTTCTATGTTGATATTGCCGCTTACATTACTAATGTGAATGTCGCCAGAGTCATCATCAAGACGAATATTGCGACCTCCTTCAATCACAATGGATCCTGAGTCATCATCAATATTGATATCGTTTTGCATAGCACGTATGACGATATCACCTGAATCATCATCAATATCAAGTTTAAGCTGTGCTGGCACAGATACGATTAAATCGATATGAGGTGATGAACCACTGTAAAACGACACGCTACCATTATTGAGCTTACTGATAAGCTCAACTGTGTCGCCGTGTTTTTCAAGTGTTAGCGTATAGGTTTCATCGCCTTTAGCCGCATAGATATTGGCATTCACTGTGATAGCTGTGGCATTGCTGTTGCCTTTGATGATCAGTGAGCCGGCTTCGGCATCGATTTTTAACTGGCTTACATTTGCAGCCGAAACGCGTAAGTCTTGTTGTTTTTGTTCAGCAAACTGATCCGCAGATACATGAATAACACAGCCTGTTAATAATAAGCTCGATGAGATGGCAGTTGCGCACATCGCGCGTTTGAATGATGCAATAGTCATATGGATTCTAAAATTATTGTGATTTTTATCTGGTTAGTATTTGCAAATTATGATCCAAGTTTAACATACTGATTTTTATGTGCTTTTCATTTTTTGTAACTAAGTGTGCTGGTCTAAACTGCAATTTATTGGTGTTTTAAACAAAAAAGGGGCTGAAATTTCAGCCCCTTAGTTAACTTAAAAGTGATTACTGCTCAGCCAGCATATTACGAAGTACATACTGTAAAATGCCGCCGTGTTTGTAGTAATCCCACTCTTTGGGTGTATCAATTCGCACATCAACACTAAAGCTAACTTGCTTACCTTCGCTGTTAGTTGCAATTACGCTGACTTCATTGGTTTTGTCGTATAAGCCTTCAAAATCAAAGGATTCTTGACCAGTCAAACCAAGCGATTCATAACTTTCACCCTCTTTAAATTGAAGCGGTAATACGCCCATACCAATCAGGTTAGAGCGGTGAATACGCTCATAGCTTTGCGCTATGACTGCTTTTACACCCAGTAATAAAGAGCCTTTTGCTGCCCAGTCACGTGATGAACCGGTCCCATACTCTGCACCAGCCAAAATAATCAATGGGGTACCGTCTTGTTGATACTGCATGGCCGCATCAAAAATGCTGGCAAGTTCATCTGTTGGTTGTATGCGTGTGACACCCCCTTCAGTGCCAGCAGCAAGTAAGTTTCTTAATCGTACATTGGCGAAGGTGCCGCGCATCATGACTTCATGATTGCCTCGACGAGAGCCATACGAGTTAAATTGTGCTTTTTCTACACCATGTTCTTGTAAGTACAAGCCAGCAGGAGCATCGGCTTTAATCGCCCCCGCAGGTGATATATGGTCGGTGGTGACTGAGTCTCCAAGTTTTGCTAAACAACGTGCTCCACTGATCGTGGGGATACCGGGCGGTTCTATTTCCATGCCATCAAAGAATGGCGCTTTTTTAATGTAGGTTGATGCGTCATCCCAGTCATAAAGCTTACCTTCAGGGATTTGGATTTTTTGCCAGCGATCATCACCTTGATAAACATTACCGTAGCTCGATGCAAACATCTCTTTGGTGACGGTATCACGCACTAACTCACTCACCTCACTCACACTTGGCCAAATGTTCTTTAGATAAATGTCGTTACCATTGGGGTCTTGTGCCAAGGGTTCATTGTATACATCAATGTCGGTGCGTCCCGCGATAGCGTAGGCCACAACAAGCGGAGGTGATGCTAAAAAGTTCATTTTTACATCTTGGTGGATACGGCCTTCAAAGTTTCGATTGCCCGATAAAATAGAGCTTACAACAAGTTTGTGCTTTTGAATTGCTTCACTTATTTCATCAGCGAGCGGGCCTGAATTACCAATGCACGTGGTACAGCCATAGCCCACAAGGTTAAACCCAAGCGCGTCTAAATCATCCATTAAATTCGCTTTTTTCAAGTAATCAGTGACCACTTGAGAGCCTGGCGCGAGTGATGTTTTAACCCACGGTTTTACTTTCAACCCTAGCTGTTTGGCTTTTTTAGCAACTAAACCCGCCGCCAGAATAACGCTCGGATTTGACGTGTTTGTACAGCTTGTTATTGCTGCAATGACACACGCACCGTCTTTTAACTCAAACTCTTCACCTTTAAAGTTAACTTTGGCTGCGCCCATATATTGCGCTTCGTTAACAGGATCATCCGGATTTGTTGTCGGACCTTCATCTTCGATACGTGCTTCTTGAGTATCACTTTTATCACGCTGTTGCATGCGCTCATTTTGGAAAGCTTTTAAGTGCTCCCCAATCACCTCGCCTGCTTTATCAAGGGCAATACGGTCTTGCGGACGTTTGGGACCAGCAAGGCTAGGCACTACATCATCTAAAGACAGCTCTAATGTGTCGGTGTAATGTGCTTCGTCGCCTGGGTTTCGCCACAGTCCTTGGTGTTTGGCGTAGTCTTCGATTAGCTTCAGCTGTTTTTCATCGCGATTTGTTAAACGCAGGTAATTAATCGTTTCATCATCAATCGGGAAAATACCGCATGTTGCACCATACTCAGGTGCCATGTTTGCGATGGTAGCGCGGTCTGCAAGTGGTAAGTCAGCAAGGCCATCCCCATAAAACTCAACAAATTTACCCACGACACCATGTTTTCGCAGTATTTCGGTTACTGTGAGCACTAAATCTGTGGCAGTTGTGCCTTCGGGCAAGCGACCATTGAGCTTAAAACCAACCACTTGTGGAATTAGCAAGCTGATGGGCTGACCAAGCATGGCCGCTTCGGCTTCTATGCCACCGACACCCCAACCAAGTACGCCTAAGCCGTTAATCATTGTGGTATGCGAATCTGTGCCGACTAGGGTATCTGGATAAGCGAGGGATTGACCATTTTTTTGATCGTTAAACACCACACGGGCCAAATACTCTAAATTAACTTGGTGTACGATACCGGTTGCGGGTGGCACCACTTTAAGGTTATCAAAGGCTGTTTGTCCCCAACGTAAAAATTCGTAACGTTCTTTATTTCGTTCATATTCGAGCTTGGCGTTTAAGTCGAACGAGCCATCTTCGCCATAACCATCAACTTGTACAGAGTGGTCTATTACGAGTTCCGCAGGTGACAGTGGATTAATTTTAGCGGGGTCTCCGCCAAGTTTTTCCATGGCGTCGCGCATTGCGGCTAAATCAACAATCGCAGGGACACCTGTAAAGTCTTGCATCACCACGCGCGCAGGCGTAAAGGCAACTTCGGCGGAGGGTTTTGCTTGTGGATCCCAGTTTAGAAGTGCGTCTATATCTTGCTTTTTAATGTTTACGCCATCTTCGTTGCGTAATAGATTTTCTAACAATATTTTTAATGAGAAAGGCAGGCGTTTGGCTTTGTCACCAAGACCTTGTAAAGAGTGGATATGATATTGCTCACCATTAATCGTAAGCTGTTTTTGGGTATCAAAACTGTTATTCATTATTTGCCCCTGTGGTTTACGCAAGCAATGCTCGCTTTTTATGTTTCCTTTACGAGATATCTGCAAACTTAATACCAGCTATTAAAATTCACCGTGCTGATGAAAAAATATGCTATCTAATTATAGTTGATGCCGATGCAACTTATTTCAAGGGGAGAGAGCAATAAAAGAGCAGTAATTAGACAGCAGCTCATAACATAGACTGACGTTAAGTTAGCCAATGCTGCTGTTTTGCGTGATGGCTAACAAGCAACAATAATAAGCCAATTACAATCACGCAAAATGGCATTGCCAAAGCACTAAAACCAAAGAGGGCGAGGCTATCGATTACGATAAAGTTGTAATACTGCTGGACTAATACAGCGACAAACGAAATAAGAAACAACTCTCTCGCGAGGGCTTTTTTAGCAAGTAATAAAATGCTTGCTAAGCTGGCTGAAAACACCGCTATCGCAAAGGCAAGCGTTGACCACAGCGGGATATCACGGTATGCGGCTTGTTGATCGAGTGGTAATTGGTCAATCATCTCTGGGGTAATGAGTAGCTGCATAATAAGTGCAATTACCCCGAGTAGATTCCAAACTAATGCGGCCCATGCAAGTGGTTTGAGCCAAGCGGGAGAAGTCATAAATCACCTTTACATTGTTATTATCAAGCACAATTAAAGGGGATAAATATTAACTAAGCAAGGCTAACCAAAAGAAATAGGGCGACGACCTGTTTTTTCGTCTACTTTAGGCTTTTTAGTGCGCTTACGTTTTTTGGCTGTTGATGCGCTGCTCTCTTGCGGGGCGTTCTGTCGTTGTTGCTCAGGTTGTTTTTCTGGGCGAGGGTTCGGTATTGCATCTTCACTTAAGGTTAATTGAAATTGCTCACCATCAAACGAAAGTACGTCGCCACTGTATAATTTTTTCCGTTTTATTGTACAAATTTCATAGTTAACTCCAACATAACCTTCACCGATTAAGGTCTTTGCTTGGCCACCTGTCTCAACTAAATCGAGCACTTTAAGTAAGTTACATAACTCTATTGGCTCTTCTTCAAGCTCAATTTCGATGAAATCTTCGTTCATGTTGGTCTCTCATAATTTAATCGCAGCCATTATAAAGCCTAGCACTGGATTGAACCAAGGTTAAATTTTTAAGCGCTTCACATACTTAAAAAATGAGCACAAAAAATAATGACGTATTTTGCAGAGTCGTAAGAAAACTGCAGTATTTCATAAGTACACTGCGCGCGTCTCGATATGGTGCGCTACTTGCTAAATGCAACGTCGTTTTATTTATTATTCGTTCAGGAGAAGTAGTCATGGGCGTTAGGTCAGTACTGAAAAAAGAACTAATGGGGTTAGACGATACATCATTACTTGCAGCAGATGATGTGCGTGCATTATTAACCCAAACAATGAAAGCGCAGCCTGATAAATCAGAACAAGGCTTTGCATTAATTTCGCGTTTTAATGATAACCACAGCCAGCTTGCCTATGGAGAGAAGAGTAAAGAAGAGTTACTTGAGTATCAGGTTCACCGCTTATTTAAAGATATTCTTTACACTCGACGCAGTGTTGATAAATGGCTAAGTCACCATTTAAATTAGTTGATTAATCAGCTTTCCTCTAATAGACTACATTTGTAATCTATTGGAGGGAATAGTATGAACAGGATGTATATTTGGTGTGTGCTGCTATTGTTAGTTGGTTGCCAACAGCCAACTGTTTATGTTTATACAGAAAACTTAGACGCACAGCAGCAAGCTCAGCTCGATTTAGCCTTAAGTGCTCAGCGTTTACCTTATAAATACACGCAACTGAGTGTGCCGCGAGAGTTTGGCGACGCGACTTTGATGTTATCCGAAGATAAAATTTTGACTGAACAGACTGAGATCTTAGCTGGCATCATGCAGCGACTGGGTTATCAGCCTGAGATCAAATACACCACCGCCGCAAATCACTTTTACAATCATGGCAATATTGGCTTTTACTTAAAAGCACCGAGTGAGGAGGATGAAATTTCTCTGCCTAATCGTGTTTTCACAACACACTGCGATGAGGATAAGTTTAATGGACTGATGGTGACATTTACCGAGAAGCACGCCGAGTTTGTGCTTCCTGGCGGGACCCCAGTATCACTTAAGTGGGATTATCTGTACGGTTATCTGGTTATTTATTATAAAAACTATTCACAGACCTACAGCCATTCAACACCCTATGTAAGTACACCTTTTGGTGAAAAGCCAACAGATACCTATCGATATAGCATTAGGGTTAATCAGCCTAGTTGGTTAAATTGCTCGTTGCAAATAGTCTATATGGACTAAAAAATCTTTACCTCAACTAAACTTGAGGTTTTAGCATGGCTGTCATCATTACTTATAAGGACATGCCATGCAAAGCTACATTAAACATTATCTAAATTCTTTGGCTATTGATTACATTAATGAAGACAGAAATCTTGCATTGATTGAGCGTTTACAAGCGGCGCATTTAGCTCGCTATAGTTTCAGCAGTGTGAATGCATTACAGGCTAAATCACTGAGCCTTGATGACGATAAAGTGTTTTCACGTTTAATTAATTTACAAGAAGGAGGTTATTGCTTTGAACATAACAAGATCTTCTTTCTTGCGTTGGTCGCACTCGGTTTTGATGTTGAAATACTCATAGCGCGGGTGATGCTTAACGGCCGTGAAGAAAACCCTCGCTCGCACCGATTAACAAAATTGACACTCGAGGGTAAACACTATTTGCTCGATGTTGGCTTTGGGGTAAGTACACCGGTAATCGCATTGCCAATTGATCAGTCGTCACGAGTCAGTGAAGGTGTGAACTTATATGAAATTAGCCGACGTGACAGGCTAATTGATGTGAGGCAAGTTTTACCAAATACTCAGCATTTATACCGCGTTGAACTGGCTCAATTCTATGAGAGTGATTGCGAAATCGCTCATTTCTATAGTCATCACCATCCAGACGCTGCATTTGTTAACAACCTTGTTGTATCACGTATTGAAAAGGGTGAACGCTGGCTTATTCGAAATAATCTACTGCATTATTGGCACGAAACATCAGCAGTTCATACGCAACAGGTTATTCAATCACGTGAGCAATTACATACATTACTTACAGACACATTTCTTTTAAATGTAAGCAAAGCAACGTCTGCATGGTTAATGGAGCGCTATGTATTAGCCGCGTGATTCGAGGAAGTTACTCAGTTTAATAATACGCTCACTCATGCCTTCGATGATGCGGTCTTTAATTTTTTCGCGGATCACGTTTGGCAATCGGGTGAGGGCTTCCGGTGTGATTGCCAGTAAAATAGTATCCACTTTAGCGCGGGCGCTAGTACTGCGCTCGCGATTATTGATAAATGCGCCTTCACCAATAAACTCACCCGGTTCAATGGTGCCGAGCTCAAGCAAATGGCTTTGCTTAAAGATGATTAATGAACCACTCAAAACAATATAGAGTCGCTTGTCATTATCAAACTGTTTAAATACAGCTCGACCTTGTTGTACTAAATACAAATGGCTGAAAGATTCTAATAACACCTGTCGTTCACTCAGGGTAAACTCCCGAAAGAACGCCAATCGGTTAATAATTTCCATCTGCTTAATAAGCGGAATATGTTCGATTAACTTCATTACTTACATCGTTTATAACGCAAAATTAGCTAATATTGCGCTCTTTTAACTTGCGGGTCAATGTATTGCGCCCCCAACCAATTTTAACCGCAGCCTCTTGTTTGTGGCCTGCACAATTTGCCAGTGCGGTTTTAATTAAACGAGTTTCCAGTTGAGCTTGAATCGCGGGCCAAATGTTTTCTTTCCCTTGTTTAAGCTCGAGGTTTAACCACTGTTGGAAAGCTTCAAGCCAATCACCTTCTTGCTCTACAGGTTCTGCCGCGATAATTTCCGGTGGTAAATCTTGCTCACTGATAAGCTCTCCAGGTGCCATTACGGTTAACCAACGACAGGTATTTTCGAGCTGACGCACGTTACCCGGCCAGTTAAATAATCGCAATTGCTCGGTCGCTTTTGGGCTTAAAATTTTGCTTTCGACTTGCAGCTCTTTGGCGCTTTTATGGAGAAAGTGTTGTGCTAAACGTTCAATATCCTCTGTACGTTCACGAAGAGCTGGTAAGCGAAGACGCACCACATTTAAGCGGTGGAATAGGTCGTCACGGAACTTACCTTGTTTTACCAAGTCTTCTAAGTTCTGATGGGTGGCGGCAATAATACGAACATCTACTTTAATACTTTGATGCCCGCCAACACGGTAAAACTCACCATCGGCTAAAACACGTAATAAACGGGTTTGTACATCCAGTGGCATGTCACCAATTTCATCTAAAAATAGCGTGCCGCCATTCGCTTGTTCAAAGCGGCCTTTACGAATACTGTCGGCCCCTGTAAACGCGCCTTTTTCATGGCCGAATAATTCTGACTCAACCAGTTCTTTAGGGATGGCAGCCATATTAAGAGCAATAAACTGGTTTTCTTTTCGTGGGCTATGGTTATGCAATGCACTGGCGACAAGCTCTTTACCAGTGCCTGATTCGCCATTGATTAAAACACTCATGCTTGACGCAGATAATTTACCTATTGCACGAAACACTTCCTGCATAGCAGGGGCTTCACCAATGATATGGGCATTGGTTTGCGGCGCTTGTTTGCGTCTGGTTTTCTTTGTGGAGTTTGCACGGCAAGCACTTTCAACTAAAGAAACGGCTTCTTCTAAATCAAACGGTTTTGCGAGGTATTCAAACGCCCCTTTTTGAAACGCATTCACCGCCGAATCTAAATCCGAGTGGGCAGTCATGATAATGACAGGTAACCCAGGGTTTTGCTCAGCGATTGTTTCTAGTAACGCCATACCATCCATACCTGGCATACGCACATCAGACACCAGCACGGTAGGCTGGCTAAACTTTAAAGCATTCAGCACTTCTTGCGCATTGGCATAGCTTTGAGTTTCAAATCCTGCTCGTGCCAGCGCTTTTTCTAATACAAAGCGTATTGAGGCATCATCATCAACTAACCACACTGTTTTCATGACTACTCCAAAAAAACCATTAATCCGTAAAAGGCAAATAGATATTAAATTCTGTATGGCCTGGCCAACTGTCACACTCTATGTGTCCATCATGTTGGTCAACCAACGTTTGCGCGATGGATAAGCCAAGACCCGACCCATTTTCTTTATTGGTAATCATCGGGTAAAACAAGGTTTCTTTTAAACTCTTGTCTATGCCTGGACCGTTATCCGAAATTTGGATCAGCAAGGTTTTTTTCGGTGCTTTACCAGGGCGTCTATGTTGATGGTTGATACGGGTTTTTATTCTAATTTCTCCCCCATCAACGAGCGCCTGTTGTGCATTACGAATAATGTTTAATACCACTTGTTGAATTTTACTCTGATCGATATATACGCTGGGTATGCTCGGGTCATAGTCTTTCACTAACGTGATATTTGCATTGTTATCAAGCATGCTTAATTTAACGACAGACTCAAGCGCTTGGTGAATATTGCCATACGATTTGTGTGGCAGTTGATTCGGGCCAAGTAAACGGTCGACTAATTCACGTAAGCGGTCTGCTTGTTCAATAATGAGTTCTGCACATTGATCTCGTTCTTGCTGATCAACCTCATACTGCAATAATTGCGCCGCTCCGCGTATACCCCCCAAAGGATTTTTTATTTCGTGGGCTAAACCACGAATTAAATTACGTGCAGCTTGATACTGATGCATTTGATTTGAGGCCTGATCGTGGCGAATTTCATCGTCCATCTGGCGGCATTCAAACAAGATATAATTGTCATCTTTATTGGTAATTCGGCGTGTACTAATTGTGAGTTTGGCATGGCGAGAATCGATGAACACCACGTCAGCTCTATGCTGGTGGCAATCAACACCATCAAAGAGTGAATACTGAGCAATGCGTTTAAGATCGATAGAGTGGTAGTTAAACAGGTTATCAAACGGTTGGTTGAGAATGCGCTTTGGCCCTAAACCAAGTAGCTCACTGGCACTATCATTGGCATAAACAAGTTTAAAATCACGGTTAAGTAAAATAACCGCTGTACTTAAATTTTTCCAAATGCTGTCGAGCAATTCTGAGTTAAATTGTGTATCACTGAGCATGGTTGCACCATTTTAGTGCGTTACGATTAAGTGCAGCTTAGCATAATCCTTTTGCATTGCGAGGCGCGTTTGAAAAAATTAATTCCCACCAACAACAGACGCTCTGTGCATGTAGAATGTGCTAACTGGACTGACCGAAACGAGTTTATTGTTCGCATTAAATAGTTTGGCTTGTAATGTGTGCTCGCCTCGATTTACGCCTCGTAGTGCAAAAGTAGAACTGTTACTTGGTTCGCCATGGGGGGCACCATTTACAAAAAGTTGTACTTTAAAACCCGTTGCAAAGCGAGGAATGACACGGGTTGTAACATAAACAGAACCGGAGTTTTCTCTGACTGTTGCTTGGTCTTCAGGTGAGGAAATAGCGATTTTAAAGTTTACGGGTGTTGCACTGGCTGTGTTATCAAGAATACTGGTGTCGGTAGCAGGCATGGTCAAGTTAGGGGTATTAAGCTTTACTTCGGTAGCACCGGGGCGTGGCGTATCAGAAAATACCAGAACACCATTTTTATCTTTCCACGAATACACTTTTTTTGTTGTTCCATAACTAAAAAAGCTTACTGATAGTAACAAAAATACCAATAAAGTTGTTCTTTTCACCCTGCGACCCTGCATTTTTTTATGTAATTAAAACTGTAGAGGAGAACACGCCTAATTACCATTAAAAAAGCCCGCCAAAGCGGGCTTGAGAACACACATTAATTATTTACTGTCTACGACGTATTAAACGCTGTAGTACATTTCGAACTCAACTGGGTGAGTTGTCATGTTAAGTTTTTCAACTTCTTTGTTCTTAAGTGAGATGTATGCATCAATTAGGTCGTCAGTGAATACACCACCTGCTTTTAAGAACTCACGGTCAGCATCTAAAGCAGCAAGTGCTTCGCTTAGTGAAGAGGCAACTTGTGGGATCTCAGCTGCTTCTTCAGCAGGTAGATCGTATAAGTCTTTATCCATTGCATCGCCAGGGTGGATCTTGTTTTGAATACCATCAAGGCCAGCCATAAGCATTGCAGAGAATGCTAAGTATGGGTTTGCTGTTGGATCAGGGAAGCGTACTTCGATACGACGTCCTTTTGCAGATGGTACTACAGGGATACGGATTGAAGCAGAGCGGTTACGTGCAGAGTATGCAAGCATTACTGGCGCTTCGAAGCCTGGTACAAGACGTTTGTACGAGTTAGTTGACGCGTTAGCGAATGCGTTGATTGCTTTAGCGTGCTTGATGATACCACCGATGTAGTAAAGCGCTTCTTCAGAAAGACCTGCGTATTTGTCACCAGCGAAGATGTTCACGCCATCTTTACCTAAAGATTGGTGACAGTGCATACCAGAACCGTTATCACCTACAAGCGGCTTAGGCATGAATGTCGCTGTTTTACCATAAAGGTGAGCCATGTTATGGATAACATATTTCATCTCTTGGATTTCGTCAGCTTTTAATACCATTGTATTGAAGCGTGTTGCGATTTCGTTTTGACCCGCAGTTGCTACTTCGTGGTGGTGTGCTTCAACAACTTGGCCTAGCTCTTCAAGAACTAAACACGTTGCTGAACGCCAGTCATGCGATGAGTCGATTGGTGAACATGGGAAGTAACCACCTTTAACACCTGGACGATGACCTTTATTGCCACCTTCGTAATCTTTATCTGAGTTCCAAGCTGCTTCGATGTCGTCGATTTTATACATAGAACCAGACATGTCTGATTTGTATTTAACGTCATCAAATAGGAAGAACTCTGGCTCTGGGCCAAATAATACTGTGTCTGCGATACCTGTTGAACGCATGTACTCTTCTGCACGTTTAGCAACAGAGCGAGGGTCACGCTCGTAACCTTGAAGTGTTGAAGGCTCAACAACGTCACAACGTACGATTAAAGTTGCTTCTTCAGAAAATGGGTCCATTTTTGCAGACTCAGGAACAGGCATTAATACCATGTCTGATTCGTTGATACCTTTCCAACCAGCAATTGAAGAACCGTCAAACATTTTGCCGTCTTCAAAGAAGTCTTCATCAACTTGATGATGAGGAATAGAAACATGCTGTTCTTTACCTTTGGTATCAGTAAAGCGTAAATCAATGAACTTAACGTCATTTTCTTTGATAAAATCTAAAACCGATTGTGACATGTGTCCTCCAATTGTTGGGTTTTATTTTTGCTGCATTATTGCTTTTGTTCTATGTAAGCTGGTTTCATGCCAAATTTTTAACGCCTTGTTTAGGCTTATAAAAATAAAATAAAGCGCATTTTGTTAATTATTTTTGCACTATTTTGGTGCGTAAAATGTTCATTGTGGTGCGTTATGCTTGCCGGTTGTATTTGCACAACGATTAACCACCCTAGTTAGCATAAACGAAATGTGCTTTAGTGCCAAAATATTGCTAAAAAGGTGATTTTTTACCAGTTTGGATGTTCGATTAAAGATAAAATTAATAAAATTGTCATTTATAAAACAGATACTTATAAAAAGCCTGAAGAAAGTTTATAAAATTGTATTGGATAAACTTTCATCCATGCCATTATTAAGGGATAATATGCGCCCTTTTAAATCCTATGCTTAGACATCTGTTGAAAATGCAGGTGAGTGCGTAGATCTTGCAGGATCAATGAGATTCAATTTCTCTGAGAAAAAATATGAGCATCGAAAAGTTAAGAAATATAGCGATTATCGCCCACGTTGACCACGGTAAAACAACTTTGGTTGATAAACTGCTTGAGCAATCAGGCACATTAGAAACACGCGGCGGTAATGAAGAGCGCGTGATGGACTCAAACGACATTGAGAAAGAACGTGGTATTACCATTTTGGCTAAAAACACAGCCATCTCTTGGAATGATTACCACATCAATATCGTAGACACCCCAGGACACGCCGACTTCGGTGGTGAAGTTGAACGCGTACTTTCGATGGCTGACTCAGTATTGTTACTTGTTGATGCTCAAGAAGGTCCAATGCCACAAACGCGCTTCGTAACGCAAAAAGCGTTCGCGCAAGGTTTGAAGCCAATCGTTGTTATCAATAAAATTGATAAGCCGGGTGCACGCCCTGATTGGGTTATGGATCAAATCTTTGATTTATTCGATAACCTTGGTGCAACTGACGAACAGTTAGACTTTAAAGTTATCTACGCATCAGCTATCAACGGCTGGGCAACATTAGATTTAGACGAACCATCTGACAACATGGAACCTATGTTCAAGATGATCGTTGACGAAGTATCACCACCGGATGCAGATCCTGAAGGTGACTTCCAAATGCAGATTTCTCAACTTGATTACAACTCATACGTAGGTGTAATCGGTATCGGCCGAATCAAGCGTGGTTCTGTAGCGCCTAACCAACAAGTAACTATTATCAGTGCTGATGGCACAAAACGTAATGGTAAAATTGGTGCGGTTCAAAGCTACTTAGGTCTTGAGCGAATTGATACAGACCGTGGTTATGCGGGTAATATCGTAACTGTGACAGGTATAGGCGAATTAAAAATCTCTGATACAGTGTGTGCGCCTTCTAACGTTGAAGCGTTACCTCCGCTATCAGTTGATGAGCCGACAGTAACAATGACGTTCTCTGTAAACACGTCGCCATTTGCGGGTAAAGAAGGTAAGTTCGTAACATCACGTAATATCCTTGAGCGTTTACAAGCTGAGCTTGTTCACAACGTTGCATTACGCGTTGAAGAAACTGACAACCCAGATAGCTTCCGTGTATCAGGCCGTGGTGAACTTCACTTAGGTATCTTAATCGAAAACATGCGTCGTGAAGGCTACGAGCTTGCTGTTTCTCGTCCAGAAGTAATCTTACGCACTGTAGATGGTGTATTAGAAGAACCGTACGAAACAGTAACGATTGACTGTCAAGAAGAGCACCAAGGTTCTATCATGGAACAAATTGGTCTGCGTAAAGGTGAACTAACTGACATGGCGCCAGATGGTAAAGGCCGTATGCGTATGGACTTTATGATGCCGAGCCGTGGTTTAATCGGTTTCCAAACTGATTTCATGACGCTTACATCAGGTTCAGGTCTTATGTACCACACGTTTGATCATTACGGTCCTCATAAAGGCGGTAACATCGGTCTACGTAAAAATGGTGTAATGATCGCTAACGCAACAGGTAAAGCGTTAACTAACGCATTATTCAACCTTCAAGAGCGCGGTAAGCTATTCATCGGTCACGGTGTAGAAGTTTACGAAGGTATGGTTATCGGTATTCATAGCCGTGATAACGACCTAACTGTAAACGCACTTAAAGGTAAGCAGCTAACGAACGTTCGTGCATCAGGTACTGATGAAGCGCAAACATTAACACCACCATTGAACTACACACTTGAGCAAGCGCTTGAGTTTATCGATGATGACGAGTTAGTAGAAGTAACACCTGAAAATATTCGTATTCGTAAGCGTCACTTAACTGAAAGTGATCGTAAACGTGCGAGCCGTGCTTCTAAAGGCTAATTTACGCTTTTAGCTCACGCAAAATAACACGCCGTCGTATTGCAAAATACGGCGGCTTTTTTGTTTAAGGAGACTTGTTTTTTGCTGTCAGCCGTAAGATCACACTCACAAATGTTCGTTTTGTTGTTACTGGTTTTTGTTGTTACTAAGGGGTGGCGTATTTTATTTCTATTGATAAATTAATTACTTGTCTACTAACCACTAACCACTAACCACTAACCACTAACCACTAACCACTAACCACTAACCACTAACCACTAACCACTAACCACTAACCACTAACCACTAACCACTAACCACTAACCACTAACCACTAACCACTAACCTCTAACCTCTAACCTCTAACCTCTAACCTCTAACCTCTAACCTCTAACCTCTAACCTCTAACCTCTAACCTCTAACCTCTAACCTCAAGTTGCCACTTTTTTGCTAAAGCCTCTATCTGTACTATCTTTTTAAATCTACCTTGAAGGAGATCAGGATGTATTTAGTCAGGCTTATTTATACGAGTGAAGTTTGTGAAGGATTTGGGCCGAGTGATATTGAGGATATCATTGAAAAAGCACAGAAAAATAATCATGCGTCGAATGTAACAGGGTTGCTGTGTTTTAATAGTTCGCACTTTTTACAGTGCCTAGAAGGATCTCGACAGGCGGTAAATGCAACCTATCATAAGATCTTAAATGATAATCGGCATCGAAATATTATTATGCTGAATTACTGCGAAATTTACGAAAGGGAGTTCGAAAACTGGTCAATGGGTTATATTCCGTATTCAAAAATAACCACACCGCTTAATTTAAAATACTCAGGCACCAGCGAATTCGATCCGTTAGCAATGTCAGGAGGCAGTGCACATAAACTCATGATGGCACTGAGAGATACATTAGTAAACCAATAACCCAAATGGAGTGTCACTGCCATGACACTCCAGGAATACCTACACCTTTGAGTGCGCCAAAATGTGAGTTTAGTTTTCTATTTTTAGCAGTTGGGAGAGCTGATTTGCGTGTTTTGGGGTGATCAGATCTGCGAGTGTATAGTTATCTAAATGAAGGAAAAAAGCCTCCATTGCTTGTGCAAATATTTGTTTAAGTTGACAGGCGGGGGTGATAACACATTGATTGTCATTACCAAAGCATTCCACCAACGTAGACCCTTGCTCTTGTAAGCGCACTAACTCACCAATGTTAATCTCGGCGGGATCTTTGCTTAAACGGATACCGCCATTCTTTCCTCTCGTCGCAATTAAATAGCCTCTATTACTTAGCTCTTGCACTACTTTCATGAGGTGATTTTTTGAGATTTCGTATTTTTCAGCGATCTCTTTAATGGTCACAAGCTCACCATTATGTAAGGCAGCAAAAATCAAAACACGCAGTGAATAATCTGTAAAACGAGTGACATTCATAGTGAGACTCTAAAATTTTAAATATGCATCTATTTTACATCTTTAATAAACGTGTGTAAACTTCTTAAAGATTCATTTCAAATGCATGTTTAAATAGGGGTGTTATATGAATTACTTAAATTGGCCTATCAGTAAAATTGCGACAGAAATTCCCGGTGCAACAGCACTCTTTTTTGCGCACCGAATAAACTTTTGTTGTCAGGGGCATCTGGTGTTGTCAGACGTTATCGAAAAACGAAATATTGATCGCGAAGAAATCATTTCAGACATAGAGGTTTTGCTAAGCAGGCAAACCGCTATTGATTACCACAACCTGAGTAATAAGGAATTGGTTGAGCATATTCTGACTCGCTATCACCGTGTTCACCGAGTACAGCTTGAAGAGTTGATACGTTTAAGTGAGCGTGTTGAAGAGGTGCATTTTGATAAGCCTAATTGTCCTAATGGTTTAGCGAATCATTTGAAGAATATGTATGTAGAGTTAGAAGATCATATGCAAAAAGAAGAGCTTATCCTCTTTCCAATGCTGCAAGCCGATACAATCCCTGCCATGGTCAGTGGACCAATTAGCGTAATGATGGCGGATCATGAAGCCCATATCGCAGAAATAGAGAAAATCTACCAATTAACAAATGATGTCACTTTGCATGCGGGAGCATGTAATACATGGACGGCTTTGTATTTAGGGTTGCAGGCATTTATTAGCGATTTGAATATGCATATTCATATTGAGAACGCTATTTTGTTCGCACGGGTTGAGGGACGATAGAAATGAGAGAATACAAAAAGTTATGGTGGACCTTGTTTGCTGTTCTTGCTGTTACATTTGCTATTTTGGGTTACTTTGGTAAAGAGGTATACCGAGTTGCCCCTCCTATAGCTGCAAAATATGTCACCACATCGGGGGAGCTGTACACAGGTAAAGAGGCGATTTTAGATGGTCAAACTGCATGGCAATCAGTAGGGGGAATGCAACTAGGCTCAATTTGGGGGCATGGTGCTTATCAAGCGCCTGACTGGACTGCTGATTGGCTTCACCGTGAGATTATTAATTGGTTAGATATTGCTGCACAAGCGCAATATGGTGTGCTTTTTGATGAGTTAACTGAGCAGCAAAAGCAACCATTGCTGTGGGAAGTAAAGAGAGAGTACCGCACTAATACGTATGATAAACAATCTGATACGGTTACTTTATCGACGCGTCGGATAGCGGCAATTAAGCAAACAGCGCAGTACTACAACGATTTGTTTGGAGGGGCTGAGGCATTACAGCAAACACGTAAAAACTATGCAATGAAAGAGGTGACACTTCCTGATCCTGAGCGTCGTCAGCGTCTAACTGAGTTCTTTTTTTGGACGGCATGGTCCGCATCGACAGAGCGCCCTGATGGGGATGCAACCTACACTAATAACTGGCCGCATGAGCCACTGATTGATAATAAACCGACCGCTGAAAACATTGTCTGGTCAATTGTTAGTGTTGTGATACTGATTGCAGGTGTCGGTGGATTGATTTGGGCATGGTCATTTTTACATAAAGACGAGGCTCCCCCTGAGGCTCCAAAAGACGATCCAATAGCGAGCTTTAATTTAACGCCTTCTCAAAAAGCATTAGGTAAGTATTTATTTTTAATTGTTGCTCTCTTTACGTTCCAGGTTTTATTGGGTGGATTTACTGCGCACTATACTGTTGAAGGGCAGGGATTTTATGGCATCAATACCTCAGAATGGTTTCCTTATAGCCTAGTAAGAACATGGCATATTCAATCGGCATTGTTTTGGATTGCGACAGGGTTTTTAGCTGCAGGTTTATTTTTAGCGCCGATTATTAACGGCGGTAAAGATCCTAAGTTTCAAAAAATAGGTGTTGATATTCTTTTCTGGGCGCTAATTATCGTCGTGGTTGGGTCATTTATCGGCAACTTTTTAGCCATCGCGCAAATTATGCCTCCCGAGTTAAGCTTTTGGTTGGGACATCAAGGGTACGAGTTTGTTGATTTAGGCCGACTTTGGCAGATTGGTAAATTTACAGGCGTCGCATTTTGGCTGCTGCTAATGTTACGTGCAATTGTTCCGGTATTTAAACAAGAAGGAGATAAAAACCTGCTGGCATTATTTACGGCTTCAGTGGTGGCAATCGGGCTGTTTTACGCTGCTGGGTTTTTCTATGGCGAACGAACGCATATTTCGGTAATGGAATACTGGCGTTGGTGGATTGTGCACCTATGGGTAGAAGGTTTCTTTGAGGTTTTTGCAACCGCTGCGCTGGCTTTTATTTTCTATAATATGGGTTTAGTCTCTAAACGTTCGGCAACAATTGCGTCATTGGCGTCTGCATCGCTGTTTTTATTAGGCGGTGTGCCAGGCACATTCCATCACTTATATTTCTCTGGTACAACGACCCCTGTAATGGCAGTGGGAGCAACCTTTAGTGCGCTGGAAGTCGTGCCGTTAATTGTGCTTGGTCATGAAGCGTGGGAGCATTATAAATTAAAAAACCGTACTCCATGGATGCTAAAAATAAAGTGGCCATTAATGTTTTTTGTCGCTGTCGCGTTTTGGAATATGTTAGGGGCCGGCGTATTAGGGTTCTCAATTAATCCGCCTATTTCACTTTATTATGTACAAGGTCTTAATACGACGGCTACCCATGCTCATGCCGCATTATTTGGTGTGTATGGCTTTTTAGCTCTTGGCTTTACCTTGTTAGTACTGCGTTATATTCGTCCTAATCTTCAATTTGATGACACTTTAATGAAAACTGCTTTTTGGTGGATGAATATCGGTTTAGCGTTAATGCTATTTACCAGTTTATTACCTATTGGAATCATTCAGTTCTTTGCAAGTGCTTCTAAAGGGTTGTGGTATGCACGCTCTGAAGCGCTACTACAAAGTGACACCTTGGTGATACTAAGATGGGTAAGAACGGTTGGTGATGTGGTGTTTATTGTTGGCGCATTTGCCGTTAGTTGGCAAGTCGTTAAAGGGGTCTTTGCAAAGCAAAGCAAACCTGCAACCAAAATGCTTGAAGCGCAAGAGACACACTCACTGTAATAAATAGAATGAGGGTGAAGAAATAACTCACCCCCATTTTGGAATGTTATAAATGAACCTGCTCACCTTCATTTAAAATATACAGGGGGACAGGTTCATTCATGTTATGAGACATGTGTAGTAAACGCAGTAATGCTGAGTGACTTGAATGGTCGCCCATTTGCCAACTTGCATTACCATAACCCCATGGGATCATTACTTTACAACTTAATTCACGTGCTGCATTCAAGGCATCTTCGGGTGTGGTATGCACGTAGCGATACCATTTACCATTTTCTTCATGATAGTAAGATGCGATTGGCATTAAGCACACATCTATTTCACCATACTTTTGCTTAATATCGCTAAAATGCTGTGAGTAGCCGGTATCCCCTGCAAAAAATAGTGTGTTCCCATTTTGCTCAAGTAGCCAACCATTCCATAAATCTTTGTTGTTATCTTCGTAGATAAATGGCACTAACACACGACTGCTAAAATGGTGCGCTGGCACAGCATGTATTGTTAAATCATTAATTGGGGTGCTGGCATACCACGCCATCTCACTAATATTAAAACCACCTGTTGGAAAGTTATCAGCGACGCCTAGGGGCACTAAATAGCGGGGCTGATTGCCAATTTCTTCGATGTCGGCTTTATTGAAGTGGTCGTAGTGGATGTGTGAATACATGACAGCATCAATCTGGTTTAGCTCATTTTTTGTGGGCCAAAATCCGGGGTTGCGATACATGCCGCCAGCAAGCTTAAAGGCTAAATCGACCGGTGAATCAAACTGCTCTTTGACGGGGTCAAATAGCAGGTGCTCGCCGTTAGGTGTCTCAATCATAAAGCTGGCATGTCCAAGCCAACGTACAGTAAAACCGGTGTTAATCGACACTGGATTCTGCTGACCTTGATATAAACAGTGTAAAGGAGTGTCATTACATTGAAGTAACTCGGTCTCGGGATAGCAATCATCAGTACAGGTTGTTGGGTAGTGTTTATCACCGGGATACAGGTTGTGATAGCGACCAGCTCGCTCACCTTCATTGTGCAAAGGTATAACAGACTCTTGCCCTGCTATAACATTAACTGTGTTTGGACTACTGCAGGCACTGAGTAGCGCCGCAGCAATTATAACTTTAAGGTGGTTCTGCATAAGGTGACTAACTTTTAAACTTTGCGCACAGTGTAGCAAATTAACATACCGGGTAAATCATCGAAAGGTAACAAGACGTAACAATAAAAAAGCCTACGATATTGTAGGCTTAGTGATTTAATTTATTTAAAAAATGTCGGTGCCGAGAGCATCTAACTGCTCACTGTGTTTACTCAAATTTTTAGCCCGCTTTATTCATTTGTTCAATGAATTTATTTGAATCTTCAATCGACTTGTTCATATCGTCCATTAAGATTTTGATATCGCGTTTTAAATTAGTGAATTCACCTTTTATTGCTGTCACAGCTTGAGCATTCAAGTTATGTTTTAGATATAAAACATTGTCATGCAATGACGACAGGACGGGTTCCATTTTACTTTCGGCGCTGCGCATTGAACGAAGCAATTGGTCAAACTGGCGCTTCGTTGAATTAAGCTTTTTGCTGCTTTCACGCTTGAGAGAAGCGCTTTTGTACTGTTCTAGTTCGTCAGCCCACTCTTCAAAAAGTGCTTCGGCTACATCTTCAACTTTGTTGATATTACTGGTGACATCGTTCGCTGCCGCAAGGCTCGATTCATAATCATTATTAAGTTGAGTATAAGCTTCTTCGAGTTCACCGCCATCAAAGTTAATTAAGGTCGTTAACCTGTCTAGTGCAGATTGAAACTCTTCTTGCGACTCTTGCTGTGATTCTTTCGTTTCTTCAACACGGTCTACTAAAATATCGCGTTTATGCACTCCGACTGATTCCATGGCTGAGTAATAAGCTGACTGACAGCCTGATAATGCCATAGTAACTGCAAAGAGTGGTGCGCTTAAAAGTGTCAGTTTTTTCATTGAGTTCCCTTTTTAGATGCCTGTCGTTTCAAATTATGTGGTGGATTGCTATGATTATCAAAACATTTTAGCAGAAAGTTGGTTCTATGGATGAGAAACTCAGTCGTTATAAGTTGCAAATAAGTATTTTCTTAAAGCAGCAACCGGGTTGGTGGATGCAGTATTTGACCCGCTGTATTGATGATCAGATCACGGTTAATGCGGGTTACCTTGCTTATGTCACCTTATTATCCATTGTACCGTTAGTGGCTGTGGGGGTCGCGATATTCTCTGCATTTCCTGGCTTTGAAAGTACTCTCATTACCATTGAAAACTTTTTGTTCACTAATCTTGTGCCCACTTCCTCTGATGTCATTAAAGAGCATATCAGTGCGTTTGCGGGGAATGCGAATAAAATGACCGCCGTGGGGGTTGGCTTTTTGGCTGCGGTGTCGCTTTTATTGATCCGCAATGTTGATGCCACCCTGAATCGCATTTGGCGAATTAAGAAAAAACGCCCGATGATGATCTCATTTGCAGTGTATTGGATGGTATTAAGTTTGGGGCCGGTCTTGTTAGGAGCAAGTATTGGTGTGACGTCTTATATTGTTTCTTTGGTGTCGTTTGCCGATCAGGGGATACCTGGCTTCAGTGGATTTTTGTTAAAGCTTTTACCTTACATTATTTCCATGGTGGGCTTTATTATGCTCTATACTTTAGTTCCTAACACACGAGTTCCATTTAGAGCGGCAATTCCAGGGGCGCTGTTTGCAGCTATGTTATTTGAGCTGACAAAAAAAGGCTTTGCGCTGTATATCAGCCATTTCCCATCTTATGAAGTGATTTATGGGGCCCTTGCGACAATTCCTATTTTATTTGTATGGGTTTATTTGTCGTGGATTGTCGTATTACTCGGTGCAGAATTTACGGTCTGTATCAGCCCTGAGAAAATAGAAGACACTCCTGATATAGACATTTAAATACACTGCACCTAAGGAGAGCGAGGTGCAGTTATATCCACAGTACAATGCAAGTCGTGACTATCACTTAAGCGTGGGTGATGGGCATCAAATACATGTTCAAGAATACGGTGATCCTCAAGGCATGGTGGTTGTGTTATGTCATGGGGGGCCGGGGGCGGGTCTTCGGCCTGAAAATTGCCGATTTTTCGATCCCGCACGTTATCGGGTGATCATGTTTAGCCAACGCGGCTGTGGTCACTCAACGCCGCACGCAACTAAGGCAAATACCACCTTGGACTTAGTCGCCGATCTGGAGTTTTTGCGTTCCCAATTAGGTATTAACAAATGGCTTGTGTGTGGCGAATCGTGGGGGGCGACGCTTGCCTTAGTGTACGCGATTCATCACCGTGAACACGTGGCAGGACTCATCTTGCGTGCCAGCTTTTTAGCCTGTGACAGTGACTTTGAGTGGCTTTACACGACGCGTGGAGCTGGTGCTCACTTTTATCCCGAATGTTTTAAAGCGTTTGCTCATCAGTATTCTAACTGGCATGAATTACTTGATTTTTACCATGCGCAGTTAACCTGTGATGATCAAATCAAGGCCAGTAAGTATGCTAAGCGTTGGTGTCAATGGGAGCAGGTACTTTGTCATGGTGAACCATTAATAAACTGGAGTTTACATGAACCTCATGTTGGCCTAAACCAAGCTACGCTCATGGTGCATTATTTTCGACATCATTGCTTTATCGAAGAAAAATTTATAGCAGAAAACTGCAAAGAACTTGCTCATTTACCTATTTGGTTTATTCATGGCCGTGCTGATTTAGTGTGCAGGTACAGTGCGGTACAACAGTTAGCAGAGCAGCTTAATGCGCAATTACTTATTTTAGATGGGGTTGGGCACAGCAGTGATAATCAGGTATATTTGGCGGCCATGCGACGTGCCGCAGATTTAATGTATATCAAGTTATCGAGGGATCAATGCAAGGCTTAATTCAAAGAGTAACCCAGGCTAAAGTTGAGGTAGATGGGGAAGTTGTTGGTGAAATATCAAAAGGTATTCTGTTGTTATTAGGGGTTGAAAAACATGACACGGAGCAATCGGCAGAAAAGCTTTTGCACAAGGTGAGTAATTACCGTATTTTTACTGATCAGCAAGGAAAAATGAATTTAAGCTTGCAAGACATCCAAGGTGAGCTATTAGTTGTGTCGCAGTTTACGTTGGCTGCTGATACCAAAAAGGGGATGCGGCCAAGCTTTTCAAGTGCAGCTACCCCAGCGCAAGCCAATGCGTTGTACGAATATTTTGTAGAAAAAGCCAAAGCGGCCGATTTACGAGTTGCCACAGGGCAGTTTGCTGCTGATATGCAGGTAAGCTTGTGTAATGATGGGCCCGTTACTTTTAACTTATCTGTGTGATTACTTTCTGATCATAACGATATGATTAACGTAGTTGGGTATTTTTTCAATACTTGGGCGTTTACCAAATTCGGTGATCAGTAAATGCTCAAGTTGTTTTAATTGTGATGGATGATTCGATAAAAAATTAATAAACAAGTGGCCATTTTTAGCCATTGCAGCCCGAAGTTTTGCGTAAAATGCGTGTTTGTATAAAAACAGTGGCGCTTCTACCTCACTAAATAAATCTAAGATAATCCAATTGTATTCATTGCCTTGTTCTAACACCTGTTGGGCATCAAAACAGCGCAGGTTATTGGCATGGTTTCCGCCAAAATAGCGTTTATAGCAATGAATAATATCAGGGTTTTTGTCTACCGAAGTGAGTTGGCTTTGAGGGTAAGTGTGTTGTAGATAATTACGAATTGCACCACCCCCTAAGCCAAGTTCCAGCACTTTTTTAGGTGCTTCGAGTTCTTGCCAACGTTTTGCAAGGTATTGTAAATGTGGGAAAAATAATCGAGCTGGCCGGCGTTTTTCAATAACAGATTGCAAGGTTTCATTAATTAATAACCAACGTAGCTGATTTAGTTGCCTTACTTGAATACAGTCATTACCTTGTTTATGCCAGTAGATAAGCTGCCCGAGTCGGTGGCATTCCTCAATAAAACTGTGTTTCACTGCGCCACTGGGTTCTAAAAAATGTTCCATATTTCGGGCCTTTAGCGGTTGAATTACAAAAATAATACAATTATTTCAGCATAGACCAGCACACTTAAAGTGCCAATTGTGCAGTAGTTTTTACAGCCTTAAATAATAATTTAGGTTGGGTCACCAAAGTATTATTCCAACTTGAGTGAAGATCGCGTATCGTAATTTGCATTCGTCAGGCCACGTTAAAATAACAACAGACAGTGGCTTAACTATCACAGGAGTATTTATGTTTAAAGTGACCACCCCACAAAGTAGCGAAGATTGGCAAGCGTATTATTCATTGCGTTGGCAAGTTTTAAGAGCACCTTGGGGCGAGCCGCGTGGATCTGAGCAAGATGACTTAGAGCAAGACGCAGAGCACCGCTTTATCAAAAATAATGATGGCGAGGTATTGGGGGTAGCGCGTCTGCACTTCAATAATCATCAACAAGCACAAGTGCGTTATATGGCTGTGGTTGAGGGTAATCGTAATCAGCATATTGGTAGTCGTTTGTTGCATGAACTCGAAAAAATAGCATGGACACAAGATGCCGATGAATTAGTCTTGTTTGCGCGTGAACGGGCGCTCGACTTCTATAAACGCCACGGTTATGAAGTTAAAGAAAAAGCACATTTGGCTTACAATGATGTACAGCATTGGAAAATGGTGAAACAAAAGCCGTCTGAGCCAGGCTGGTTCCGTCACCCTAATTGGACACAAGTGCTACAAAATACGTGGCGTGAATCAATTCCAATCAGTGATGCAATGGGTATTAAAGTTGAAAGTTATACTGACTGGCAGTTTACGACCCGTGCTGATTTAGATGCCAATTTAAACTTACATAACACGATGTTTGCCGGTTCCATATACAGTTTAGCGACATTAACAGGGTGGGGAGCAACCTATCTTGCATTAAAAGAAGCCGGTCTTGAGGGAAATATTGTGTTAGCTGATGCGAACATTAAATACCTAAAACCTCTCAATAACGATCCCCGAGGCCGTGTTGAGTTGCAAGGCTGCAAAGGGAAGTTAGCTGATTTAGAATCAAATGGTAAAGCAAGTTACCATGTCCCAGTGAATGTGTACGATGGCGATGTGTTAGTTGCTGAGTTTGAAGGGCACTTTATCGTAAAAAAATAGCGTAGTTTTAGCCTTTAACAGCGGGCGCTAAGTTGCTCGCTGTTAAAGGCTCATAATGCGTTGCTTACAGTAAGTCTGTTAAAAGAATACCCACACCAAAACGCTCTATATCGGCATTGTAGTCAATTAGGCTCTCACCATAACCGTTGAAATATTGTGCGTAACCACGTAACCGTCCCCACAGCGGGAAAGACCAATCAAGTTGGATTGCACCGCGATTATCAGAATTTAAGTTATTACGCGACATAAAGCTAAATTCATGTTCGTTGTAGCGATACGCCCCAGAGAATTCAAAGTAGCCCATGTATTTGTAGATATCGGGGTTATCATCGCCGCGAGCTTTTAACTCGTTATCTTTTTTGTCTTCAGGAATGCGGTACCAAGGTTTAAAGCTAAATACAAAGCCGTTTTTTTCCCATAAAAAGTCAGCGTATATGCGATTCCATGAACGTGAGTTTGGCTGGCTGCGGCCATTAGACTGATGCGATGCACCAATGGCTATCGCCATTTCATCACCCCAAAGTACATGCTCAGGATCAAGGTAGTTTATCCAGAATATTTCAGGCTCGTAGTTGGTCTCGCGAAAGGGTGATGAAATATCTTTGTTATAAAACTGCCAAAATGATTGCATGGTAAAAGCAAAAAATACGCCTTGGTCTTTATCAGAAAAACCCTCAAAAATAGGCACTTTTATTGATAATTGATATTTAACTTCTAGGTTATCAAGTGGCTCGCCATCGGCGTCATCAGCCAACTCTTTTAAACCATCAAACGGGCGAACATTCGGATCAGACACATAAGAAAGTGGTAAAATGTAATTACGTTTATGGGGGGTGATGACATTGCGGTTCTTTTTACTCACTTCTTCACGCGCTTTACGCTTATCCAGAGCGGTCAGCTTTTTGCTTTCGTCTAGATCGGAGCATTTCTTGCGCAGCTGTTCGAGAGTTTGCTGACCATCTCCGCCAATCGCTTCATTTAATATACATTGCTTAACTAATTCGAGCGCATCATCTTGCTCATTCGTATTTTGCTCTTCGGTTTGGGCTAAAACAGGTACAGAAAATAAACTCGCGGCAACTAGCCAAATACGCCATCCCATTGCGATTCCTTTAAATAGATGTAGAAGTGTGATCAGTATAGTGATTTTTACATAACTCGCCGTGAACTTGTACTGAATTGTGGACAAATGTTATCTCTACCCCTTAATCGGCGAGTTTAAACACGGTTTAGGTAAGGTGGAATTGACAGAGGCGAGGACTTGTTAAACGCTATTGTAAATAGAGAGCCCCAAGCTAGGCTTGGGGCTCTAATATAACGGCCTTTGGATAGAATCCTGTTGGCCGTTGACTCTCACGCAATGAGAAGGAATGAGCTCTGGGTTTAATCACAGCTCAAAGACATTGGTAAAGAACTTATAAAGCTCAGTACCTTGGTTTACGCTCGCTGATGCGAAATGCAATATTGCAATCGCGTCTTTATCAAAACTGAGTGTTTGCAGTGGTTGTTCACATAAGTAGCGCTCCATACGTAAAATATGGGCTATCGGCTCACCTGCTTTGATATGACCGCCTAACGGTGCTAAGTACTCGACCATACCGCCCATCGGGGCGTAGTAAGCAATGTAGTCATCGAGCATACAACCGTAACGAGTCATCGCTTTAGGCTGATACGCTGCATCAACAAATACACCTTTATGAGTCAAGTAGCTTAAAATACTGTGTGCATCTTCAAGGGCGGCACTCAAATCAATTTTTTCTTGGCTGCCAAGCTCAACAGTAAAAGCCTCGACCTGTACTGAAAGTTCGCGTCCGTATTTAGCAAGCTCTTCAGATAAAGACCACCACGGGCAAAAGCTTGCTTCATCCATCGCACCCCCAAAGTCATTAGGTATGAGCAATACATGTTCAATATTGAAGTATTGTGCGCTGTTTTTGGCATACTCTGGACAATATAGGTGCTGGCTTGAGATTGGGCCTGTGTGAAGGTCTAATACGATGTCGGCTTGATGTGCCAACTTTTGTAAGTTGAGCGCGATACGTTTACCCGTTGTTAAGCTGTAATCTGGGCCGTTTAGTTGTGCATTGATATCTGCGACTAACGCGTCTTTAAGAGCACTTCTGATCGTGTCTTCATTGCTTGATGCATGCTGCTCTGCAATCTGGGCAGGTAACGCGTTGTTAAAGCGATACATACGGTTCCAGTTGGTCCCTGTGATGGGATCAAAACGACCTAATGTAAATTCCCCCGACTTTTGGTTACAGCCAATCGGGTTTGCATAAGGGACAAGTGTGATATCACCGCGCAGTTTAAGCGTTTTTAATTGTTCAAGTAGCTGGTAAATAACGGCATTACCTTGTACTTCTGCACCATGCATGTTGGCCTGAATGTAAACGCTTGGGCCACTTCCATCGCCTTTTAAGCGATAGACTGGGATGGTCAATGGTAAGCCATTCGCAATTTCGCCGACGACAATGTTTTCTTGGCTAATTAACTCTTTACTCATGGTGATTACCTTAAATAATAGCTGGCATCTTCAGCGCTGCGGATACATTCAATGTTGCCTTGCTCAATGACGTATTCGGCAGCAAGTTCATGGCATAAAAAGTACGGCATACTCTCTGTGAAACCATAAGCACCACATTGACTGAATATGAGCCAGTCATGTTCATCTACGTCATTCGCTAATGTATGTTCACCTAAACAATCAAGCGCGGTACAAAGTGGGCCATAGAGTGTCATTGTTGTCAGTGAAGCCTGTGATTCACGCAATACTGTAACTGGGAAGTCTTGGTTTGTGACCGCAGGACGAAGCAGGTGATTAATCCCGCCCGATAAAATCACTTGCTGTTGGCCATAGTTTTCTTTTCGCTCAACCACAGGTGTTGCGTAATGACCACATTCACCTACGGCATAACGGCCTAATTCCATCCAAAGTTCTGCTACACCGGCTTGAGCTTTAATGCTGGCAAGGGTCTCGATAAGTGCTGACCAGTCTAATCGGCTGGCATCTTGAGTATAAGGGATGCCTAAGCCGCCCCCTAAATCGAGTATGTTAAGTTCAATGCGTAATGCACGTGCTAGTTGCTGTAATGGCTGGATCATAGCGCGCCAAAGCGCTGCCAGTTTGTCAGTGCTGAGCATGTTGCCCCACTGAAAAATATGCAAACCATCAACCTTAAGTGCTGGGTAGTCATTGACATTAAGCGCGTGCCACTCTTCACAACCAAGGCCAAAAGGAGTGAGGCTATCGCCACCAAGCGGGTTCTTTTCGCTGTCTGGCCAGCGAAGTTGTACACGCAATAATACTTGCAGTTGGCAGTTAGCTTTTGTGGCTTGCTCGTTTAGCCAACGGACTTGGTTAATGCTCTCGGCGACGAAAATACGCACACCTCGCGCAATAAAATGACTAATTTGTGCAGGGCTCTTTGCTGGCCCTGTGTTGAGCACGCGCTCGCTATTGATGCCTTGAGCAAGTACTTGCTCAAGTTCACCTTTACTCGCCACATCAAAATTAAACCCCGCACTGTCTAAACACTGAATAATGCGAGACAGGGGATTAGCCTTAACGGCATACCACAGTTTCACATCGGTTTGGGCTGTGAGTTGTTTTAAATGTGTCGTTAATTTATCAAGGTCATAGATAAAAAATGGCGTATCAAGGTGCGCTGAAACTTGTTCAACTGCTTGCTTGATGGGCGTGCTCAAAAAGCTCATTAACGTAAAACCTCTTCTAATAACAATGACGCGTCACTTTGTTCGTCACGGTATTTTACGATGAGCGCACATGACATGCTGAGGCCTTGCTCGCGAGCCCATGCATTGGAAGCAGGGCGAGAACCTGGGATCACAATAGCGTACTCAGGGATTGGTTCGCCTTTTTCTAATTGGCGCTCGTTCACGCAATCATAGACTGGAATGGTCGCAGATAAGCGGACTCCCGGTGCAAGCACTGCGCCTTTTTTAACGACAACGCCCTCTACAATCACACAACCTGCGCCGATAAATGCATCATCTTCAATAACCACAGGACTGGCACCAATTGGTTCAAGTACGCCACCTAACTGAACCGCTGCGCTCAGGTGAACATTTTTACCCACTTGTGCACATGACCCTACTAAAGCGTGGCTATCGACCATAGTCCCTTCATCAATAAATGCTCCGATGTTTACATACGCGGGTGGCATAATGATCGTGCCTTTAGCAACGTGCGCACCTCGGCGAACACTGCTACCGCCAGGGACCATACGCACACCTGCATCTGCGGCAAAGCCTTGAGGGGCTAAATTGTGTTTATCAACAAATCCACCAGGAAACTCCGTGTTTGTGCCATTTTTAAAGGCCTCTAAAATGCCTTGTTTTACTTCAATATTGGCATGCCAGTTGCCATTCTCGTCTTGTGTTGCGGCACGTACTGTGCCCGATTCTAAGTTATTTAATAATGCTAACCAGCTCATGATAAAACCTGTTTTTAGTTCCAAGATAAAATTGTATTGTTTGCGTGGGTGATGCTGTCTGTATGCTCAAGCTCTAAATGAGTCAGCGGTGGACGTAATTGCGGGGTGTTTATTCTACCTTGCAGGTGCATCAGTACTTTTACGGGAATTGGGTTTGCGACAGCAAATAAGCTTTGAATTGCGCTAGACCAATCGGTGAATAAATTGGGATGTTGACCGCTTAAACTTCGTTTAACAAACTCATGAGTTTGACTTGGCCATGCATTCGCCGCCACTGACACTAAGCCTTTAGCACCCGCTTGCGCAAAATATGGCATCAGTGCATCGTCACCACTAAAAATGGCGAGCTTAGGTGAGGCCGTTCTAAAGCCTTCAAATTTGCCGATGTCACCACTGGCTTCTTTAAGTGCCCACAGGTTTTTATGATCGGCGAGGTTTTTAATGACGGTAGGTGAAATCTCAACAGCACTGCGTCCAGGTACGTTGTATAGCATACATGGGTGTTTACTCGCATTTAGTAAGCTTTCAAACCAATGAGTTTGGCCAATAACGCCAGGCTTTGCATACAGTGGCGAACCTAACAAGTAGCCATGAATAGGCAGTTGATTACAGTACTCGACCCACGCAACTTGCTGCTTAAGGTTCATACCACCAACGGCAACCATAAGCGGTACGCTAGGGGTTAGCTGGCATACGTGTTCAACAATGGCTTGTTGTTCTTTGAGTGAAAGAGCAAGCCCTTCACCGGTACTGCCCAGCAATAAAATACCATTGTTGGCAGCTTGTTGTTCAGCCACAAGCTGTTCAAGGGCGATGTAGTCTACCTCGCCAGATTCAGAAAATGGCGTGATTAGCGCTGTCCATAATGGATAGTCGTTTAAATCAAAATTGTTGATCATCTCTCACGAACTTATAAGGTATTCGAAGAGTCAGTGCGGAAACAATTGAATGGAGTCGCATGTCGTCATTCGAACAAGGTATAATTCGAAGAGCGAATGGGCTTAAAATAATAAAGACGCGACGGCCTTATTATACTAAGACCAGAAGCTCTCCACCAAACTTATCAATAGCATTGCTATTGTTGGTGACAGTCGCTGGGATTCAGCCCAGTCGCCCGAAATAAGCACCTCACAAACGGTGTTACTTCTCGGCGTTAATTTCCCCTCACGTATGATCAACAGAGTCTGTGCTCTTCCCATACGCTACCTGAATAACGCACCTCTTCCAGCCCTTTATGCTCGCTTTAACGTTAAAGCCAACATAATGAAATAGGGTATTGGCGCTGATTAAAGCATTTTAGCCTTCTAGGTGTCAAGGCGGTGGATTTGTTTTTTATTGACCAATTAAGCAATCGGGTTACGTATAACTTCGTTTTTACGTACACTTAGAACGAAGCAGACGAATTGGAAGAATGATGGAAAAGTTTACCGACATTTATCAACGAGCCGTTAAAAGAAAAGGCAGTGAAGAAATGCTGCATGCACTGTTATCAAACCCGCTCGATGATGCTGATATTGCTAACATAGCGGATGATTTATGGTTGGAGGAGTTCACTCGTAAGGTATTTCAAAGTGGATTCTATTGGTCTGTAATCAATAATAAATGGGCGGGGTTTCGTGAAGTATTTTGGGACTTTAGCGTCGAAAAACTATTGATGATGCCACCTGATATGCTCGAACAAAAAGCGATGGATGAGCGAATTATTCGCAATTTCAAAAAAGTGCAAACAATTCCTGAAAATGCTTACATGATCCATGAAGTCGCTGAAAAAAATGCAAGCTTTAGCCAATTTATTGCACAGTGGCCCAGCGACAACATTATTGGTTTATGGGCTTACTTGAAGAAGCATGGCGCACGCTTAGGCGGGAACACCGGCCCTTATGCGTTGCGCGCGATGGGAAAAGATACCTTTTTGCTCTCGCGAGATGTGGAAAGTTATCTTCGTGCTCATCAGCTCATTGATGGGGGATTGCAGACCAAAAAATCACAGCAAGCGGCGCAGAACTTTTTCAATGAACTACAGCAGCAAAGTGGTTATAGCCTGCAAGCACTGAGTCAATTAGTTGCTTATGGAGTGGGTGATAACCGAGTAGGCATTGCAACACCCTAAGGAATAATATGAAACTGCACACCCGATATACAGACATTAGTGATCTGTTAGCAATTGAAGACACCCCAACAGCGGTTTCTGACCCGAACTTATTGCTATTTAATGCTAATTTAGCCCGCGAGTTTGACATTAGCACTGACCCTGAGTTTTTAGCAAAACGTTTAAGTGGCTCAGAGGTAGATAACGCTGTAAAGCCTGTGGCGCTTGGCTATTCGGGTCATCAATTCGGTCATTTTTCGCCGCGTTTGGGGGATGGTCGTGCGCACTTGCTTGGTGCCATTGAAGATAAACATGGCGCATTATGGGATTTGCAATTAAAAGGTGCAGGTGCAACGGTTTTTTCGCGTGGGGGAGATGGTCGTTGTGCACTAGGCCCTGCCATACGTGAATATATCATGAGTGAAGCCTTGGCGGCCTTAGATATTGCAACTACCCGTTGCCTTGCTGTTGTAACGACTGGAGAAACTGTTTACCGACAACCCCCACGACCCGGTGCCGTTGTAACGCGTGTCGCGAATAGCCATATCCGTGTTGGTTCATTTCAATATTTAGCAACTCAGGGTGATATTGAAGGACTTGAGAAGTTAGTTGAATACGCAATTAGTTGTCATTTTCCTGATATTAAAAGTGAAGGTGAGCAGCGTATTACAGACTTTTTAGCGGCGGTAATCGATAAGCAGATTGAGCTTGTTGTGGGCTGGATGCGAATTGGGTTTATTCATGGTGTGATGAACACAGATAACACATTAATTAGTGGTGAAACCATTGATTATGGCCCGTGTGCAATGATGAATCAGTTTGATTTAGAAACAGTTTTTAGCTCTATTGACCACCAAGGACGTTATGCTTTTGGTAATCAACCAACTATTGCAAATTGGAATTGTGCGCGTCTTGCAGAAAGCTTATTACCGCTTTTTAAAGATGAGGAACGTGCGCTCAGTGAATTATCAGCGATTATAAATGGCTTTGCTGCTAAGTTTAACACGGCATTTGATACCATGTGGCGACTAAAGTTAGGTTTAGATGGCGAGCAGGCAGGCGATCAAGCATTAGTTTCAGAGTTACTCACTTTGATGAAACAACATAAACTTGATTACACGAACACATTTAATGCGCTGACAGAGTCATTACGAACAGATTTCCCGCTCCCGGGTAGTTTAAAAGAATGGCTTTGTAAATGGCGGTTAAGAATTTCGGGTGAAAGTTACGGAGTGATGCGCGCTGTTAATCCTGCAGTCATTCCACGTAATCATAATATTGAAATGATCTTGACTGAATATGAGCAAACGGGCACGAGTTCATCGATAGGTGAGTTGTTGAAAGTCTTAGAAAACCCGTATAGCTATGAAGAGCGATTAGCAGCGTGGTACCAGCCCCCTCATGATGGGGATAGTCATTACCAGACTTTTTGTGGTACTTAAGGGCGATGTTGAACAATATATTGCAGCTGTAAATGCTCATTTTTTAAAATCTAAGTGTTCGCCGATTGAGCAAGGTAGCTGCCAGTGATATGATTTATATCAATAAAATAGCACTAAAGTTTTGCTTTTTAACGAATATTTACAAATAAAGTTGCTTTCAACTTGTTGATTTAAAAATAACCAATATAATAGTGTAATTGGGAATGGACTTTAATCGGTTTTGAGGTCAGTAAATTAGGCGGAAAAAGCAGCTTTTGTCTGATTTTAACAAAGCGATCTAAAGGCATTGTTATGCAAAGTTATTTAGATAACCTATTATTATGGGTAATTGACTGAAATTACTCGGCAAGATATTTGTTCTGTACCGAGTGTGTTAAGTTTTGATTAACTATTAGTCGACTACTCTGTTTAAACTGATTGAGCTGGGATGACTTAGCTACAATTTTAATTGTGAAAATGGGAAGGAAACAATGAAATTAAAATCACTTACTATTGCTTTAGCATTAGCTGCAACTAGTGCATCAAGCTTCGCAGCCGAAAAACAAGGTTTTTATATCGGTGCATTTGGCGACTACTATGATGCGTCTTGGGAAAATGTTCGCGATTTCGCGCCAGGTGGCCTAGATGTTGATGACTCTACAGGTTGGGGTTTAGAGCTAGGTTATCGCTTCAGCGATTATTGGAGCGCTCGTCTTGAGTATGCTGATATGGATTTTGATTACAGCGTAGCTCTGAACGACGGCACGACTATGAGCGGTTCAGAAAGCGGTAAGCGTTACGGTATCGATGGTTTATATCACTTCGGTGGTGGCCCATTCTACGGTATCTTCGGTTTGAAAAACCTTGATGCAGTTGACGAAGACCTAATGTTCGCTAACCTAGGTGCTGGTTACCAACATTACTTCACTGACAATTTCGCATTTAACGCTGAAACGTCTCTATACCAAGGTCTTGACCGTGGTTATACAGATGTAGGCGCTAAATTAGGCTTAAGCTACATTTTTGGTGCTCAAGAATCTTCAGCTGAGCCAGTTGAGCCAGCTCCAACAGTTGTTCCTGTTGCTGTTGAGCCTGTAGACAGCGATGGTGATAACATCCCTGATGCTGACGACCAATGTGCTAACACACCGATGACTGATGCAGTTGACGGCACGGGTTGTACATTATACGAAGACCGTGAAGTAACGAAGAGCTTACTAATCACGTTCCCTAACAACACATCTAAAGTGTCTCAACAGTACTTAGATGACATCGCTAAAGCTGCTGCTTTCTTAAAAGAGCACCCAGGCACTAAAGTACTACTTGAAGGTCACACTTCATCTGTAGGTAAAGCTGACTACAACAAGTGGTTATCTAAGAAACGTGCTGATGCCGTTGCTAAGAAACTTATTGAAGATGGTATCGATGCAGAGCGTCTAACGACTGTTGGTTTAGGTGAAGAGCGCCTTAAAAACCCAGCTAATACAGCTGAAGCACATGCTGAAAACCGTCGTGTAGAAGCACACGTAAGCGTTATTGAGCGTGTAAAAGTAGAGCGTTAATAATTAACCTTTGCGACTAATTTTAAAAACCCAGCCAAGTGCTGGGTTTTTTATGGTTAAAATAGTGTGCTCATAAGGATAAGTCGTTAAGCCAATCTGCAAAAATACCTACCCCAGTTCACAATAACGCTTAACTATTGTGAGGTGCTAAATTTGTCGCTAGCTGCGTTAAAAATGTCTGATTTACGACTGCATTGATTGAGCTGGTAGAGCGATGCAAAAGCAATAGCTAAAAGCAGCTAAAAGACAAAATTTTGTCTTGTTATTATCGAGATTTTCTTGCCTTTAAATAATGCGCTTAATAAAGCGAATAGGGTTAAACGCACTGTTAATGACCGCTAAAGCAGATAGGAATGATTCTTAGTTAATAAATATTCATTTGAATAGCTTTTTTTTCTACCACTATTCATGTTATTTATAGTGAATATAAAGTGCCTAACCGCAGCATGGATTTTCATCTATACTTAAAAGCTTTATAATTAACCGTCAGAATACTATAAGTACTGGGTAATGATTGTATTTAGTTTAATACTACCGAGTACTCTCACGTCACCAAGAGGGCAATATTGTGCTACAAGAATATCGTAAACACGTAGAAGAACGTGCCGCGTTAGGTATCGTACCAGCGCCACTAGATGCTCAGCAAACGGCTGATCTTATTGAACTAATTAAAAACCCACCTGCAGGTGAAGAAGAGTTTATCGTTGATCTTCTTGTTAATCGTGTACCACCAGGCGTAGACGATGCTGCATACATCAAAGCTGGCTTTTTAGCGGCAGTAGCAAAAGGTGAAACAAGCTCACCATTAGTATCAAAAGAAAAAGCGGCAGAGCTATTAGGTACTATGTTAGGTGGTTACAACATCGCACCTATGATTGAACTTTTAGACGACGAAGCGTTAGCGCCAATTATCGTTAAAGGTTTATCAAACACATTATTAATGTTCGATGCTTTCTACGACGTAGAAGAAAAAGCGAAGGCTGGTAACGAATTCGCGAAACAAGTTATCGAGTCTTGGGCAAATGCAGAATGGTTTGTAAATAAACCAGCCGTTGCTGAAAAAATCTCTGTTACTGTTTTCAAAGTAACGGGTGAGACAAACACTGATGATCTTTCACCTGCACCTGATGCATGGTCTCGTCCAGATATCCCACTGCACGCTTTAGCTATGCTTAAAAACGAGCGTGACGGTATCAACCCAGACAAGCCTGGTGAAGTTGGTCCAATTTCACAACTAGAAGAGCTTAAAACGAAAGGGTTACCGCTCGCGTATGTTGGTGATGTAGTTGGTACGGGTTCATCGCGTAAATCTGCAACTAACTCAGTGCTTTGGTTCATGGGTGATGATATCCCTCACGTACCTAACAAGCGTGTTGGTGGTGTATGTCTAGGCGGTAAAATCGCGCCTATTTTCTTCAACACGATGGAAGATTCTGGTGCATTACCAATCGAATTACCTGTTGATGAACTAAACATGGGTGACCAAATCGATATCTTCCCTTACGAAGGTGTGGTTAAGCGTCACGGCACTGATGAAGTTATCTCAACGTTCTCTTTAAAATCAGACGTAATTCTTGACGAAGTGCGTGCTGGTGGCCGTATTCCACTTATTATCGGTCGTGGTCTAACAGACAAAGCGCGTGCATCTCTAGGTCTAGAAGCAGAAGATATCTTCCGCAAACCTGCTCTTGTTACTGACTCTGGCAAAGGCTTTACGCTTGCACAGAAAATGGTTGGTAAAGCATGTAACATGCCTGGCGTACGTCCTGGTCAATACTGTGAGCCGAAAATGACTACCGTTGGTTCGCAAGATACAACAGGTCCTATGACACGTGACGAACTTAAAGATTTAGCATGTTTAGGTTTCTCGGCAGACTTAACAATGCAGTCTTTCTGTCATACATCAGCATATCCTAAGCCAATCGATGTAAACACTCATCATACGCTTCCTGATTTCATCATGAACCGTGGCGGTGTATCACTTCGTCCAGGCGACGGTGTAATCCACTCATGGTTAAACCGTATGTTATTACCAGACACCGTAGGTACGGGTGGTGACTCGCATACGCGTTTCCCTCTAGGTATTTCATTCCCAGCAGGTTCGGGTGCGGTAGCATTCGCAGCTGCAACAGGTGTAATGCCACTTGATATGCCTGAGTCAATCTTAGTACGTTTCAAAGGTGAAATGCAGCCAGGTATCACGTTACGTGACCTAGTACATGCTATCCCTTACTACGGTATTAAAGAAGGTCTTCTAACTGTTGAGAAGAAAGGTAAAATCAACGAATTCTCTGGTCGTGTACTAGAAATCGAAGGTGTTGAGCACTTAACAGTTGAGCAAGCATTTGAGCTTTCTGATGCGTCAGCTGAGCGTTCAGCGGCAGGTTGTACCGTTAAACTTTCTAAAGAATCTATCGCTGAATACCTTGAGTCAAACATTGTCATGCTTAAGTGGATGATCTCTGAAGGTTACGGTGATGTTCGTACTATCGAACGTCGTATTAATGCAATGCAAGAGTGGTTAGCGAACCCAGAGCTTATGGAAGCGGATGCCGATGCAGAGTACAAACACGTACTTGAAATCGACCTAGCTGAAATCAAAGAACCTATTCTTTGTGCGCCAAATGACCCAGATGACGCACGTTTACTATCTGACGTTACAGGCGAGAAAATCGACGAAGTATTCATCGGTTCTTGTATGACTAACATTGGTCACTTCCGTGCTGCGGGTAAACTTCTTGATGGCTTCAGCGGTCGTATTCCAACTCAGTTATGGGTTGCTCCTCCAACGAAGATGGATAAAGATCAGCTTACTGACGAAGGTTACTACGGTATCTTTGGTCGTGTAGGTGCGCGTATTGAAACTCCAGGGTGTTCATTATGTATGGGTAACCAAGCACGCGTTGCTGATAAGGCGACAGTTGTGTCTACGTCTACTCGTAACTTCCCTAACCGTCTTGGTACTGGCGCAAACGTATTCTTAGCATCAGCAGAGCTTGCAGCGGTTGCTGCAATTCTAGGTAAGCTGCCTACACCGGCTGAATATCAAGAGTACGCAGATAAGATCAACGCAACAGCAGCTGATACTTATCGCTACCTGAACTTCCACCGTATGCCTCAATACACTAAAAAGGCAGATCAAGTAATTGTTCAGCAAGCTGTGTAATAAGTAACTAATTGAGTTTTACTGTAAAAGGCCCGCATTATATATGCGGGCTTTTTTATTAACTTTTTGTTCAGTTTTATTTGAAATACTAATACGTTTGTCTACACTGATTAATGTAAAAAGTTAATTAGTGTAACTTAATGTTTAAAAGTGTAACCAAGGAAGGGCTGCATCTATTTCTTGGCGACGCAGACTCTGTATTTCAAGGAACTGAATAATGAAAGCACTCCTTTTTCTACTCCCATTTAGTAGTTCTGTATTGGCAGTTAACCCCTCTTTTAGTGAAGTTAGAGTAGGTTTCGAAACAATTAGCTACAGCGAAACTTTAAATGATGTTGCAGGCTTTGGGAAACTTAATCAATCTATTGATGTAACAAACCCTGCCGTACGGCAAATTTCATACACAGGTATCGATGATAACTGGGGCTTTTATATTGAAAGTGCTGCAACAATATCCACAGAAATTGAAACTGAGACGTGGTACATGGATGACTTTGGTGCTATTCAAGAAAATGCATTTAAAACGAAAGCGAATGAAATAGGTTTTAAGGGGGCGTATAATTTTTCTCAAACAGTGCAATTTACACTAGGGACAAAGTTTTTTACTTCTAGTTTCACGCGTTCGAATTTTGCATTTGTACAACCCGGTGCAACAGCATTCGACGAAGCATTAATCGCATTATCAGATGACCCAAATAATCCCGCGCGATTTACATTACCCGGTATGAATTCAGGTAATAATACAGGAGAGCAGCAGGATTATGCTTCGCAGTTACGTCCGGTTATTTCGGTTTCTGAAGATCAAATGGGGATCTTGCTGACCATAGGAGCGCGTTACGATAGTCGCTTGCAAAAGAGTTTTAATAAATATAGTTGGTATATTGAAACTGAATTAAGTACACCTATGTATTCTGAGATTCAGAATACGCAATTTGAAACCTCGACACTCACCGATAGCTTTAATGGTTGGGGTGTTATGGGGCGGGTAGGAATGCGATATCAAGTACTGTCTCATATCGCATTGATTGGTGGAATCGATGCTCAGTATAAGTCACGTGATATTGTGACCAAGAATCTAGAAAACGGTCAACGCCTTCGTGTACCTGAAGTTGAATACAGTAATGTATCGTTTGCATTAGGCTTACAATGGAGCTATTAATACTCGGTGATTCACTTTTTTAATGAGACTGTACATTCCGATAAGCAGATTACGCGAGTGAATTTGTAAGCGTCTCAGATACGACGACCATAACTTATTGAGTAAACTAAAAGCCACGGTTCGCTGTGGCTTTTTATCAACTTCACATTGTCTTGTTATTTAGCGGTTTGAAATAGGTACCCTAAGCTTAAACGGTGTATTTCAGCACTTTTTATTTTTTTAGATTAAACTTCTAAAATAAGAATAAAAACGATCTTAAAATTAAACAATAGACCGGTTGTGTTTACATAAAAACGCAAAATTTCCTCATCAATTGCATTAAAATCCTCGTCAATATTCTCAACGTATTAAGGCGAGATCTTTATGACTACATTAAACAACCAGAATCTTTTACAACTTCGTTTTGTAAGCCAATCACATATTGACGCAGTAAAGCCTTCTTTTGCTAATTTACCCGCTAACCCATACGCAGATGGCGCATTTCGTAAACGTCGCTATTCGGTAATTAAAGTGGTTGATGGCGAATTAAAATTACAACCAACAAAAGCATTTGTTCAAGATGATTCAATCAATACGTTTCAAGGTAATGTAGAGCGTACCTATGAGAATCTTGAAGACAGCTTATTAGCCAGTGATGGCATGAAGCAAATTGTTCATCAATTCCGTGAAATGACCGGCATCAGTGCTGACCGTGATATTGAAATTCATCAATTTAGAATGCTTGCGATCGACAGTGACACACCTGCTGCACCTGAAGGGGTTCATCAAGATGGTTTCGACCATGTATGTGTCTGTGGTGTATCACATGAAAATCTCGAAGGCGGTGAGCTACTTGTTTACGAGAATCAACAAGCTGATCCTTGCTTTAAAATGGAAATTAAAGACGGCATGTTCGCACTCATTAATGACCGTGAAGTGTGGCACAACGCAACACCAATGAATAAATTAGATGCAAGCAAAGAGGGTTACCTTGATTGCTTCGTGCTAACTGCGTAAGGAAAATACGATGAACTTAACGCAATTACGTCGTCAATTTCCGGCATTAATGCAAAATGTGGCTGGTACATCGCCAGTTTTCTTAGATGGTCCCGGTGGCTCACAAGTACCGCAGTCTGTTTTAAGTGCCATGAGTGCGTATTTAGGTTATTTCAACTCAAACCTAGGCGGTGCTTTTTTCTCAAGTGATAAAACTGTTGAGCTAATGGCCGATGCTCGCCAAGCAGCGGCAGACTTACTGAATGCGCCTTCTAAAGAGCAAATCGTGTTTGGTGCTAACATGACAAGCCTCACGTTTAGCTTTAGCCGTGCGATTTCTCGAGATTGGACTGCTGATGATGAAATTATTGTCACTAACGCAGATCACTACTCAAATGTATCCTCTTGGCAGCAAGCAGCTGAAGATAAAGGCACATTAGTTAAAACGGCTTTAATTAACGAAGCCGATTGTAGCTTAGATATGGCTCATTTTGAGAGTTTATTATCAAGTAAGACAAAACTCGTTGCCGTGACATATGCATCAAACACCACTGGTTCAATTAACGATATTAAACGAGTTGTCGAGCTTGCCCATACTGTTGGTGCTCTTGTATACGTGGATGCAGTTCACTTTGCACCGCATGAGCTGATTGATGTTCAAGCACTTGATTGTGACTTTTTAGCATGCTCTGCCTATAAGTTTTTTGGTCCTCATTTGGGTCTTGTATACGGTAAGCGTGAGCATTTAGAAGGTTTCACCCCGTATAAAGTAGAACCCGCGAAAGACGTCATCCCAGGCCGTTGGGAGACGGGGACACAAAGCTTTGAAGCTTTAGCTGGCTTAATTGCTGCCGTTGATTACATTGCTGCTATTAGCGAGTTGGATGATAGTCATTCGCGCCGAGAAAAATTAGCGGCTGCTTTTGCTATTACTAAACAACATGAAATGACGCTCAGTAAGCATTTCTTAACTCGCTTAGCCGATTACTCACGTATTAAATTGTTTGGTATTAATGACGTTGCGCGCTTATCAATGCGTACTCCAACCTTTGCATTAATCTTTGAAGGCATTGAACCGCGTGTTGTATCTGAATTTTTAGGTAAACATCACATTTGTGTATGGGATGGCAACTTTTATGCACAAGGTTTATGCAAGCAATTAGGTGTATTAGACACAGGGGGTGTAGTGCGTATTGGTTGTATGCATTACAACACAATTGAAGAGCTTGATCAGGTGTTCGATTTGTTTGATCAGTTATTAAAAATAAATTAATACCTTTAAACATGATGCTACAACGTGGTTGTAGCATCATTTTCTTGTGACTTTATTTTACAGCGCTTTAAAACGAATCGCGACACCACCACTTGTGGCAAGTTTTAAAGTGAGTTTATCGCTTGCAGACACAATGCGTTTCTCTACTTTTAAGTCGTAGGGATTGTTAACCCATTCAGCTTTATCGCCATCACGGTAAATTTGCGCCTCAAAGCGTTTACCTTTCTCTAAAAAGTCGAGTTTAACTTGCAGTGTACGTGCATTTTCATCAGTGACAGCACCTAGGTACCAGTCATTGCCTGAATAGTGATCGCGTTTACGCTCTTTGCGCGCAAAGACAACGTAATCACCTACTTCACCTTGCAGCGCAATACTGTGTTGCCAATCTGTAGGCACATCTTGAATAAATTGGAACGCATCCGGTTTTGCTAAGTAATTGCGTGGTAAGTCAGCAGCCATTTGAATAGGGCTGTACAGTACTACGTATAACGCCAGTTGCTTTGCAAGTGTTGTTTGTGGACGATTACTATCAGCACCCAACCCATTGAAACCCATATCAAAAATACCAGGGGTGAAATCCATTGGTCCCGCTAACATACGTGTGAAGGCAAGCATTGGAATATGCTCCGGTGGATTAGGCGGTGTGCCCCAAGCATTAAACTCTTGGCCTCGCGCGCCTTCACGTGCAATCCAGTTTGGATAAGTGCGGCGTAAGCCAGTATCTTTAATGGGTTCGTGAGTGTTGATGCTGATTTTGTGCTTTGCTGCAAGTTTCACGTTATAAAGGTATTCATTCACCATGAATTGACCATCGTGCCACTCTTTACGCACTATGCCATTTTCATCAACACGTTTAATATTGCCACCGTCTGCAACATAGCCCGTTTTTACTTGGCTTACGTTTGATTTTTCATACAGGGCAAAGGCATCTTCCATTTGGTTACGATAATTAGTGACATTCCCCGAGGTTTCGTGATGACCAATTAGCTGTACACCTTTCTCTTTGGAGTAGCGAGTAAGCTCTGCAATATCAAAGTCGTCATAGGGTTTGGTAAAACTAAATACATCACCGTTATAGAACCAGTCGCCATCCCAACCAATGTTCCATCCCTCGACAAGTACACCGTCAAAACCATATTGTGCGGCAAAGTCCATATAGTATTTGGTGTTTGCGGTCGTTGCGCCGTGAGTTTTTCCACTTCCCCACGTATTTTCATTAATATGCATACCCCACCAAATACCCACATATTTACCGGGCTTAACCCAAGATACATCACCGAGTTTATTTGGTTCATTAAGGTTGAGAATGATGTCAGAGTTAATTAAATCAACCGCTTCATCCCCAATTTGAATAGTACGCCACGGCGTGTTGAATGCGCCATGTTTCTTAACGGCAACCCCATCGGACCACGGTGTTAAGTCAGCTTGGAAAGTACCATCACGGCGTTGGTTTAATACCATACCCGCGTAATCGACCAGCGCAGCTTCGTGGATGCTGATATGAACACCTTCTTTGTTTTTAATAGTAAACGGAGTGTGTACTAAAGGAGCTTTGTGAACAGGCGTGGTGTTATAAACATATTCGTATCGATTCCAACCGCGAGCAGGTATCCACCATGCAGTTGCATTGGCTGAATCGGTGATTGCAAATTCAGTGAGCTCTTTGGTGATCTCTACATCTTCAAAACCTGATTGATTCGGTAGTTCGTAGCGAAAACCGACCCCATCATTAAAGGCACGAAAACGCACGGTAAAGGTGCCACCTTGGGGTTGTGGCTTTTTAAAGGTGACAGCAACTTCGTTGTGGTTATCAACTACCGTTTGGCGTTCACCCCAAGGTTGTTCCCAGCTGCTTTTTACAGAATTAGTCGTTTGGCTGCTAATTTTATAGCCTTCACTCATTGCAGGTTGTTGTTTAAAAACAAGTCCTAAAGCAGAGTGTGCAATAACTTGCTTTCCCGCAAAGCTGATTTCATAGCTAGGGGTGTGTTGTTCATCAGAAATCGTGACTTTAATTTGCCCATCAGGCGAACTGACCGTGGTAGTGTGCGCTAAACACGTCCCTGAGAAGGCTGCGAGTAGTAAGGCTGTATATTTCATTATTATTCCTTGGCGATGCAGAATATGGATTGTTGTCGTATATGTTCCTATAAGCTTTAAGCATAAATTGACTTGCCTGCTAATACGAGTGATCTGCATACGTATTCAATTTTCAGGTTGTAATAGCCGCCTTAATTAAATCGCCTCATTTTGTATTTTTAATTTCGCACACTTTTACTATTTTTCTACTAAGATCTTAAGGAATGAGCTGGTTTCGAATTTGAATTAGGAAAACGTATGAAGTTACAGAGTATTCGTGTCAAAAGTTCACTGCCCATTGTGTTGCTTGGGGTCGCTATTATTATATTAATAGCTGGCTACAGTTATTTAATTAACTTACAAAAAGAAGCCATAGATACGCAATCGGAGCGATTTTTAAATGCGGTGTCAGTTATCGTGAATGCAGATCGAGATTTGTATCAAGCGAAAGTGGCAGAGCTGCATTTAGTGACAATGGATAAAGGTGATCAGTCTTTTCTAGCGGAACATCAAGAAAATGCTGACCAAGTGCAAGAGCGCTTTGAACAATATTTATCTTACATGTCACCTTATCCAGAAGTGTTAGCGCAGTTTCGTAATTTTAATAGTGCTTTTGATGCATGGTATTCGGCATCGACAGCCTATATTAATAGCGCAACCAGTGCGTCTCAAAATCAAATGGCAGAACAGTCCTTTTCGGCGCTTCGTGACATTTTAGATAAAGCGGGTGAGGTGGCAGAACAAACCTCGCAGTCCGAAACTGAAAAGCTAATGGATAAAATCACAGGTTTTAAAGCATTACTAATGATAATGATTGCCGTGGTATTAGTGGTTGCGGGTTGGTTTAGTTATGTCATTCCACGACAGTTAACGACCCAAATGAATTATGTTACTGAACGAATAAACGAAATTGCGTCTGGTGATGGTGATTTAACTGGGCGTATTAATGTTAAAACCCAAGATGAGTTTGCAGATTTAGCAACCGCGTTTAATCGCTTCTTGGATAATTTACAGCAATTGATAAAAGACATACTTGAACAAGCCAAAGAATTACAAAGTCTCGGTCATGATCTAGATTCGTTTTCAAATCAGAACCATCAAGTTAATCAAAAGCTTAGTCAGGCATCCGAGTCAATTGTGAGTGCAGTACACGAAATGAGTGTTGCAAGCCGTGAAGTCGCAAATGTGGCGCAACAGTCTTCTCATGAAGCAGATAATTCTCAGCAATTGGCTAAGAAGGGGTTATCAGCGGTTGATAATTCCAGTAAGAAAATCGTTGCTTTGTCTGAGAATATGGATCACGCAACGCAGCGCTCTACCGAGTTACAACAAAGCTCAGATAATATAGCGAAGGTACTGGAAGTGATCCGTGCAATCGCAGAGCAAACTAACTTACTGGCACTGAATGCGGCAATCGAAGCTGCGCGTGCCGGTGAGCAAGGTCGGGGCTTTGCAGTGGTTGCCGATGAAGTAAGAACATTGGCAACGCGTACTCAAGAAAGCACGAACGATATTCAAACCATGGTTGAACAATTTGCTTCAAGCGTTGAGCAATCTTTGCAGGCTATAAACAGTGGTAAGCGTTTTGCCGATGAAGCTGTTGAATCATTCACACAAACGAATGACGTGCTTAATGCGATGCAAGCCTCATCGGTAAAAGTGAATGATATGGCAATGCAAACAGCACAAGCCACTGAAGAGCAAACGGCTGTTGCAGATGAAATTAGCCAGAATTTATCTGATTTAAATGATCAAACCCAACAAGGAGGCGGCTTGGCAAGTTCAACACAAGAAGTGGCAAACCGAATGAATCAGCTCACCAATGAGCTAAATCATTTAGTGAACCGTTTTAAGGTGTAATGCCCCTCTGCGTAAACTATTCTAAAGGAATTAAAAAAGGGCTCAGCGAGCCCTTTTTAATCAATAAACAACCTTACATTACTTTTTCTCAAAAGCGCGCTTCATGTAGTTAGGTGTTGCTAGTGCGCCGTAGTGAATACCAGCGTTGTAGTATTCAGTTCCTTCAGCTAGTGTATTCGCGTCGTCTTCACGAAAGCCATCAAATGCCTGTGATTTACGTGCAAGAGTAACTGACCATAAACCGCTTGGGTAAATTGGTTGTGGAAATGGCAGCGTTTGTAGGTCATTAAAGCCCACGTCTTTCATCGCGTCACGCATCTCAACTAATAAAGGCATGTGCATAAGCGGTGATTCACTTTGTTGAATGAGTATGCCGCCAGGACGAAGTGCTGTTAGACAACTTGTATAAAAAGCATGGTTGAATAACCCTTCACCTGGGCCCACCGGATCGGTGCCATCAACAATAACCACGTCAATTGATTCTGGCGCAGCTTCACGCATGTATTTAATGCCATCATCAAACATCACTGTGGCACGCGGGTCTTGGTTTGACTCACATAATTCAGGGAAGTATTTAAGCGACATTTGCGTTACAACTTCATCAATATCGATTTGCGTGACGCTTTCAACACCAGGGTGCTTTAATACTTCACGCAATGTGCCGCAGTCACCGCCACCGATAATCACTACATTTTTAGGATTAGGGTGCGCAAGAAGAGCAGGATGGCTGATCATTTCGTGATAAAAGAAGTTCTCACGGCTACTTACCATTGTACAACCGTCAATAATCATAAGATTCCCGAAGTCAGTTGTTTCATACATCTCTACTTTCTGAAACGGCGATTGCTGTTCATCAAGCTTTTTGTTTATACGCAGTGAAAAGGCGCTACCATCACGGTCACTAATTTCAGTGAACCAGTTGTTTTGATCTAAATTAGCCATCTTGCTTATACACTTTTAGTTAATGGTAAAAAAGGGGGCAATTCTGCCAGTGCTTGGCCAATTGCTCAATCAAATTTTAATCAGTATAGCGAATATTTTTTATCACTTTGGCATATAGGGCAATTTTTGTTAGCGTGGTAGGCGCGAGCGTATTAAAATGCGCGTTTATATTTAACGAATTTACAGAAGACATGGCCATGACTTGGGGTTTAGACAAAGCACGCGAAACGTATAATGTTGCTCATTGGAGTGACGGTTATTTTGATATTAACGCACAAGGTGAGCTGGTCGCTTACCCTGACGGTGATCAAACTAAATCTGCAATTTCTTTATCTGAACTCACCGAGCAATTTAAGAAGCAAGGTCTTACCTTACCTGTTTTAGTTCGCTTTACTGATATCTTGCAAAATCGTGTTGATACGCTGACAAGCGCTTTTACTAAAGCTCGTCAAGCTCGCGACTATCAAGGCACTTATACGTGTGTTTACCCAATTAAAGTGAACCAGCAACGTTCGGTCGTAACAAAGCTACTTGCTCACCCAAGTGGTTTAGTGGGTCTTGAAGCGGGTTCTAAACCTGAATTAATGGCAATTTTAGGTGTTGCCAAAGAACCGATTACCATTGTTTGTAATGGCTACAAAGACAGTGAATTTTTACGTTTAGCGTGTATCGGTCAAGGTTTAGGTCACAAAGTGCATATTGTGGTAGAAAAACTGTCAGAACTTAGCACCTTATTAGCTGAAATTGATGACTTGGGTATTGAGCCATCAATTGGTATTCGTATTCGTTTAAACTCTGTGGGCAAAGGTAAGTGGCAGAACACGGGGGGTGAAAAAGGTAAGTTTGGTTTAACTGCTGGGCAGGTGCTGTCTGCGGTTGAATTACTTCAGTCGCGAAACAAATTACATTTAATGCAGTTGGTGCATTTTCATATCGGTTCTCAAATTGCCAATATTCGTGACATTCATCGCGCACTTCGTGAATGTGCACGTCATTTTGCTGAACTAACCCAGTTAGGTGTACCACTTAATACCGTTGATGTAGGTGGGGGTCTAGGCGTTGACTACGAAGGGTCTGGTTCACGTAGTGCGTGTTCTATGAACTACAGTGTGGATGAGTATGCGCGTAATGTTGTGAATGCATTTGCAGAAGTGTGCCAACAACATGACTTAAAGCAGCCTGCAATAATCACCGAATCAGGGCGTGCGCTAACGGCGCATCACGCGGTATTGATTACCGATGTGATTGATGTCGAGCGTGCGCCAAATCATGTAAATCCAACTCCGCCAGAGTCAAACAATGTTTTAGTGCTAGATGAAATGTGGCAATGCTTACAGCGCTTAACACCTCGCATGGCGCTGGAGATTTATCATGATGCAATGCATTTATTTAGCGAAGCACATGATCAATATGTCCATGGTCTTCTGACGATGCTGGAATGGGCGAAGCTTGAGCAACTTTATTTTACTATTTTACATCGCGTTCGCGCTTCACTGAGCGACAATGCGCGTGCACACCGTGAAGTGCTCGACGATTTAAATGAGAAGCTTGCCGATAAGTTGTTTGTTAACTTTTCACTGTTTCAGTCGTTGCCAGATGTGTGGGGGATCCAGCAATTATTCCCTGTAATGCCTGTTGAAAATTTACATAAACCACTCACTCAACGCGCGATCATTCAAGATATTACCTGCGATTCAGACGGTCAAATTCGCAATTATGTTGAGGGAACCGGTATTGAAAGTAGCTTACCTATCCCTGAGTATAAATCAGGTCAGCAGTACCACATTGCCATGTTTTTAGTCGGGGCTTATCAAGAAATCTTAGGCGACTTACATAATTTATTTGGTGATACCGATTCAGTGCACGTAGAGCTGACAGAGGCTGGCTACCAATTAACCAATGCGATTAAAGGCGACAGTGTTAAGGACGTATTAAAGTTCGTTGATTATGATAGCGATATTCTGGCTGCCAACTTCGCAAAACGTGTGGATGAGCTGGAAATTGATGCGCAATCTAAGGCACAATATTTGTCTGAATTAAATGCGGGCCTTGCTGGCTATACGTATTTTGAAGATTAAAGGTTAAAGGAATAAGTAGTAATGTCCGTTATTCGTTGTGTATTGAGTATTTTATTTTACACCCTAAATACGCTGTTTTGGTTCGTGCCTATTTTTTTGTGTGGTTTGGTTAAACTCATTCCAATTAAACCATTACAAAAGTTGATGAGTTGGATTGCTAAGCAATGTGCCACAGTGTGGGTTACGTGCAATGGTATAAACCAAAATGTATTTGCTTCTTATCAACTGAATGTAACGGGCCTTGAGCAACTTCGTTCAAAAGACTGGTACTTAGTGATTGCTAATCATCAAAGCTGGGTTGATATTTTAGTCATGCAGCGTATTTTTAATCGCCGTATCCCGTTTTTAAACTTTTTCTTGAAAAAGGAATTGATATACGTTCCTTTTCTAGGGCTTGCATGGTGGGCGTTAGACTTTCCGTTTATGACGCGTACTAGCAAGTCACAGCTTAAGAAAAATCCAAAGTTGCGCGGAAAAGATTTAGAAACAACGCGTAAAGCCTGTGAAAAATTTAAAGAAATGCCAGTAAGCATCGTAAATTTTGTGGAAGGCACGCGCTTCACCGCTGAAAAACATGCGCGTCAAAAGAGCCCTTTTCAGTACTTATTAAAACCGAAAGCGGGTGGTGTGGCGTTTGTTATGCAAGCTATGGGTGAGCAGATCTCAAAAGTTGTTAATGTCACCATTCACTACCCGGGTGGTATTCCAAGTTTTGTGGATTTTGCCAGTGGCCGAGTGAAGCAAATCGATGTTCGCGTTGAAGTGATGGATGTCAGTCCTAATTTAATAGGTGATTACACTGGTGATGCAGACTTTAGAGTGAATTTTCAAGCGGAGTTAAATCGTATTTGGGAAGAGAAAAACCAGCAGCTTGCCCAGTTTGAATCGCAAGCTGAGTAGATGCTGCTGGCACAGCTGAGAGCACACATATGTTAAAGAAATTTTTACCTAATTGGTTAACCGGATTGTTGGTCAGTATTGTGCTGTTTGCCAATGTCATTCTTTGGGGAACCCTTGTGTTGCTGTTTGGTGTGTTGAAACTTATTTTACCATTCAACATCATTAGTCACATTTTGCATGGTGCTTATCGGGGATGGTGCAAAGGGAATCGTTTTGCTCTGTGGCTAGGTTGCCCGAATATTGAAATTAATATTAAAGGCAATGTTAATCGCGATAGCTGGTACTTACTTATTTCTAACCATATGAGTTGGTTAGATATTGTGGTGCTTAGTGCGATTGATGTATTACCGGCGCCAAAGTTTTTTCTAAAAGATGAGCTAAAGTACGTGCCTTTTATTGGCACGGGTGCGTGGGCGATGGGAATGCCTTTTATGAAGCGTGTCAGTAAGTCGCAGCTGGCTAAAAACCCAAAGCTTAAAGGCCTTGATGTTGAACGGACCAAGCGAAGCTGTCGTGATTTTCGTAATCACCCAACCACCATTATTAATTTTGTTGAAGGGACACGTTTTACCCCGCAAAAGCATACAAAGCAGAGCAGTCCATTTGGTTATTTACTCAAGCCCAAAGCGGGAGGGATTGCGTTTGCGCTGGAAGTGCTGGGTGAACAGTTTGATGCGTTACTTAATACTTCTATTATTTACCAAGGTGAGGGCAGTCATATTTGTCGCAACTTAATGCGTGGCCGATTAACGCTCATTAAAGTAGATATACATGTGCAGGCTATCAGTGCTGAGATGATTGGTGATTATCAACATGACCGTGAATTTAGAACCGCTTTTCAGCAACGAATCAATGAAATTTGGCTTCAAAAAGACGCGCAATTATTTAATTATTATCAGGCCAAACAAGGTAGTCTGGTAGCAAATATCAGTAAGGAAGTTGAAGCACCATGAAGCAAACTCACCTGCAACAATTGGTTATGCCTTGGTTTGAAGCAATGCCAGATGCGGAGCTTTTCAGTGCGCTGACAGCCACCGCAATTGGTGTGATTGCTTTATTGCTGGTGTATGTCTTTACTCGGCGCTTAATGCTTCCTGGAATACAAAGTGTTGTAACGCGCCTTTCGCCAGAACGCATTGGTGCATTAGCACCCATGCTAACTAAACTTAATAGACGTTTTGCAGGAACCTTATGTTGCGTGTTGTATTTAGCAACATTCGACAATGTTTACCCTGTCACAGAGGTGGCAGCGTTAGTTTTAAAAACCATTGGTCAAATTGTTCTGATTATTTATGGCGGTTTTATCATCAGCAGCATTGTCAGTATTGCTGGGGGCATTTATAACCAGCTGGAGTTTGCCCGAGAAGTGCCCATACAAGGTTTGATTCAAGTTGTGAAACTGATCACCTTCATGATCTGCGCTATTTTGATCGTCAGTATATTACTTGAAAAGTCGCCCACCTATATTTTATCTGGTTTTGGTGCCATTGCAGCGGTGACCTTGTTAGTGTTTAAGGACACTATTTTGGGGTTTGTTGCCAGTATTCAAATTGCTGCTAATCGCTTAGTTACTTATGGTGATTGGATTCAAGTTGATAGCTATGGCGCTGATGGTGAGGTTATCGACCTTGGTTTGAACACGGTAAAAGTGCGTAACTGGGATAACACGATTACCACCATTCCTACCTACATGTTGGTGGCCGGTTCATTTAAAAATTGGCGGGGTATGCAGGAGTCGGGTGGTCGTCGAATTAAACGCTCTTTAAATATAGATATGAACAGCATTCGTTTAGTTGATGAGGCTTTCCATACGCAAATAAATAGCGCGATACCTCTGCACGACTACATTCGTGTGACAACGTTACCTGATCCTGTTACAAATTTAGGTTTATTTCGTCGTTATGCTGAAGGATACTTGAAACAGCATGAAAGAATTAACCGTGATTTGACCCTCATGGTGCGAGAACTTCAGCCATTTAATCATGGCTTACCAATTGAGTTTTATTGCTTTAGCGAAGACAAACGTTGGATATCGTACGAACATCTACAAGCAGAGATCATGGATCACCTGCTTGCAGTATTGCCTATTTTTGGATTGCGCCCATATCAGAGTGTGACGGGGCAATTTTCGGCTAATGAGCAGCATGTCGTAGATAAACCAAGTATTAAAGTGGTTAACGCGGCGCCTAAAAGTAAAGACTAGAGCGACTGCACTGCCAAAGCGATACCAATAAAGCCAAGTAATAACCACCAAATAGGGGGCTTAGCGACCCTTAACCATGTGAAGGCTGTAACCACTAATACAATCTGCCATATGTTGTTGATTGTGCTGAGCCAAATCGGCGAGTAGAGTGCTGCCGCTAAAAAACCGACTACCGCAGCATTGAGAGCGGCAATACTGCCAGCAAAGCGTGGTTTATCAGCCAATTGTAGCCAGCTTTTTAAAAATGCAAGCATCAATAAAAAGCCCGGTAAAAAAATCAATAGCGTCGCAATAAGTGCTCCCAATAGGGGAGAATGAGGTGTCAGTTCAGCCCCTAAGTAGGTCGCTATTGTAAACATAGGGCCAGGAATTGCTTGTGCACTGGCATAGGCTGACAAAAACTGCTCGGTTTCAAGGCTTGGTATGCTTGCTTGCAAAATAGGTAGCACAACGTGCCCCCCACCAAACACCATCGCTCCTGTTTGATAAAATGGAGCAAATAGTGAGGACCACTCGCCAAAGGGTAAAAAGCTCGCGATAAGCAATACTGCAAAAATGATAAAAGGTAACCACGATACTTTAACGGGTTTACTTACATTCTCATGCTGAGGGAGTTTATGTTGTGGATAAAGCCAGCCAATAATCGCAGCTATAATTAACACAAAAATTTGGCTGGAAAACTGTGAAAAAATAATCAACGATAACGTGCTTAATACCGCGATAAGTTTAAGTAAATGTGTTTTACAAAAGCTCACCGCCATACTGTAAGTTGCATCAGCGACAATAACGATGGCAAATAATTTAAGTCCCGCAATAACAGCAAAATAAATGTTACCAAATTGGTGGGCACTCAGTGCCAAAAAAAACATAATTAAAAAAGACGGTAGAGTAAACCCAATAAAGGCACACAAACCGCCCAATAGACCGCCTTTCTCAACCCCAATCGCAAAGCTTACTTGGCTTGACCCAGGACCCGGTAATGCTTGGCTTAAGCTTATTAGTTGTGCGTAGCGCTCGCTATTTAACCATTTTAAGTTATCGACAAAGTGACGTTTAAAATAGCCTAAGTGCGCTGCGGGGCCACCGAAACTCATGCAGCCTAATAAAAAAAATTGCTTAAATATAACTAGTAACATTGTTTTCGCCATCGAATCTAATCACCTAATTATGACAAATTTCTATGACATTTTTGTGGTTTTTATGACATACACATCGCTAGGATATATAGTAAGGTATGAACGTAGTAACGAGTAACCCTATGAGACTGAGTATCGTAAGCCTATTATTAGTACTTATATCAAGCTCCTTGTATGCAGAACCTGTGCAGAGGGTTATTGTTGCGGTTGATCATTCTCCTCCCTACGGCGTTGTGTCTGAAAAAGGGCATGTGAGTGGCGCGGTGGTCGATATTATGCGTGAGCTGCAACGTACCATACCGATGAAATTAGAATTTGTCGCTTGCCCATTTTCTCGCTGTTTAAAAATGCTCGAACAAAATGAAGTGGATGTGATGGGCGGGTTAATTCGTACCAGCGAGCGTGAGCAAAAAATGCAGTTTATGTCTCCTCCGTACATGATGTTGTCTTCTTCTTTTGGGTTCTATGCAAGAGCAGACCGTGACATCGTTATAAATCGTTACCAAGACTTGCTAGGAAAGCGCATCGCGGTCATGCGAGGAGCCGCTTATTTTTCGCGTTTTGATAATGACAGCTCACTCACTAAAGTGGAGGCTTTGAGTGAAGGTAATGCGTTTGAAATGCTGCTTAAAGATCGCGTCGAACTCGTTATTTCAGTTGAAGATACCGCGGATCATGCCTCGGGTTATTTACAACTCCCTTCACAGCAGATCGTCAAAATGCCTTATCGCTATAAAGACATTATTTACGGCCATATGGCTGTTAGTAAACAGTTTGCCGACACCTCGTTAGCAAAGGAAATTCAATCTCAGTTACACGCTCTTGTACGTAATGGACGTTTAACAGAATTAGTTAAAGCGTATAACCTACCAGCTGTTACACTTATTAAAGAGAACTATTAACCTAATGTTCATGATTTAGTGTTCATAATTGTTAATAGATCAAAATTACTAAATGCCATGGAGAGACACATGAGTTTCAGCAAGTCGATTTTAACAGTGGGTGTTTTAGCCGTTTTATTAACGGGGTGTGAAACAACTAACACAGGTAAAGGTGCTGCAATCGGTGCCGCAACAGGTGCGGTATTAGGTAAAGCAACAGGCGATCATGATGATAAGCGTATCTTTATTGGTGCGGCCATTGGTGCGTTAGCGGGTGCTGCTGTCGGTGACTACATGGATAAGCAAGAAGAAGCATTCCGTGACGAGCTAGCAGGCTCGGGTGTTGAAGTGGTACGTGAAGGCGATAATATTCGCTTAGTTATGCCATCAAACATCACTTTTGCGACAGATCAATCTTATATCTCATCAGGCTTTCACAGCACCCTTGATGCCATTGCACAAGTGATGAACAAATACGAAAAAACCTACTTAAGTGTTGAAGGTCACACTGATAGCACAGGTAAAGACAGCTATAACATGACACTGTCGCAGCAACGTGCGCAAAGTGTTAAAGATTATTTAGTTAATCATCAAATTATGTCGGCACGTATTAGCACACGTGGCTATGGCGAAACACGCCCTGTAGCGAGTAATGATACAGCCAATGGTCGTGCTTTAAACCGCCGTGTAGAGATTCAAATCGTACCAAACACACAAGGTTAGGCTTAATGTAGTCTAGATTTGTGGTCAGGTTTGATATGCCCTTTCAAACCTGACATCCCTCCTTGGATATTAATCCCGATTAAATTGCAATTCGCAAAGCTGCTTATACAGTGGGTTACTAGTCAATAGCTGCTGGTGTGTACCTGTCGCTATAATTTCACCCTTGTCCATTACCACGATGACGTCAGCATGTTTTACGGTGGCTAAGCGGTGGGCAATAATGAGTGTTGTTCTGTCTTTCATTAAGTGCTCGAGTGCCGCTTGCACATGAGACTCGCTTTGTGCATCAAGTGCGCTGGTTGCTTCATCGAGTAATAAAATAGCTGGATCCTTTAAAATAGCGCGAGCAAGCACAATCCGCTGCTTTTGCCCACCAGAAAGACGTACCCCTTGTTCACCTAAAAAGCTGTGATAGCCCTGCGGTAGCTGCGTGATAAATTCATCGGCGTGTGCATATTTGGCTGCCGTGTATACCTGCTCGTCACTCGCATGGGGATTGCCATAGCGAATGTTATGCATTACATCGCAGCTAAACAAAATGGGGTTTTGTGCCACCATGCCCATTTGTTGGCGTAAACAGTGAAGAGATAATTCTTTAATATTAATGCCAGCTAATGAAATACTCCCTGCGCTCGGATCGTAAAATCGTTGCAATAATTCAAATAATGTTGTTTTGCCTGCACCAGAGGGACCAACAATGGCGACTGTTTGACCCTGTTTTACTTCTAAATTAAGTGTACTAAGTGCTGCATTATCGGGTCTAGATGGATAATTAAATGATACATTGTCAAAACGAATAGCAGGGTGGTCAGCTTTATTTAATTCGAGCTGATCATCTTTATTGTGTGCGGGGTTTTGAATCATACTTTCAACAGCGAGCAGCTCTAACAGTCTTGCTGCCGCACCTGCTGCGCGTTGTAACTCACCGTACACTTCGGCAACTGTTGCAACCGACATAGCCACCATAATGGCATAGAATACAAAGGCACCTAGCTCGCCGCCCGTCATGGTACCCGCGAGCACATCACTGCCGCCTACCCAAAGCATCACGCTGATGGCACTAAAGGTTAGAAAGATCACTGCAGCAATTAAAAGTGAGCGTTGTTTAATACGACTTTTTGCGACTAAAAATGCTTTATTCGTTTCTTCAGCAAAAGCCGCTTTTTCGCGCGCTTCATGACTAAAACTTTGTACGACCTTAATATTTTGAATAATTTCGCCTGCATAAGTACTGATATCGGCAATGGCATCTTGGCTCGAACCTGCTAGTTTACGCACTTTACGACCAAAAATTAGCATTGGAACTAACACCATAGGTACACAGGCAACGACCACTAAGGTTAGTTTTAAATTAGTAATTAGCAGCATAGCAAGGCCACCCACTAACATTAAGCTGCTACGAAGCGCCATAGAAAATGATGAGCCAATAATCGATTGCAGCAATGTGGTGTCGGTTGTGAGTCGTGACATCAGCTCGCCGCTACGGTTTTCTTCAAAGTAGCTTGGGTGTAACGTTACAATTCGCTCGAAAATCGCGTTACGAATATCATTACTGACTCGTTCACCTATCCACGACATTAAATAAAAACGACAAAATGTGCCGATTGCTAATAGGCTGATAAGGCCAATAAGAACCATCACTGCTTGTTGAAGTTGTTCTTGAGAGCCTGCAATAAAGCCATGATCAATAACAAACTTCACTCCTTGGCCGAGTGACAAGTTAACGCCTGCGGTGAGTAATAATGCCCCAAGGGCTGCAAATACCACCCATTTGTAGGGCTTAATAAACGCTAAAACGGGTAACAGGCTACTGAACGCGGCCTTTTCTTTGTTAATTGCCATGCTAGATTCTTATTTGTGAATAGGGTATAGATATGGTTATCATCGCTTTAAAAATCAACAGTAAAATAAGGGATTAGTATGGAATCAACAGTGATAAGCGGTCAATTTAACGTGAAATTAAACCCAATTGGGGGGTATGCGACAGGTCAAGATGGCGTGAATCTTGGCCGTATGTCGATAGATAAAACGTTTACAGGCGCTCTGGAAGCAACTAGCCAAGGAGAGATGCTGAGCGCAATGACGGCAACCCAAGGCAGTGCAGGATATGTTGCTATTGAACAAGTGGTTGGTAGTCTGAATGGCAAACAAGGTAGCTTTGTATTACAACATTTTGGCACCATGGATAAAGGCACAGACAGGTTAATTTTAGAAGTCGTGCCAGATTCAGGCGCTGGTGAATTGGTGGGGCTTACGGGTAAAATGGCAATCCGCATTGAGGCGGGAATTCATTACTATGATTTTGAGTATGAGTTAACAAGCTAATATGCAAAAAATTATTGAATTTAAAAAGAAACGTTTTCTGGGTGGACTTGATATCACTGCGTTAAATCAGAAAGTGTACGAGTTAGGCCAATCTGGCTGGCAGGTTAAAACAATCACCACAGCCACCGGTTTTTATGGTCAAATAACGGCCGTTTTATTGTTAGTAGAGAATAATGAATTATGACACTCACAGAGTGGTTGAGTTTAGTGTTAATTTGTATCATGGGTGCTATGTCGCCAGGGCCAAGTTTAGCGGTTGTGTTAAAGCATAGCCTTCACGGTGGTATGAAAAACGGCATGCTGGCGGCCGTGAGTCATGGTGTGGGAGTGGGGTTTTATGCGAGCGCCTCTTTGCTTGGATTAGGTGCACTGATGACCAAGTTACCTACACTTTATAACGTACTCGTGTATGGTGGTGCCGCCTACCTTGCTTATTTAGGTATACGTATATTACTGGCAAAACCCAGTTCGCAAGCCGTGAAAGTTGAACAAGCCATACCTAGTCAACGCGCTGCGTTACAAGATGGTTTTGCTATTGCGTTTTTGAACCCCAAACTTGCGGTGTTCTTTTTAGCGCTCTTCTCACAGTTTATTGACCCAGAAAATCTCACGTTACAGGTTGGCTTGATCATGTGCTTAACTGTATTTGTACTGGATACTGGCTGGTATTTGTTGGTTGCCTTACTCACAGAAATATCAAAAAAGCGCTTTGGTTTTACTAAAGCGAATCCACTTTTTGAAAAACTACTCGGCATGATCTTTATCGCACTTGCAGTGCGTGTCGTGATAACACTTTAAAGGAGCCTGTGATGTCAGAGACAAGTATATTGAGCGCCCGCTTTAATCCTAAAGTAAAACAGTATTGGTTATTACTGGGTATGTTTACCTGTGTGATTAGTATGATAGGTATTCCTTTTATCCCTATTGTTGCTCTTATTATTTGGCTGGTGGCAGGGCGTATTCTAGCTGCTATGTCGGCACAGCTATTAACGCGAAAACTGGTCGTTAAACGGGGTGTGTTCTTCAAAGAAGAAAAATCAATACCGCTTGAAAAAATCACTGATGTGGCATTAAGCCAAGGGCCTTTAATGCGCCAGTTTGGTTTGTACCGACTCAGCTTCGAAACGGCTGGGCAATCTGGTCAGGGGGCTTTGGTGTCTTTACTCGGCGTGATTGATGCTGCTGAATTTCGTGAAGCCATCCTAAAGCAAAAGGATGAAATAAGCCAAACAAGCGCTAAGGCTGAGCCACAATCTGAGGATAGCCAGTTAGCGCTTTTGCGTTCACTGACCTATAGCGTAAAAAACATTGAGCAAATGTTAGTTACGCTATTAGATGAAAAGCGTTAAACAGATTGCAACGTTGTGCTGCCAGCTTTTAGCGTAAAGGCTTTTTTGCGATCATTGAGCATGGTGTAACTGGCCGTTTTAATACTGCTTACAAATTGCCATTCTGCATGCGCTTGCTGTTCGGTGAAAGTGACTGTTAAATAACCGCGTTCAACTAGGTTATTATAGGCCAAGTCATTAACCAGTAATGCGATCACTTGTTCCATCTGTGCAACTGTTTCGGCTGATTGGCTGTTGAGTGCCAAATAGTTTTCAAGGCCAGGTGATGATACAGAAGACGTTGCAAACTCAACGCCGGCAGTGAGTGACGCTGCAAACGGATTACTCGCATCGGTAACGAGTTGGCCTGCCCATGCATTGTGAGTGTCGCCAGCGAGGACCACGAGGTTCTTCTCTGCAGTGATTGCCGTGCCAAGTATCACTTCTCTCTCGTAAGCATAACCATCCCATGCATCTAGGTTATAAGGTGCTGTTGTTTCTACCCGTGCTCGTTCTTGTGCTGTCACACTTGGATCCCCCGCTAAAATGTGTCCTTTAATTTGCGCAAGTTCGCTGAATAATACATTGGCTTTTGCAAGTAACTCACTGGGATCATTGCCTCCGGCTTGTGCTATTTGAATTGACATTAATAGTTGCAGTATTTCAAAAGGTAAGTGCATTTTAGTCATTAATACTTGCTGACCCAGTACTTGCCATTGTGTTGTTGCCGTACTTAACCCGTCGGTAAGCCAAGTGAGTTGCTCGTTTCCTAATAGGGCTCTCGATGGTGAACTGATTGCAGCGGCAAAATCGCTTTGTCCTTGTGCACTTGTTAAATCAAAGTCGGCATAGTTTAGTTGTTCATCACGGGCTAAAACACGCGTATCGAGCATGTGCAATGACACTAAATTACCAAATTCAAAACGGCGATAAATTCGTTCTTTATCGGCGACATTGCGTATTGGCATCCATTCAAAATAGGCTTGTAAGGCGTGCAGCTTACGTTCGGTAAAATCGCCTTCTCCTTCGTTATGGTTTTCAGCACCATTTTTCCACGTGTCGTTGGTAATTTCGTGGTCGTCCCACACCGTTATAAATGCGCAATTACCGTGTGCGGCTTGTAAGTCTTTATCTGTACGGTAATGGGCATAGCGTTTGCGGTAATCAGTAAGCGAAATAATTTCTTCACTGTTATCATCGGGCAGTAAGCGTCCAAGTAAGGCTGCATCCTCTGTGGCATAGCCGTTATTACCGTATTCGTAAATGTAATCACCCAAATGCAGTACCGCATCTAAATCGGTTTGCTTAGCTATTTCACCATACACATGGAAAAAGCCTGCGGGGTAGTTGGCACATGACACAACTGCAAATTTTACTTGCTCAATGGTGCCCGTAGGGAGTGTTTTACCTTTCCCAATAGGTGATGTTTTGCCATTACTTATAAAGCGGAAATAATAGGTGGTGTTTGCAGTTAATCTTTGTAGATCAACTTTTAAGGTGAAATCAGTTGCCGCTGTTACGTCGGTCTCGCCATCGTGGCTAATCGTGTCAAAATTAGCATCGGTAGATGCTTGCCACTTGACTTTAATACTGGAGGTTGCGGTATCAAGAGGCGTAACGCGGGTCCAAATTATAAGGCTATCGGCCAGTGGGTCACCACTTGCAACGCCATGGTCAAAACTGACATGGGTGCTGACATCTTCATCGTCGTCTAAAGTGCAGCCCGTTAAGCCTAAAGATAAAACGGCGACCCCAAATCCGGCCGCCGATGCTTTTAAAAAATGTCTTCGTGTAAATGTCATTGCTCTGTACCTGTTAATAGAAAAGTAAGAGCTTATCCGACCAGTGTTACTGTTCTGTGAAGCTAAAAAACGTGGCAGATTTGTTCAGCATTACACGTAATTACTGTGACATTCTCGTAACCTACGCGGGTTAGTGCTTCAGCACTGAGTGTGGCCCGAGCGCTACTTGCACAGTGCAAATAGATTGGTCGAGCAGGGTCTTTTTCAATTTCCATTAGTTTCATTTCAAGCACACCGCGCGGGATATTAATCGCACCTGTTGCGGCTTTTGTGGCATGTTCGGCGGGCTCACGTACATCAATTAATAAACCATGATTTTCGCTTAATTCTTGTTTTGCTTGCTCTGCACTAATGCGGCGCTGATTAGGGGCAACAATTTTCATTAGGTCAGGAATTGGGGTTAGCATACTAATCCTCCATGCCAAGTTTGCGTAATAGGGTGATCATAGGACACCACTTAGTGAATGCCGATTGAATTAAGTTTAGAGCAATAAATACCGTAAACCAAATCCACATAGGATTGTGAAACTGTTGGAGCAACAATGAAATACAGATCATTACACCAGCAATAAGGCGGAGCGCGTCATTTAGTTTCATAATTAAACCTCAATAACAAAGGGTGATGTAATTAATATATTAGAAAAAACTACATTAGTAAATTCTAATATTAGACTTTTCTAATATATCTATCTATACTTTACGGGTATTTAAGAATATAGAGTGGTGTGATTATGAACATCGATTTTGCGGCAATGGCCGACAATGTTGAACAAGCAGAGCAAATATTAAAGATCTTAGCGAATAAAAATCGCTTGATGATTCTATGCTCATTGCAAGAGGGAGAACTGAGTGTCAGTGAGCTTAATGAAGCGGTTCCTCTGGCACAGTCTGCTTTGTCTCAGCATTTAGCTGCACTCAGAAAAGCTGAAATTGTGGCGACTCGTCGTGAAAGCCAAACAATTTACTATCGTGTCGTTGATAAAAGTGTGATGGCTATTTTAGAAACACTTCATGGTTTATTTTGTAAAGGTAGTTAAGGGATGAATGCTATCGATAATGCCGTAAAAAATAGCTTAAGTGGGCGAATTCCAGTCATTATTTTTATAATGGCGATACTGCTTGGTCTCATGGCGCTAAAGCAAACACCACGCGAAGAGGAACCACAAATAGTGGTGCCCATGCTCGATATTTATGTTGCTGCCCCGAATGTTGAAGCCCCAGAAGTCGCTCGGTTAGTGACAGAACCATTAGAAAAGCTATTAGCGCAATTAACCGGTGTTGAACACATCTACTCGACGACACACAGTAATAATGCCGTGGTTACATTGCGCTTTGAAGTGGGCCATGATCGCGAAAAAGCGATACTCGATACGTATGCCAAGCTTTACAGTTACCAGCACACTATGGCGTCAGTGATTACATCGTGGCAAATTCGCCCCGTTGAGGTGAATGATGTGCCAATTGTGATGCTTGGGTTATTCAGCAAAGACCCAAAACTCTATGATGACTATCAGTTAACGCGTTTTGCGAATGAAATTGCCACAAGCTTACAGCGCATTGAAAATACCAGCGAAGTCAAAGTGATAGCAGGTCGAACTCGGCAGCTCACTATCGACCTTGATGCCAGCGCATTAGCGGCACACCAAACCACTTTAAACGACGTATATTATGCCCTCAAGGTGTCTAACCAGCTGGTTAATGTTGGCAGTGTTGTAGATGGTAAACAGCACATTGCTTTGCAAGTGGGGGATGTATTACGTACTCAGTCGGCAATTGAACACCTCGTTGTTAACGTAGTAAATGGTAAAAGTGTATATTTGAATGATGTGGCGACTGTCGCCGATGGCCCCAGCGAAGCCCAAAGTTATCAATGGCTTGCTCAATCAGATACTGAGCAGCAACTGCCATTAGTGACGATTAGTGTTGCCAAGCAAGCAGGCACAAATGCGGTGGCTGTTGCGAATCAAGTGCATGATGTGATGAACCAGCTATCGGTGACATTATTGCCTGATGAAGTTGGCTACACGGTACTGCGTGACTATGGCCGAACTGCCAATGAAAAAGTGAATAACCTCACTTCTAGTTTGGTGTTTGCAGTATTTACAGTGGTTATTTTTGTTGGCGTGTTTTTAGGCTGGCGACCCGCTATTGTGGTCGGTCTTGCGGTGCCTATTTGCTACGGTATTACTTTAACGCTCGACTTCGCATTTGGGTATACCATTAACCGAGTAACCCTGTTTGCACTGATTTTATCTCTGGGCTTACTTGTTGATGATCCTATTACAGGAATCGACAATATCAGTCGTTTTATCACTAAAAAAGGTGATAAAAAACAAAATATTGTTGATGCCATGAGTGAAATTAGAGTGGCTCTATTTATGTCGACTCTAACCATTATGGTGGCATTCATTCCGCTTGCGTTTATTACTGGCATGATGGGCCCTTACATGGCACCTATGGCATTCAATGTGCCTGTTAGTGTAATGGTTTCAACTATGGTGGCGTTTTTTGTGACGCCATGGCTGGCCATGAAATTACTCAAAGCCCCCGTTGATGACAACATGCAATTAGAGGCCAACCCTCATAGTTTATATGAGCGTATTTTGTCGCCATTACTTGAATCTAAAGGCCGTGCAAAACTAGTACTATGGACCACCTTAGGGTTGTTTATCGCCAGTGCCATGCTGCCAGTAATGCGCGCTGTCCCATTAAAGTTGCTACCGTTTGATAATAAAAACGAACTCCAAGTTTTAATCGATATGCCAGAAGGCACCAGTCTTGAGCAAACAGCCGCTTTTACCCGAAAAGTGCAATCGGTCACTTGGCAATTAAATGAAGTTAGCGAAGCGGCAGCGTATGTTGGCCAGCCATCAAGCATGGACTTTAATGGTATGGTCCGTGGGTATTACCGAAGAGAAGCCGCAAACCTTGCTGAGCTTAGAGTATTACTAGTTGATAAAACCGAGCGTGACCATCAATCTCATGGTGTGGTTATGCGCTTACGTGCTGCATTAGCCCCTCTGGCAACCGAGGGTATTGTGCTAAAAGTGGTTGAAGTACCGCCAGGGCCTCCTGTCCTAAGCACCTTGGTGGCCGAAGTATACTGTGATCCATTTGTTGATACACACACGCACCATCAGGCTGCAGCTGCTGTTGCAAATAGACTTAAACAAGAACCGCATGTAGTCGAAGTTGATACCAGTATGGCTGCCAGTGCGCCATTACAACGCTTCATAACAGATAAAACCAAAGCGTCGTTATCGGCTGTTTCAACCCAAGATATCGCACACGCTTTAACGATTGCCTCGCACGGTAAAAATGTCGGTGTGCTCTATGTTAGTGGAGAAACTAACCCTGTCGCTATTAAATTGCAGCTACCATATCAAGATCGTAACCAATTTGCTCAGTTACTCGCATTGCAAGTTCGTGGCGACAGAGAGCTTGCAAAAACCAGCGATGAGTTTGGGCTGCAAAGTGCGCCACGTCCGCTGGTGGCATTATCTGAGTTAGGGGCATTTAAATATCGCGATGTTGCAAAACCGATTATGCGTAAAGATCAGCGAAATGTGATTTACGTCATGGCTGAACTCAATGGCCGGACACCCGCTGAGGTAATTGCTGATGTTAATGCAGATTTAGCTGTTAGCAGTAATGCGTTCAAGCAAAGTGATTGGCAAAGCAGGCATTTTTTTAGTAATGGTGGCACCGCGTCATGGCAATTACCTGCGGGGACAGAGGTCACTTTCAGTGGTGAAGGTGAATGGCGCATAACGATTGATGTATTCCGTGACATGGGGATTGCGTTTGCGTTTGCATTAACGGCCATTTTTATCATTCTGCGTATTCAAACACACTCTGCCAGTTTGTCACTGATTATTATGTCGGCTATTCCCTTGACAGTCATTGGTATTATGCCGGGTTTTTGGTTATTGAATCAATTTGGTGAGCGCAGTATTGCTGGCGCCCCTGAGCCTGTGCTGTTCACTGCAACGGCCATGATAGGCATGATTGCGCTTGCGGGGATAGTTGTGCGTAACTCACTTATTTTAGTTGAGTTTATTAATCAAGCGCGCGGGCAAGGTATGGCTATTAAAGAAGCACTTATTGCAGCGGGTACTGTGCGTATGCGACCTGTTTTACTGACCGCAGGCACCACTTTATTAGGTAACTTGGTAATCACTTTAGACCCTGTGTTCAGTGGCCTAGCGATTGCGATTATTTTTGGTATTGTGGCATCAACACTGTTCTCATTGTTTGTTGTGCCATTGGTTTATTATTTAGTGTTTGCAAAGGATGCAGCCAAAGAGGAACACGCTCATGCAGGGTAAATCGAAACTTATTGGTTCAATTATCGCGTTAATGGTCATTATTGTTGCGGTACTTTACATGGCTGGCAGCTTTTCTGATAAACAAGCCCCAGGCATAAAAAATCCCGCGGCGAGTGAGTACACAGGTCAGTTACTTACTGTGACATTGGCTGATATTGCACGTGATGAAATTGTGCCAGGGACCGTTATTGCTAAGCAAAATACCCAAATATCATCGCGCGTTATGGCGCAAGTTGAACGTTTAAATGTGCGTGCTGGTGACACTGTGCGCCAAGGTGATGTATTAATTACCTTACAACAAGACGATTTTAAAGCACAGCTTGCTCAAAGTGACGCACAAATTAATGCTATTAATGCCTCGCTTACCCAAGCTGAAAAGCAGCTCAAGCGAGTTAATGACCTTTTAAAACAAGGTTTAGTGTCAGTCAGTGATTATGATGATGCGAAAGCAAGGTTTGATAATTTAAGCGCAAATCTAGCCATTGCTAAGCAGCAGCAAACTCAAGCGCAAGTGGCATTGAGTTTTACAAAAATTAAAGCGCCTATTTCAGGCGTGGTCGTAGAGCGATTTGCTGAACTGGGTGATACCGCTACTCCGGGCAAACCGTTACTTGCGCTTTATAACCCACAACAATTGCAATTGGCGTTTAATGTCAGGGAGCAGCAAGCTATTAAGTTGGCTGTTGGGCAAACATTAACAGTAACGCTTCCAGCATTATCGACATCTATGAGCGCAACGGTAACCGAAATTGTTCCCGTAGCTGATAGCGCAGCCCGCAGTATGGAAATCCGCTTAGAAACGCAGGCTCAAATAGGGTTAATGCCGGGATTGTATGCGCAATTACGTTTACCATTGGTCACTGCCAAAGGCGTATTGATTGACCCAAGCTGGGTGCATCAATATGGTCAATTAAGTATGGTGTATGTGAAAGAAGGCGGTCATATTGTGCGTCGCTACGTACGCTTAGGCGAAATGGTGGGTAATAAGCAGCACATCGTTGCAGGCTTAAACCCTGGTGATGTGCTGGCTGTCGATTATTAATGTAACCAGTTTATATTTAGCATGGGACTTTAACCGTCGCTATTTTTTCGCCTTGAATGTCATGATAGTGTTTTTCACATAAATGATTATCCCAACCTCCTGAACTTCCTCCAAAAATAGGTGAGTGGCTGCTGCCACTGCCTATGGGAGTTTTAGATGAATGAGATAAATTTTGATCCAGTGCTTCTTCCAGGCAAGAAGAGATCTCCTTCACTCCCCCTTTAGTTAGCAGAGAGAGTGTATATCCTTCGAACTTCGTAAATAATGGATTTAATTCGACATCTAATCCCCTGAATTCTTTAATCCACTTTACATTAAAAACCACTTTATAACCTGTGCTGTCAGGTACATCAGAGTGGGTAGGTAAATCAACTATGGTATTGAAGTTGCGTGATACTTTTTTCCAGCTACCTTGATATGAAAACCCTAAAGCAAACAGCGAAAATCCCGTTGAATCCATTTTATCTGTCATGAAGGCAGATTCTGGGTTTTTAAAATCTCGATAAACTTTATGATTTAACTTCGTTTGTAATTCTGAAGCTGTTTTTCCGCCATATGCAGCATTAACTGCGCTTTTTATGTGTGAAGGACATGTCTCAGAGTTAGTTTCGCTTATTGACATGAAGTTATTCGTGGTGTCGGAAGAGCTGCTTACAGGTTGCTGCTTAATTTGCGCTTGAGCTTCTTTTATAAAAGTAGAAAAGTTTTTATCAGTTATTTTGACTTTGTTTATAACTGATAAATCATTACTTGCTGGTGAGATATTTTGACTATATTTCTCAAGGTTCAAAGCCGGTAGGCCTTGGTTTTTATAACTAATCAAAAAAACAAAGTGGTTATCGCTTTGTGTGTCTGCAATAATTACTTTTTTACTGTCGGCATAACACGCTTCATTTCCTAAAGTTATTTCGTGCTTTGGATTCGATGACTCACAACGCATGTGTGGTGACTCTTGATTTGCATAATACTTAGCTTCGTTATAACTGCAGTTTTCACATAAATGCAGAGTAATATCTTTTTCAATAGCACTTACAGTGTTACTTATAAGAGTCAAAAGTAAAAAATAAAAAAAGAATAGTTTCATCGTAGCTCCTTGCTTTGATTTAATCTTATGATGTTAACTTTGTGAGTGTGTTTTTATTATAAAAAAGTGAGCGCACTTTTATCTTGTCAATCAAATAAAGGTTGCTATCTCGTCCAGTGGCTTTTTCACTAAGGCATGCTCAGGCAGGGTTGCATCAGCACTCGGGTAGCCTGCGATAAGGAGCATATAAGGGCGTTCGTTATCTTTATCTCGACCACAAACCTCGGTTAAAAAGCTCATTGGTTTTGGCGTATGCGTTAGTGTGGCAAGTCCTGCTCTGTGCAGGGCTTGAATCAAAAAGCCTGTGGCAAGGCCGACAGATTCATGCACATAATAGTTGGTGTTTTTATCATCGGATGTAATACCGCCTTTCTTTTGACTGAATACAGCAATAAGCCAAGGGGCATGCTCAAGGTAGGGTTTACTGGCATCGGTGCCAAGTGGCTTTAGAGCGTTCAGCCATTCTTCGCCAGCACGGCCTTCGTAAAAGGAGCGTTCCAGTTTTTCTGCCGCATCACGAATTTGTTTTTTAACGTCATGACTGTGTATCGCAACAAAGTGCCAAGGTTGATGGTTTGCGCCACTCGGTGCAGTACCTGCGGCTTTAATACAGGTTGCAATTATTTCTTTTGGGACTGGGCGGTCACTAAAACTGCGAATACTGTGTCGTCGCTGACTCACGGCTAAAAATTCTTCTGCACGCTTGAGCATTTCGTCGTGAGGGTATTCAATAAAATCATTGAGTGGCTTATTTTTGTGTTCTTGCATGGCTTTTCGCTTCTTATCTGTTAATGATGTCATCACATTATAGTTGTGTATGCAGGTTTCGGCGGTAGTCTTCTAACTCATTACTTAACCAGTCTTTTGATGTAAGTAACGTGCCATTGCTAAGTCTGACTTTATAGGGCTTACCGCTCCATGAACTTTTACTGGCGAGATTCTCTATAAACTTTTCGGCGGTTTTAGCGTAACGAGTTGCTTTACTGTATTTCATCGCCAAGTGCTCGGCGGCATCTTTACTTGAATGTTCGGTCCCGTTGCGAATAAAAATAGCATCGCTCTGCGCCACAAAGTCTATTAAATGATTAATCTCTTGCTCTGCAGTGTTGGCATAACTTAATTGACTAACAGATAGTAACATCAGGCTCAGTAGCCAATATCCTTTGATCATTACTTTCATCGTGCTTCTTGCTCTATCGTGAGGGTTGCAATTATGGGATTGTGATCTGAACTTTCAAGCTCAGGCACAACCGTTGTTTCTATTTTGACACCACGTACCCACACTTGGTCAAGTGCTAATCCAAATGCTTTGGTGCGTTTATCGTCTAAATAGATGGCTTCATGTAAACCAAGGTTTTTGAGTGTTTGTGTGACGAGTTGTTGTCTTTCATCACTCCAGGTGTTGAGGTCGCCAGCAAATATAATGGGGCCGGTGTGATGGCGCATAATGTCTGCAGCATCATCGAGTTGTTGTTTTAAGTCGCTAATGCCAAAGGTAAAGTTTATAGCGTGTAGGTTAACACTGAGTAATAACTGTTGATTTGGTAAGGCATATTCAACGATATTGGTCGCTTTTGGGCTGCGCAGCCACGGTTCTACATGCGTTAATGTACAGTGTACTGTAGCTGGCCAGCGGCTTAAGGTCATGACACCAGATTGCACGTTACCACTTTTATAGCCTTTGGCAAAACGCCAATAAGGCTTTAGATTGGTAAGGGTTGAGTCTTTAATGGCTTCTTGTAATAAGACAATATCTGCACTTTCATTGAGTGTGTTTAAGTCGTTGAGTAAGCCGTCAATTTGGGCTTTATAAATATTCCAACTGAGCAGTTCAAATTGATATGGCAATATATAGTGTCCCGCATAAGTTTGCAGACGGCTTTGTGCTAATTGTTGCTGGCAGCCAGCTAAATTAGCCGCCGTTTTTGTGATCCCTTGTTGTTCATCAGAAAGTGGCTCACTTGAAAGACTGTGCCAAGATAATAAACTCAAAAACAATAAGTGCAGATACGGTGCCATAATGCCCCTAAATTGCTGACCTAACCCTTAGTTGAAGACAACTTAAGTTTAGTTCAAAGTAAGCATGCTAAAAAAGAGATGCTTTTCTGGTACTCAATCACATATAAACACTGCGATGTTTTACTCATAACGCAGCGCATCAATTGGGTTTAAACGCGCAGCCTTAATAGCGGGCGCTAAACCAAACACAATACCAATCAATGAAGTAAAGCCAAACGACAGCATAATCGCCCAACCCGGTATGTAGGCTTCTGGCATGCTCGGCACTAATATTGAAATCAGTGCGGCAGCGCCATAACCAATCGCTAAACCAATTAAGCCGCCAAACAGCGATAGCACGACAGCTTCAACTAGAAATTGCAGCATGATAAAACCAGGTGTTGCCCCTAAGGCTTTTAAGGTGCCGATAACGCGGGTACGTTCCGTTACCGAAACCAGCATGATATTCATCACACCAATTCCACCGACGACTAGGCTTATACCTACAATTCCAGCGGTAATGGCAGTTGCGCTACCTGTAAATTTATCAACATTAGCACGGACTTTTTCCGCGGTCTCAAATTCAAAGTCGTCTTCATCACCGTCTTTTAATTTATGAAGCTGTCTGAGAATTCGACGAATTTTAGCCAACACTTGTGCTTCGTTAGCGTCGTCTTTTAAGCGGAACATCATTTGTACATTCGTATCAACGCTACCCCCTTCGAGGGCACTCATGGTGCTGATCGGAATATTAATATAATCGTCTTGATCAAAGCCAAGTAAGCTCCCTTGCTTTTCAGCAACACCAATAATGCGAAACCACTCACCGCCCAGTTTAATGTACTCGCCAACGGGGTTGTCGGGTAAGTTAAGCTTTTCAATTATCGATGGACCAATAAAAGCAACGCGACGGCGCTTTTCGTCATCTTCTGCGCGAATAAATCGGCCTAATTCAGGGTAGGTACGGTAGGCTCTTTGATAATCTTGTTCGGTGCCCATCACTCGTGACGAGTGGCTTTTGTTGCCATACTCAGCAGCGCCAGAAAATCGCCATGTAAACATTAATGCAGTGAAGGTTTCAGCTTCTTTTATTCGCGCCTTTAAGGTTAAGAAGTCGCTATAAGTTAGCTTGGCTTGCTGTCCCACCATTTCTTTTTCAACACTGGTATAGGGCTTTATATTGGTTACATCTGGAGACATATCAGCGAGTTGGTCATTAATTTGTTTGGTAAAACCCTGCATAACGGCCACCACAGTGACAACCGCAGCGACCCCGATGATGATCCCTAAACAGGTGAGGGCACTGCGCATGGCATTGGCTTTAATTGCCATGAGTGCCGCTTTACTTCCTTCCATTATTGCAATAGCAGATCTAAACATGCAGCCTTGCTCCTTCACCTTTACGAGTGTCGCTCACCACTTTCCCATCGACGAGTCGAATAACGCGTTGACAATGGTCGGCAATATCTTGCTCGTGAGTCACTAAAATAATGGTGTGGCCTTCGTTATGTAATTCATCAAATAGGGCCATGATCTCGGTGGTCGTTTTGCTATCTAAGTTACCGGTTGGCTCATCACCAAGTAGAATGTGTGGCTTGGTTACGAGCGCGCGGGCAATGGCTACACGTTGTCGTTGACCGCCAGATAGCTGGCTAGATAAATGGTTCACTTTATCGCCAAGGCCAACACGCTGTAATGACTCAAGCGCTTTTTTTTTGCGTTCTTTCGCGGAGATAAAACGATAAACGAGCGGCTGCATAACATTTTCCAGTGCGGAAGCGCGGGGTAATAAGTTAAAACTTTGAAATATGAAACCCACGCTTTCATTGCGTTGATGAGCAAGCTCAGTTTCACTCATTTGTTTAACTAACTTATCTTTTAAATAGTAATCACCACTGGTTGGGGTATCTAAACAGCCAAGCAAATTCATTAAGGTTGATTTACCTGAACCCGATGGGCCGATGATGGCAACATACTCATTTTGTGCAATTTCGATATTGATGTCATCCAGGGCTTTGAAAACTTGCTCGCCCATTTTGTACTGTTTATTAATATTAGTCAGTTTGATTACCACAGACATCAGGATGCCCCTTTTACAAGGCTGTCTTTAATTGCCACGGTATCGCCATCTTTTAATGAACTAAGCGGTCTTGCAGGACCAATCACAATGCGCTCACCCACCGTTACACCCTGTGTTATCGCTTGCTCTATATCTGATGAAATTCCCACCTTAACAGGCGATTTAGTGACGGTGTTATCGGCGTTTAGCTTCCATACAAAGTAGGTATCGTCTTCCTTTTGAATTGCTTCAATGGGGAGTTTTAAACCATTTTCGGTAATGCTTGTGGCAATTTCAGCTCGGCAACTCATACCAGCATAAAGTTGACGCTCAGTGGCATCAAGCAGCACTTTGACTTTAAACGATAGCCCTTGCGAACCTGGTTGGTTTTTTGCTGAAGTGCCAATGTTTATGACTTTTCCTGTAAAGGGTTGATTAGGGTAGGCTGCTGCATAAATGTCGGCATGTTGATTTAACTTTATGCCAGCAATATCAGTTTCATCAACCCGTAACTCCGCTAAAATTGCACTGGGGTCGGCGACTAGCATTAGGTCTGAACCAATAATGTTTGTCGTACCGGCTATCACGGTCTCACCTTCTTTAATGTTGACCGAAGCGAGTAGCCCACTCATGGGTGCGCGAAACACACTTTTATTTAAACGGTCTTCGGCAATCAGTAACGACGCTTGTGCTTGATGATAGGCTTCACGTTTCGCTTCAATATCAATTTCGGCTAAATCACGCGCGTTTTGTAGGTTTTCATACACTTCTTGGCCTGCAAGCCCGACTTCGTAGAGCTCTTTTTGTCGACTTAATTGTCGCTCAATATTTTTCAGGCGTGTTTCGCTGTGTTTAATATCAATCTCGGTTGCACGCAACACCGCTTTGTTTCGCGCCACCTCAGATTCAAATGCAGTGGTATCAAGGCGCATTAAAATATCGCCTTCGGTGACACTTTCACCTTCTTCAACAAATACCTTCGCAACCCGCCCAGTGACTTCTGAGCGTAACTGTACTTGGGTGTTAAATACCAGATTACCAGAGGCCAAAATTGAATCAGCAATACTACCTTGTTCAACGCTTGCTACATGCATTTCAGGCACTTTTTTGCTGTTTGTTATTTGCTTAGATATGAGTAATGCTGCAAATGCCGTGATAGCAAGGCCAATAATGATGGCTTTTTTCATGTTACTTCCTTGTGGGAGTAAGAGCGGCAATGCCGCTCATTTGATAGCTAGATGATTGCAATAACTGTCCAAATACCGTAGATCGCGATACTGGGTAGGGCAGCAAACAGGAGTGCTTTATTAAAGTTGAAGTTAGTCCAACACTTTAAACCGACTGCCGCTAGTACAATGCCCCAGATAGAGAAAATGTTTAGGCTTTCAAGCATGGTATAAAAAGGATGACCGACCTCAAGGCCGATGAGCAATTGATTGATTGAGGCATAATTAAAGAGGGTTGGTGAAAGCTGGTTGTTGCTGGCAGTTAAAACGAGGATCAATATACCCAAGCTTGAAATAACCATTGGCATCATGGTCCACACGCCAAACCCATACCACGCACCGTAACTATAGTTAGCCTCTGGATCTTGCTTTGATACAAATAGGTAGTAACCGGCCATCAATGCATTAATAACAGCTAAGCCAATAATACCACCAAAGAGCGCAAACCATACCTGCATATCAAGCGTTTGCTCCATGCTTTGACGGATCATTTTTTGCTCAGCAATTGTGGCATCAACACTGGCTGCAGCGACTTGCTGATCGATTAAAAACTGAGGATCTGCTTTGTTATAAAAAGCGAGCATACTTGCCGCGAGCATGCCTGCAAGTAATATGAAAGCAACAAAAGACCAGCCTTTTGCCTCCTTCACTCCATTAAACGCTTTGCTTGGGCTGATAAAAATATCAACTAGTGCTGTCACTGCATTCGACGATTTCATTATTATTCCTTGTTAAGTAACATTTATTTTTAGGTACTAAAATACCCTGATTTATTATTAATTAGAAGTCTGATTTGTAACTATATGTTAACAGTTGTGAATAGGGAAATTGTGTTATTCTTTAAAGAGTAAGATAGGTGTAATAATCAAGATTAAGTAGGTATATATAGTGAATAACAATGTGCGTTGTATTGATGAATTAGTACTGGGATTTTGGCGCTTGCTAGATTGGCAAATATCACCACAGCAATGCTTAAGCTTTTTAGAGCAAGCCATTGAAGTAGGGGTTACACACACTGACCATGCTGATATTTATGGTGAATACGGCTGCGAAGCTGAATTTGGTAAAGCGTTACAACTAAAGCCGAGTATTCGTGATGAAATAAAAATAATCACTAAATGTGGAATTAAACCCGCATTTCCCAGTTTAGGCTTGCAAGGCAAAGCGAATCATTATGACTCGAGTGCAGCCCATATCATCGCATCCGCTCAGCAATCGCTTAAACACTTTAATACCGACCGATTAGATGTGTTATTGATCCATCGCCCTGATTATTTAATGAATGCAGAAGAAGTAGCTGAAGCATTCAATACTTTAAAAGCAAATGGTGATGTTATTGACTTTGGTGTTTCAAACTTCACGCCGTCACAACTCAGCTTACTGCAGTCTCGTTTAGACTTTGATTTAGTCACGAATCAAATAGAGTTTTCGCCTTATGAGATGAAAGCGCTTGATGATGGGACTTTGGATCAATGCCAATTACTTGATATTAAACCCATGCTTTGGTCACCTTTAGCGGGCGGGCGTTTATTTTCAAATGACGATGAAAAAGCAGTGCGTTTGCGTGCGGTGTTGGAGCAAGTTGGCAACGAAATTGGAGCCAGCTCTATCGATCAAGTTGTGTATACTTGGTTACTCATGCACCCAAGTTTGCCATCAGTAGTATTGGGTACAGGCAACATTGCCCGGGTTAAATCAGCCGTTGCAGCGAAAGAATTCACAATGAATCGTGAGCAATGGTATCGTATTTGGCAAGGCTCTACAGGCCACAGTGTGCCATAATTTTAAAGTGCGCTTTAACGAGAAAAGGGCCTTTCGGCCCTTCGTGTTGCAGCAAGTAACACATTCTTTTTTAAAGCGTAAAGTCAACTGCGTAAGCGACATACACTTTTACATCAGAGCCATCAATGTCTGTGTCAGACACGCCAAATGTAAAGCCGTCTTTTGACACAGAAACACCGTAGTCAATGATATTATCATCACCAATGAAATCGCCTGAGTAATGACCCAGATGAAGAGCCATTTCTGCACCGGTACTGCCAACTGGGAAGCTATAGTCAGCATTTAAGTATAAAGAATCTCCAAAATCTGTACCGTCACCGCTGGCTGCTGATGTAGCAAGGATTGCAGCACCAAAAGTGAAACTACCCATGCTGATGCTACCGTAGATCTCTGAAAAGTCAGCGTCAGTATAAGATGCTGCATCAGGGTAAGCATAATAAATGTAGCCAACATCGTAGCTAAATGTTTCATTGATATCACCGCCAAAACCTGCATAAAGGTCTAGCTCGTAAGTCATGTCGTCAGCCCAGCTGGCATTCGATACCCAAGTACCTGCGTAAAAGCCAGATTCACTTGCGTAATCAATACCGCCCTGAATTGCAGCATCACCCCCAGTTTGCTCTTGACCACGCCATAAATAGTTTGAAGTAGCCGCAGCGTTTGCTGTTACTTCTGCATAACTATATGTTGAGCTCAAAGTTAATAGCGCAATGGCGCTTGCTACGACCGTTTTTTTTAGTTTTAGCATGTTTCTCGTATCCTGTTGTTATGTTGATTTGCCCCATTTCAGATTGCAGTCTGGTTATTATTTGAGGACAGTTTTTATGTGTTGTCTGGATACGATGTAGCACTGGTTGTGCCAAGTTAATTCTGAAAGGGATATTTTATGTTTAACTGCTTTAAAAACAGCCTTTTAAGCGTGTTATTTTTTAAAGTTTAGATTTATTTGAATTGTTCATGCGCACACCTGTGGTGCAAAAAATAACCCGGTTGCACAATCGCGAAGCAACCAGGTTTTTCTTGTTTGATAGAGACTTAGCCAAAAATGGCACGCATTAGGCTGATTGTTTCTTCAACGCTACGTCCTTTTTCAACTTCGCTAACGATAGAGTCTCGTTTTGCTTTTATATGCTCGGGGATATCGTCACTTGCAAGCGCGCGGTCTACTAAAATCTCAGCAGACTCTTTGCCGCGACGCACGGTTTTTTTGCCTGCAGAACTGCCCGTGCTCTTCGGTTTGCTAAGCAGTTTAATGTAGTTAGAGTTATCAGCCGTGGTGTTATCGGCATAATAGAAAAAGCACGGTAGTAACGCTTTTATCTCAATAAGTGATTGTTCATGATCATTTGCTGCAGCAGCCATTTTAAACCAAGGCATGCTATGAATTGCTGTAACCACGTCTTGCCAATAACGTTCAAAATCACGGTTGTTTAATTTAGGAACTCCCAACGAAGCACAAAGCGCATCAAGCTTACTATTTGTAATAGGCGTAAATACATCTGGGCGGCGCATTGCTAATAAGCGTGTTGCAGGCGCAAGAGTTGGTTTCTCTTCGCTGCCTGTAAAGGCCATAAAGTAAGCAACCATAAAATGTTGATAGTGTTCTTGTGTCACATCGCCTTCTAGGGGAATGTGCGCTAGGGCTTCGTCAAAAGCCGCAGGCAGGTCGCTCAACATTTGATGGAACCCTTTGGCGCTTTTGGTTGAAGCAAACCATTCAACATCAAAGTTATAGCTACTTGGGTCAAGAGAAGCCGTGTGTTTGCCTGCAAAAGCCAAGCGGTCTTCTGGAATCATTTCTTTTAAAGTTTGTGATTTAATTGCGCCAATGTAGTTTGCTAAACGTAATTGCTCATCAAGCGCAATGAGCTCTTTATGTTGCTCAATAAAGCCAGTAACAACAGGCCAAGGTGCAACGCGCAGCGTTTTCAATTGCAAGAAGCTAATGGCAGAGATCAGTAAGTCGTGAAGTTTTTTTAATGTCGGTAACTGCTTATCTTCTAATAAATCATAGTTAATACGATCGCGGCTTGCACTGAGTAGCTCATAGCACCAACCTAAAAAGTCTTCTGGGTGGTTGTCTACTTTCACGGCCATTAGGTTGAGGCTTAGCTCTGAAGATTGCTTGAGAATATTTTGATAAATTTGACTTTCTTGCTCGCTAAGCGCCATTTTTGACGGTGAAATAAGCAGTTTCTTCATGCCTTGTAGACTCTCCAGTTTGATATATTTTTTAGTCACTTTATTTTAGCTTAAATAAGCTAACAGCAACAGGGGCGTGCATCATACCGAAGAATACAGGGGATGCAATCTTGATAAGTTAAATCTGCACAAGATTGCATTTAAAGGCGTTAATCTGCTTCGTCTAGTGAAAATAATTGCTCGACAGTTGTATTAAACTGCCGGGCTATCTTTAATGCAATGATCACTGAAGGCGTAAAGCGAGACGTTTCGACCGTACTAATTGTTTTACGTGAAACAGCGATAGCATCGGCTAGCTCTTGTTGCGAAAGCCCTGCGGCTTTGCGATATTTTGCAATATGATTTTGCACTATTGCTCCTAGTCTCTACTTTGCCAAAGAATTGAGATGCCATATATTAAACTCATTTCAGCCAGGTAAAAGGTAGCCATCATGCTATGAGAAACATCTAAAGCTAACTCATCAGACAATAAATACACCGCACCCATACTAAAGAGTAAACCAAGTACAACATGTTTATAGGCAATGGTGTCAATCGTATTTAAAAACTCATCTTTATAAGTAAGGCGATATTTCATTTTCCATGTAAATCCACCTCTTATCACAAACATACAGAATGATCCCAGAAAAGCAGCACTGCCTAAAAACAACAAGGGGGCCGATGTTTGATTAAGCGCAGGGTAAACACTGATAATGAGTAGAGTGATCCCCATAAACACTGAAAACCATGCATTTTGGCTCATAAATTTCTCTTCCGTTTGGATATCTTGCTTTGACATAAATCTTCCTTTTAATTTTAATTGTAACCTCTAGGTATCAATGTAACCTTTGGGTATCATCTAGTCAACTATTTAATGTAACCTAAAGGTTTCAAAATATTTCAGCGACGATTCATATTTGTCTACCTAAGCTTGCTGAATAGCCTTTTTATTTGTTTAGCAATGATTTTCGGCTTAACACCCGCTATGATATGAACAATGTTTGCCCATTTTTAAGGATGATTATGAAAACCTTACTAAAGATTATTGGTGTCATATTCGTATTACTAATTGCCTTAGTAATCGCCGCACCGTTTCTTATCCCAACTGATGCAATCTTTAACAAAGTCTCGCAGCAAGTTGAACAAACGACGGGTCGAAGCCTCACCATTAACGGTGATAAAAAACTGTCGGTTTTCCCTTCGTTGAAGCTTGAACTGAATGATGTGCATTTTGCTAATATGCAAACGGGTTCACAAAAAGACATGGCAAGCATGCAACAGTTGGCCATTCATATTCCCTGGATGTCGCTTTTCGGTGGTGAGTTTAAACTTGATAAGTTCGTTATCAACGAGCCAACAATTTTGTTAGAAACTGATAAAAATGGCAAAGCTAACTGGCAGTTGTTTGATGGCGTAGCCGAACAACCAGAGACTGAGCAACAAAAGAGCTCAGGAGCTGTAAATTTGCCTGATAACTTTGATATTCAGTTAGGTGAAGTGGCAATTTATGGCGGAACCTTCACGTATCTAGATGGTAAAACGGGCGCAAAACAACAGATCAGTGACTTAGAGCTGGCTATTTTACTCCCATCACTGCGTAAAACATTAGAGCTTAGAGGCGGGATTACCTATATGGGGGAGCGCTTTGAACTTGATGTAACCCTTGATACACCCGTGAAAGTGATTGAAGGAGCGACTTTTAATGTTAGTACAGAGGTTGATTCACGTTTGGTGGATATGACTTTTAAAGGTGCGATTGCTGAAATGGGTCAAGATGTACAAGGTCAATTGTCTATCAGTGGTGATTCGGTTAAAAATATTGCTAATTGGCAAGGTGTGGACTTAAATGCCAAAGACAATGCTTTTAATGCCTTTAATGTTAAAGGGGCCATGCATCTACAAGGTGACAAATTCAAACTAACAGAGCTTTTGGCAACATTAGATGAATTACAAATCAAAGGTAAAAGCGACATTAATCTTGGTAATCGTTTAGCGGTCAATGCGGATATTGATTTAGGCATGCTCGACTTAAATCCGTACCTTCCAGAAGGCGTTGCAAAAGAGGCACAACCTTTACCTGCAGAAGATGCACCCGCTCAGCCTATCGTATGGGATGATACTAAAATTGATTTAAGTGGTTTAAATGCCTTGGATGCGAGTGTAGTTGTTCGCTCAAGTGGTCTAAGAGCCAAGAAGATCACACTCGGTGAGAACCAATTCACTGTAAACCTTAAAAATGCTGTAGCGAAAGTAAGCCTAGACAAATTTGTTGCTTATGAGGGCAATGGTAAAGGTGTTATTACACTCAATGCAAAGCAAGCTCCTTATACAATCTCAACTAACTTCGCTTTAGATAAAATAGATGCGCAGCCATTATTAACTGACGCAGCAGGTTTTGATAAGTTAATGGGTAAAGGTTCATTAAACTGGAATTTAACGACAACGGGTCAAAGCCAGAAAAGCTTTATTAATGCGTTGAATGGTAAATTAGCATTTGAATTTGCAGATGGGGCAGTTAAAGGCGCAAACATTGCTGAAATGGTCCGTAAAGCAAAAGAGCTAATCAAAGGTAACATAGGGGCCGTATCAGAAGGTCTTGATACAGGCTTCGATAACTCTGAGCAAACAGATTTCTCAGCGTTAACAGGCAGCTTTAATTTCACTAATGGGGTGGGTGAAAACCGTGACTTGTCATTATTAAGCCCGCTTATTCGAATTTCGGGGGCTGGTAAGGTGGATTTACCGATGACCAACGTTGATTATCGTCTCGTGACAGGCATCGTTGATTCAATTGAAGGGCAAGGTACTACAGATGACAGCACAGGCTTTAAAATTCCACTGCGTATTAAAGGCCCATTCCATGATGTGGGTTATAGCCTCGATGTGAGTGATGCGGCCAAAGAAGAAGTGAAAGAAAAAGCGAAAGATAAAATAAAAGATAAGCTTAAAGGCTTATTTGGAAATTAATAAAAATTTAATTTAATCCTTAAAGCAGGGCGCATCGGCGCCCTGTTTGTTTTATAATCAATAACAAACCAGTCAACGGTTGTAAGCCCACCTTGATATAGCGACCCTTTATTATAAATTAATTAAAAAATAACCTACCACTTCATTGCTATTGCTGATACAATTGCCCGCCCTTAAGAGACAACTCGTGTGTTTTTTGAGTGGAATTTAACCGAAATGTCTTGATTTTAAACAAAATTAAGGCGTGTTGTAATATCTACACCGGAGGTCATTAACATGATCCAAATGCAAACTCAGCTGGACGTTGCTGATAACAGCGGCGCTCGCAAAGTGCAGTGTATTAAAGTCCTTGGCGGTTCGCACCGTCGCTATGCAGCGGTTGGCGATATCATCAAAGTTTCTGTAAAAGAAGCGATTCCTCGCGGTAAAGTGAAGAAAGGTGATGTTAAAAACGCAGTAGTTGTGCGTACTAAAAAAGGCGTTCGTCGTCCGGACGGTTCTTTGATCCGTTTCGATAGCAATGCGGCTGTTATCTTAAATGATAACTTACAGCCAATTGGTACTCGTATCTTCGGCCCTGTGACTCGTGAACTTCGTACTGAAAAGTTCATGAAAATCGTTTCACTAGCACCAGAAGTACTATAAGGAGTCTATCATGGCAGCAAAAATCCGTCGTGATGACGAAGTAATCGTACTAGCCGGTAAAGACAAAGGTAAGCGCGGTAAAGTGCTTTCAGTTGTTACTGAGTCTGGTCGAGTATTTGTCGAAGGCATCAACTTAATCAAGAAGCACCAAAAGCCTGTTCCTCAGTTGAACCAAGCTGGCGGTATTGTTGAGAAAGAAGCGTCTATCGACGTATCAAACGTTGCGATCTACAACTCGGAAACGGGTAAAGCAGATCGTGTAGGTTTCAAGATTGAAGATGGTAAGAAATTACGTATCTTTAAATCTACTGGTAAAACTATCTAATAGTTGGAGTAGAATGATGGCGAAACTGCATGAAGTATATAAAGACAAAGTAGTGGCTGAACTTCAAGAGAAGTTTGGTTTCAGCTCTGTCATGCAAGTCCCTCAGATCGAAAAGATCACATTAAACATGGGTGTGGGCGAAGCTCTAGCTGACAAGAAGATCCTAGATAATGCTGTTGCAGATCTAGAAGCAATCTCTGGTCAGAAACCTCTAATCACTAAAGCACGCAAATCTGTTGCTGGCTTCAAAGTGCGTGAAGGTTACCCAATTGGTTGTAAAGTAACCCTACGTGGCGAGCGTATGTGGGACTTTTTTGAGCGTTTGGTTTCAATCGCTATCCCACGTATCCGTGACTTCCGTGGTGTAAGTGCTAAGTCTTTTGATGGACGTGGTAACTACAGCATGGGCGTACGTGAGCAAATCATCTTCCCAGAAATTGATTATGATAAAGTAGACCGTGTACGCGGTATGGATATCACTATCACTACTTCTGCGAAAACAGATGAGGAAGGCCGTGCGTTGTTAGAAGCGTTTAACTTCCCATTTAAGAAATAAGGGTAGGGTTATGGCAAAGAATTCTATGAAAGCGCGCGAAGCAAAGCGCACTAAATTAGTTGCTCAGTATGCTGAAAAGCGTGCTGCACTAAAAGCTATCATCAGTGATGTGAAAACATCTGACGATGATCGTTGGGACGCGGTATTAAAGCTACAAGCTTTACCACGTGATTCTAGCTCTTCACGTCAACGTAATCGTTGTAACGTTACGGGCCGCCCACATGGTTACCTTCGCAAATTCGGCATGAGCCGTATTAAAGTTCGCGAAGCAGCTATGCGCGGTGAAATTCCTGGCCTTAAAAAGGCTAGCTGGTAATAGTATCACGGGAGTAAGACTATGAGCTTGCAAGATCCTATTGCGGATTTGTTTACACGTATCCGTAACGGTCAGTCAGCGAAGAAAGTATCAGTAACGATGCCAACTTCAAAACTGAAAGTAGCAGTAGCTAAAGTATTAAAAGATGAAGGTTATATCGCAGATTACGCTGTAAGCGGTGAAGCGAAGCCTGAGCTAGCAATCGAATTAAAATATTTCGAAGGCAAAGCTGTTATTGAAAATATCCAGCGTGTTAGCCGCCCTGGTCTACGTATCTATAAGAAACGTGACGAATTACCTAAGGTAATGGGTGGTCTTGGTATCGCTATCGTATCAACTTCTAAAGGCCTAATGACAGACCGCGCAGCACGTAGTGCCGGCGTTGGTGGTGAGATCATTGGCTTTGTAGCTTAATCGGAGGGGAACTATGTCTCGCATAGCAAAGGCACCAATCAATGTTCCTGCCGGTGTAGAAGTTACATTAAAAGGCCAGGACATCACAGTTAAAGGCAAAAACGGTGAATTAACTCGCACTATCAACGATGCTGTTGAAGTACAAGTTAACGACAACGTTATTACAACTTTACCTCGTGAAGGCGTAGTCAATGCATGGGCTCAAGCAGGTACTGCTCGCGCTCTAATCAACAATATGATTGTTGGTACGCATGAAGGTTACGAGAAGAAGCTTCAGTTAGTAGGTGTTGGTTACCGTGCAGCGGCTAAGGGCAAAGTTTTAGACTTAACTCTTGGTTTCTCACACCCAGTGAATTTCGAAGTACCTGAAGGTATTACGATTGAAACACCAAGCCAAACAGAAGTTCTAGTTAAGGGCGTAGACAAGCAGTTAGTTGGTCAAACAGCTGCTAACATCCGTGCATACCGTAAACCTGAGCCTTATAAAGGTAAAGGTGTTCGTTACGCGGACGAGAATGTACGCCGTAAAGAGGCTAAGAAGAAGTAAGGTAAGACGATGGATAAAAAAACAGCTCGTCTACGTCGTGCTAAGCGCACTCGTAGAAATTACATTGAACAAGGCACAACGCGTCTTGTTATCCACCGCACGCCACGTCACATTTACGCTCAAGTAGTTACTGCTGAGGGTACTGTACTGGCTGCTGCTTCTACTGTTGAAAAAGCAATTAGCGAAACAGTTAAAGGCACAGGTAACGTAGCAGCTGCTCAAGCAGTTGGTAAAGCGGTTGCTGAACGTGCAGCTGACAAAGGCATCGAAAAGATTGCTTTTGATCGCAGTGGCTTTAAATATCACGGCCGTGTGAAGGCGCTTGCTGATGCAGCGCGTGAAGCCGGTTTGCAATTCTAGGAGTAGACAATGGCTAACGTAGAAGCAAAGCAACAACAGCCTGATTTGGCTGAAAAGCTAATCGCGGTAAACCGTGTGTCTAAAGTGGTTAAAGGTGGTCGTATCTTTAGCTTCACTGCACTAACTGTAGTTGGTGACGGCGCAGGTAAAGTAGGTTTCGGTTATGGTAAAGCACGTGAAGTTCCAGCTGCTATTCAAAAAGCAATGGAAAAAGCACGTCGTAACATGATCAGTGTAGACCTAAACGGTAACACGCTACAGCACCCAATCAAGGGTCGCCACGCGGGTTCTAAAGTATACATGCAGCCTGCTTCAGAAGGTACAGGTATCATCGCCGGTGGTGCGATGCGTGCAGTACTAGAAGTAACTGGTGTACAGAACGTATTGTCAAAAGCATACGGTTCAACTAACCCGATCAATATCGTTCGTGCAACGATTGCAGCTCTAGAGAACATGAACTCTCCAGAGTCAATCGCTGCTAAACGTGGTCTTAGCGTAGACGAAATCACGGGGTAAACCATGGCTAATAAAACTGTTAAAGTAACACAAGTAAAGAGCTCTATCGGTCGTTTACCGAAGCATAAAGCTACATTACGCGGTCTTGGTTTACGTCGTATCAATCACACTGTTGAGTTAGAAGACACAGCATGTGTGCGTGGTATGATTAACCAAGTTTCTTACATGGTAAAGGTTGAGGGTTAATTCGATGCGTTTGAATACACTTTCACCTGCTGCTGGTGCAAAAACTGAAAAGAAACGTCTAGGTCGTGGTATTGGTTCTGGTCTTGGTAAGACTGGTGGCCGTGGTCATAAAGGCCAAAAATCACGTTCTGGCGGTAAAGTACGCGTTGGTTTTGAAGGCGGTCAAATGCCTATGCAACGTCGTCTACCTAAATTTGGTTTCACTTCACGTAAATCATTAGTATCTACTGAAGTAAACCTTTTTGAAATCGCTAAAGTTGAAGGCGATGTAGTAGACGTAAACGCGTTACAAGCAGCTGGTCTAGTTAAAAAGAACATCCAGTTCGTTAAAGTAGTAAAATCTGGCGAAGTTTCACGCGCAGTTACCGTTAAAGGTCTTAAAGTGACCAAAGGTGCTCGCGAAGCTATCGAAGCTGCCGGAGGCAAGGTAGAAGACTAAGGAAGTACTAATGGCTAAACCAGGTCAAGATATGAAAAGTGCACAAAGTGGGCTTTCGGAATTGAAGCGTCGATTACTATTTGTATTAGGTGCTATCATTATTTACCGTCTAGGTTCATTCGTGCCGATCCCTGGGATTGACGCCGCTGTACTTGCCGATTTCTTCGAGCAACAAAAGGGCACCATTGTTGAAATGTTTAACATGTTCAGCGGTGGTGCGCTTGAGCGCGCTTCAGTGTTGGCACTGGGTATTATGCCGTATATCTCGGCTTCGATTATTACGCAACTATTAACGCATATGTATCCGCCGTTTATAGAGCTTAAGAAAGAAGGCGAGCAAGGGCGTAAGAAAATCAGCCAGTATACACGCTATGGCACGCTTGTGCTTGCTACTATCCAATCAATCGGTATTGCCACAAGCTTACCGGGTATGATGGACGGGTTAGTTGTTAACCCTGGTATCGGTTTCTACTTCACTGCTGTAGTGAGTTTAGTTACCGGTACTATGTTCCTTATGTGGTTGGGCGAGCAAATTACAGAACGCGGTATCGGTAACGGTATTTCAGTTCTGATTTTTGTTGGTATCGTAGCAAACCTGCCGTCTGCTATTGGTTCGACAGCCGAAATGGCGCGCCAAGGTGATCTGAATGTACTTGTACTGTTATTGATTGCTGTAATCGTATTCGCTGTTACTTACCTCGTTGTATTCTTCGAGCGTGGTCAACGTCGTATCGTCGTTAACTATGCTAAGCGTCAACAAGGTCGTCAGGTATTTGCTGCTCAAAGCACGCACTTACCGCTGAAAGTAAACATGGCGGGTGTTATTCCACCAATCTTTGCTAGCAGTATAATTCTGTTCCCTGGTACAATTGCAAGCTGGTTCGGCCAGGGTGAAGGTCCGGTCGCTGATGTGCTACAAGCAATCGCTACAACATTGACTCCAGGTCAACCGTTATATGCGATGGTTTTAGCTGCGGCTATTATCTTCTTCTGCTTTTTCTACACCGCGTTGGTATTTAACCCGCGTGAAACAGCAGATAACCTGAAAAAATCTGGCGCATTTATCCCAGGTATTCGTCCAGGTGAGCAGACATCTAAATACATTGATAAAGTGATGACACGCCTGACATTGGCAGGTGCTTTGTATATAACCTTTATCTGTCTGGTGCCCGAATTCATGACTATGGCATGGCAAACGCCATTCTATTTCGGCGGTACATCAATTTTGATTATCGTTGTTGTAATCATGGACTTTATGGCACAAGTACAGACGCATCTGATGTCACATCAGTATGATTCTGTGCTGAAAAAAGCAAACCTTAAAGGCTACGGCCGATAAGGTCAGTTTACGGAGTTGAGCAATGAAAGTACGTGCTTCCGTTAAGAAAATATGCCGTAACTGTAAAGTTATTAAACGTGCTGGTGTAGTACGCGTAATTTGCAGTGAGCCTAAGCATAAGCAAAGGCAAGGCTAATTAAACAGTCGTGCAGGCTGAGTTATTTACTCGGCCTGTGTTTTTAGTTGTGATTTGGTCTTCGTTTGAGTATCCTTACGGGCTTTTCAAACAGATGATAACCAAATTCAAATATAGGAGATGTGTTAGTGGCCCGTATCGCTGGCATTAACGTCCCTGATCATAAACATGCAGTTATCGGTTTAACTGCTATTTATGGCATAGGTAAGACTCGCTCTAAGGCTATCTTAGCAGCGACTGGTATCGCCGAGACCACAAAAATCGGTGAGCTTTCAGACGAAACACTTGACGTATTGCGTGAAGCAGTTGGCAAGTACACTGTAGAAGGTGACCTTCGTCGTGAAGTTACATTAAATATCAAGCGCCTTATGGACCTTGGTTGTTTCCGTGGCCTACGTCACCGTCGTTCGTTACCACTACGTGGTCAACGTACTAAGACTAACGCGCGTACTCGTAAGGGTCCTCGCAAGCCTATCAAGAAATAAGGTGGGGTAGATTATGGCTAAAGCACCAATTCGTCGTAAGAAGGTTAAAAAGCAAGTTGCTGATGGTATGGCTCATGTTCATGCTTCTTTCAACAACACTATTGTAACAATTACCGACCGTCAAGGTAATGCACTATCATGGGCTACTGCCGGTGGTTCAGGTTTCCGTGGTTCACGTAAATCTACTCCATTTGCTGCTCAGGTTGCTGCAGAGCGTGCAGGTACTGCTGCTCAAGAATACGGTTTAAAAAATCTAGAAGTTTTCATTAAAGGTCCAGGTCCAGGTCGTGAATCTGCTGTACGTGCTTTGAATGCTGCTGGTTACCGTATCACCAACATCACTGACGTGACGCCAATCCCTCATAATGGTTGTCGTCCACCGAAGAAACGTCGCGTTTAACAATAGGTTAGGAGAAATAACATGGCAAGATATTTGGGCCCTAAGCTCAAGCTGAGTCGTCGTGAAGGTACTGACCTGTTCCTTAAGAGCGGCGTAAGAGCTATCGACTCTAAGTGTAAACTTGAGACTGCACCTGGTCAGCACGGCGCTCGTAAAGGTCGCTTATCTGATTACGGTTTACAGTTACGTGAAAAGCAAAAAGTACGTCGTATCTACGGTGTATTAGAAAAGCAATTCCGTAACTACTACAAAGAAGCTGCTCGCCTTAAAGGTAATACAGGTGAAAACTTGTTACAGCTTTTAGAGCAACGTTTAGACAATGTTGTATATCGCATGGGTTTTGCTAGCACACGTGCAGAAGCACGTCAGTTAGTTAGCCACAAAGCGATCTTAGTTAATGGTCGTGTTGTGAATATTCCTTCATACGTAATTACACCAGAAGATACTGTTGTAATTCGTGAGAAGTCTAAAACACAAGCACGTATCATCGCTGCTCTAGAGTTGGCTGAGCAACGTGAAAAGCCGACTTGGGTTGAAGTTGACGGTAAGAAAATGGAAGGTAGCTTCAAGCGCCTACCTGAGCGTTCAGATCTGTCTGCGGACATTAACGAACAACTAATCGTCGAACTTTACTCTAAGTAAAGTTAAGAGTTAAGAGAGGATAAAATGCAGGGTTCTGTTACCGAATTCCTAAAACCAAGGTTAGTCGATATCGACGCTATCAACCCAACGCGTTCTAAAGTAGTTTTAGAACCATTAGAGCGTGGCTTCGGTCATACTCTGGGTAATGCCTTACGCCGTATACTGTTATCATCTATGCCTGGATGTGCAGTAACTGAAGTAGAAATCGACGGTGTATTGCATGAGTACAGCGCGAAAGAGGGCGTACAAGAAGACATCATTGAAATTCTGTTAAACCTTAAAGGTCTAGCAGTAACTTTAGAAGGCAAAGATGAAGTTTTTCTGACCCTGACTAAATCTGGTGTAGGCCCTGTGACTGCGGCTGATATTCAGCACGATGGTGATGTAACTATCGCCAACCCAGATCACGTTATCTGTCACTTAACGACAGATAGCAGCGAGATCAGCATGCGTATTCGTGTTGAGCGCGGTCGCGGTTATGTGCCGGCATCTAGTCGTTTATCCTCTGATGACGATGAGCGTCCAATTGGTCGATTGCTGCTTGATGCATCATTCAGCCCAGTTGAACGTATTGCGTACTCGGTTGAATCAGCCCGTGTTGAGCAACGTACAGACTTAGACAAGTTAATCATTGATATGGAAACGAACGGCACTTTAGATCCTGAAGAAGCGATCCGCCGTGCGTCTACTATCTTAGCTGAGCAATTAGATGCATTCGTAGATTTACGTGATGTAACTGAGCCAGAAGAGAAAGAAGAGAAGCCAGAATTCGATCCTATTCTACTTCGTCCAGTTGATGATCTTGAACTAACAGTACGTTCAGCAAACTGTTTGAAAGCCGAGCAAATTCAATATATCGGTGATTTAGTTCAGCGCACTGAAGTTGAGCTTCTTAAAACGCCTAACTTAGGTAAGAAGTCTCTAACTGAAATTAAAGACGTGCTAGCTTCACGTGGTCTATCTCTAGGTATGCGCCTAGAAAATTGGCCGCCTGCAAGCCTAGCTGAATAATCTAAATCACTATATTAGTTTAGTTAGAAGGATAGGGTCATGCGCCATCGTAAGAGTGGTCGTCAATTAAACCGTAACAGCAGCCATCGCAAAGCGATGTTCAGCAACATGGCTGGTTCTTTGGTGAAACATGAAATCATCAAAACAACTTTGCCTAAAGCGAAAGAGTTGCGCCGTGTAATTGAACCTTTAATCACACTGGCTAAGACTGACAGTGTAGCAAACCGCCGTTTAGCGTTTGCTCGCACGCGTGATAATGAAGTAGTTGGCAAATTGTTCAGCGAAATCGGTCCTCGTAATACAGACCGTCCAGGTGGTTACACTCGTATTCTTAAGTGTGGCTTCCGTGCTGGTGACAATGCACCAATGGCTTATATTGAACTAGTTGGTCGCCCAGCGACAAACGAAGAAGTTCAAGAAGACGCACAGTCTGCAGAGTAAGTCGTAAAGACACCAAAAAGCCGAGCTTATGCTCGGCTTTTTACTTTCTTGGTATGCGATCTATTGCCATCTAATTTCTCAGTAAATTGTGGTCAGGTATCTTATAAACAGCAGCCCCCTCTTTTTTAGGCACGTTTCGTCCACTCTATTCTTTTCACCAGCAGATTGTTTTCGACAGTTAGCTCTTTTAGACATTCGATAACGCTTACCATTTATTATTAATAGCCACATTTCTGCTTGGTACTTATTTTAATCCGCAATAATACTTAATCATTTTGAGTCATTAAACCAGTCGCTAGCTGCGTTAAAAATGTCTGATTTACGACTGCATAGATGCAGGAGGTAGAGCAATGCAGGAGCAATTGCCGAGAACACCTCAATAACGACATTTTTTTGCCTTGTTATTAACGCGGTTTTATTGCCTCAAAGTAGACCACTTAATTAAGCACAATGGTATAAAAATGAGATCAAGGCGAGTAATGAATCTTTACCATTAGAACAATCATCGGCTTTAAAGTTTAGTCTGTTTAATGGTCTTATTTATAGAGCGTTGAGCTCGCTAAGTCGTATTACAACGATCAGTAAATAGCAGAAGCTCATGGTAGTGAATAGATTAGTTTTGATGAACTTATCATTGTCGATACTTATAACGATATAGAACGTGTAACTACATCGAACACGTAACTAAATCGAACATACGCAAGAATGGCCTATTACCAGAATACTGTATCAGCTAGATGTGATGATATACATTTTCACGATTTGAATTTTAGTTGAGCCCTTATTACAAACTTAATGATGCAGTTTTATTTGGTTTGGTTAAGACATGCAAGTATAGAATGATTTCGCTGAGTCAAAGAGTGTTAAACCAACTAGTGTGTTGGTACGTTCGGTCAAAAAACACATACCCTCAATTAAATAGTGCGAGGAGTTTGCAAGTAGTGTGGTTGAACTAAGGTACCTTTCGCCTGAACATAACATTCCATTAAGCAGAATATAAATCGACACAATATGAAGTGTATAGTGTTGGGAGCAGCTAGCATTCATGAGAACAATAAAACTGATGGAAGCTACTTCGGCACTTTCTATCATGAGCCCTTTTAGTGTCTTTAGCTCGTGAGCGCTACTAATATAAAGTGTTAATGTTCTAAACAGTGTTTAAGCTTGGGTTATTTTGCGTACTTTGTCGGTTATTTAGATCTGCAGCGACAGCTATAAAACCTCAATCTGTGTGTTTATCTTTTATCGGTTTCTACATATCTCTGTTCAAATTACACTTCTTAACGAGGTTTTAGTATTGTTTTTACCCGTTTCGTTCGTATTTTGCACGAACAGTCATTTTTTTAATAAAAACGTAAAAAAACAGTTGATCTGAATTCGGATCTCCCTATAATGCGACCCCACTGAGACGGCAGGCGCGACGCGCAGCGGAGCAATGCTTAGCGAGGCAAGAGCAACTCAGAGTGTTAAGTAAAACTTAGTTTCGAAAAATTAAATTTTCTCAAATTAAGTGTTGACAAAAAAATAGGAAAGCGTAATATACGCAGCCCTAGCGAGTTAAAGTGAAACGCTTTAATCGCAACGTTCTTTAACAATATAAAGCAATCATCTGTGTGGGCACTCGTACAGATTGAGTTCTAACAGCGAAGCTACTTAGGTAGTAAGACAAACAAATTTAGAGTCTCAATTTAAACTGAGTGACCAACGGAAATAAGTTTACTTATTTCAGCACAGTCAATTCAACATCGAAAGATGTTAAATAAATTCAGAATTC
>Ga0209644_1000023_pt1 | contig 153521 bp, 119 predicted proteins | sample ETNvirome_2_1000_FD_184069 | JGI IMG/M metagenome (GOLD analysis project Ga0209644, IMG submission 184069) | Marine viral communities from the Pacific Ocean - ETNP_2_1000 (SPAdes) (version 2) | ecosystem: Environmental > Aquatic > Marine > Oceanic | place: Pacific Ocean | collected 2013-06-22 | reverse complement strand
GTGAGCCATTAAGCTAACCTGTACTAATTACCCGTGAGGCTTAACCATACAACGCCAAACGCGTTTTATGACAGCGTAACAGACAGAAGTTAGTATACTAAAGTAGATTTACGATTATCAGATTTCCAGATTTTAGTTAATTGCGAATGCGATTAACGACCAGAATATGCTTGGTGACAATAGCGTTTTGGACCCACCTGACCCCATGCCGAACTCAGTAGTGAAACGAAACAGCGCCGATGATAGTGTGGCATTTGCCATGTGAAAGTAGGACATCGCCAGGCTCCTAATTAGAGAAACCCGATTCGAAAGAGTCGGGTTTTTTGTTGCCTGTAGAAAAATAAAACACCCAACCAAGACCCCTACGACCTATATCTTTGTAGGCATAAGCGCAAGGTGAGGAGACGTAGGAGGGACTTTAGTGCCGAAGTATCTGATATGCCCTTCACACATAACCACTGACATTCACGGCTAAAGCCGTTCCTACACTTCTTAATAACGATGTTTAATCATGATGACAAGGTTGAAGGCTCTAAAATTGGCTACTTCACTTTACGCTAACCTAATTAGCGCGTAGGAGGCACTTTAGTGCCGAAAGTATCTGATATGCCCTTCATACAACACCCCTGACATTCACAGCGCTGTCTCTGGCGAATTACTTGATATATCACACTGTTCTATTTCTTTTACATCTGCGCGGCCATCGCTTAGGTAGCATTGTTCTAGTAAAGAGCAATAGCAGATCTCGGTTTTGATGCTATTACGTTGCTTGTTTACTTTGTCCCATTGAGTTTCATTAAATCCCGTTCGCTTGAAACCAAAAAGTTTAAGTTTGCTGCCAGATGCCAGCAACCGGTTATCACTGGCACTCGTCATAATCCAGCCAAATACTTCGAAAATATTTATGTCGGGAGAATCATCTTGCAGAGTTTGTAGCTGTGTTTCATATGCTTGTGTATCAAAACAGCATGCAGAAATTACTTTATAGATATCTAAATATGATTGGTCGTTATAGTGATACTTCACATACTTTACTATCGCAGGTCCTGATCCTGAATTAGTGAGTACAAAGGTGATTTTAGGTAGATTTTTTTCTTCATCAAAATTCCCCGTCATAACTTCAAGCCAAGGCCATGTGGCGGCTTTTACTTGTCGTTCTGCGGCATTTGCTTGCAGGTATGTGGCATAAAAAGACGCTGCTGAAATAATAATGGCACACAGTGCGAGAAAGAGGTTTAGGCGCTCATTGGTAAACCAGGCTTTAGGCTGTTTAGAGTCGTCGGGTTCAGTACTTACCGTGGTTGATTTTGGTTGGTGTTCATCGCTTGCCTCTTGCTGATGTGTCTCAAGAGTTGATTCGGTGACGTCCTTTTGTTGATTATCCATGACTTTGTCGTTGTTATTTTTATAGACTACTAAAGATACAACTTTAATTGGATATATAAAAGAGACAGGGAGTAAAACTCCCTGATTTGGTATTAACTATTTGAGATAAATACGGTGAGCTTTTCGCCTACTCTTAGACTATCCCTAGAAAGGTTATTCCATTGCTTTAGTTTTGTTATGCTGACTTTGTATTGCTTTGCTATTTTCCATAAGCTGTCGCCAGATCTTACTTTGTACTCAATTTGTTGATCAGCTAATTGCGGTAATATGAGTTTTTGACCTACGCGAATAGTGTTCGTTTTTAAGCTATTAAAGGTTTTAAGCTGGCTGACAGTCACTTTATAACGTTTTGCTATTACGCTTAAGCTATCGCCGCGTTTTACGGTGTAATGTTGCCACTGGCTGTAATCATTACTTTTCTGATTTGCTAACAGTGTTTTAAAAGTCGACTGTTGATCTTTTGGTACCACAATATGTGGCGCATCTATTACTGCAGGGTAGCGAATTACGCCATGGTTTAACTCTTCGAGTTCTTGCCATTTTGCTTTGTCAGCTAAGATCACAGCCCCTGACACAGGCAAGATGCTAATTGCTTCTTCATTTTTAATCGACGGAAAGACCATTTTTTGATGTTTAAGCAACTGTGCCGCAGCGAGCAACTTGGGCACATATTGACGAGTTTGTGATGGCAGTTTTAAGCTGAAAAAATCGGTTGGTTTAGCTTGCTTCTGATTACGAGCAATAGCTTGTAACACTCGCCCCTCACCGATATTGTAGGCAGCAATAGCATGATACCAATCGCCATCAAAGCGTTTATAAAGATACTCCATAAAATCGAGAGCTGCACGTGTGCTGTCAATCACATCTTGGCGACCATCATACCAAGGAGTAATTTTTACTTTAAAGTATTTGGCAATTGAAGGAGTGAGTTGCCATAAACCCGATGCATGCTTGTGCGAATAGGCACTGGCATCAAAATCGCTCTCTATAAGCGGCATTAGGGCAAGTTCTATGGGTAAGTCACGGTTTTCTACTGCTGTGACGATATGATACAAATACGGCGCTGCACGGCGGCTTATTTCTTCCATATAATTCGGATGAGTAAGGTACCAAGCAATGCGCTTTTGTACATCAGGATGACTTGAATCGCTAAACTGCAGTTGAACGCGAATACGCTGCCACACATCTTCAAGTTCACTTGGTTTTAGCGGTGGCACCGCATCTACTTGTTCTGTTTTAGATTCTGTAACCACAGTATCTGGATTTGCCTTAATTATGGGCTTCTTTTCAGTAAGAGACTCAGGGGCAGTCTGACAGCCTGTTACAATAAGACAAACAACAAGGCCTAAAAATCGATTTAAAAACACGTATTAAAATACTCCGTTAACTTAGGTGCGGGTAAACTAAAGCGCCCAAGCTTAACATAGGGTGAGCTAAAAATGACCATTAGATTAACAACGTGCTAACTCACTCACCCAATTGAAATTAAAACGAAATACTAACTTGTAACCCAGCATAACCATGGTTTTGTGCCTCCCAATAGCGGCTGTCTATTTCTCGGGCTCTAGCATAGATCTCTATCCTGAATGGCTTAGAGTCCACGCCTATACCAACACCCACATAGCCATCGATACTATTGTTATCGTCATCGAAGCGGTCGTTATAGTCATGGTCTTTTCGGTCGTCGTAGAAAGCAAGCTCAATTAAATCTAAGCCCACTTCGCCATAGACAAAAAAGTCACTGAAATAGCCAAATTTTATGCCAGTATCGAGGGTTAAAAATGTCTCCCGATCACCTTTTTTAGTAAACACTTCAGCTGACCCAAGCGCTGTTGTCAATGCTGCGCCAAAATTGCTGTTGTTATTTTTAGCCATAAATTCGACACCTGCCGAGGTGATTGAATCAGTGCTATTACGTTCTGACTTCACAAACAGGTTTATATTAGGGTTGTCATAAACCCCTGCAAAGCTTGTAGAAGGAATTAAGGCAAGTGGTGCAAAAAGTGCTAAGCCGAGATATTTCATATTGAATTTAATCCATTAACTGTAATGGGTACAATAATATCAATCTTGGTGAGTTCTAATTGTAAGAAAATGTTCTAAATTGGCAGGTTAGCCGACAATGTGTGCTCAATTTAATATCGCTATATTGTAATTTTTAAAGGTCTTTAATCTTCACTGCGGGGTTACCTGCTACTAGGGTATTTGCCGCGACATCTTTAGTTACTATTGCCCCTGCGCCAACTACGGCATTATCAGCAACTTTAATACCTGCAAGTATAATCGCGCCAGCACCAATCCATACATTGTTGCCAATGCTAATCGGCGCTGCAAAATTAGCTTTAGCTAAACGCTCGGTGGGGTTTGCTGCATGCGATACTGCAAGAATTTGCACATTTGGGCCAATTAAGCAGTCATTGCCTATGGTAATTTGTGCATCAGATAGCGGCGCATCAAGCACAGTACAGTTAATATTTATGAAGGTTCGATCTCCTATTTTAATACCACTGCCATAATCACAATGAAAACCCGCTTCAATAACGACCTGTTCACCACACTGAGCAAACATGCCTTTTAGTCGTTTTAAATTGCCTTTACTGGGACTTTTGGCAAATAAACGGCAAATCTCATGTGCGTTTTTACGCTGTTCAATCAGGGGTTTATCTAGGCTATTAAACTCTTTCATGGTGATCAGTCTTAGTAAATTCTAAAGATAGCTTATCGCGTAAAAGTCAGAGATCAAAATAAACTTAGTGGGGTTATAAAACATTCACTTGCCATTTATATTGTTTCGTTTAAAATCCCGTAACTTTCGAAACGAAACTTATGTGATCAGGTTAATGACAAAACGAAACACTCAACAACGTCGTCATACAATATTAAGTCAGGTTAATGAACTTGGCGAAGTAGCCGTTGAAGCGCTGGCTGAGCAGTTTCAAACCTCCGAAGTGACCATTCGTAAAGATTTAACAGCGCTTGAAAAAAGTGGCTTATTACTGCGCCGCTATGGTGGGGCTATTGCATTACCGCAAGAGATTGTGAGTGATGAAGAAGACTCAGTACGTAAAATCGCAATCGCTAAAGCGGCTGCGGGCCTTATTAAAGATCATAACAGAGTGATCATAGACAGTGGTCGCACAACGGCTGCCATGATCCCTGAGCTTGCAAGTAAACGTGGCCTAGTAGTAATGACAAACGCTATTAAAGTAGCTAACCGTTTATTAGCGCTGGAAAACGAACCGACATTATTGATGACCGGCGGCACCTGGGATCCGCATTCAGAATCGTTTCAAGGCCAAGTTGCAGAGAACGTTTTGCGCTCTTATGACTTTGACCAACTGTTTATTGGTGCCGATGGCATTGATGTAGATAGAGGCACAACGACCTTTAATGAATTAGTGGGCCTTAGCCAAGTAATGGCTGAATCGGCTCGTGAAGTCGTTGTTCTTGTTGAGTCAGATAAAATAGGCCGAAAAATACCGAATTTAGAACTGCCTTGGCAGCAAATTACCACACTTATCACAGACAACAACCTTAGCGAAGAGAAACGCGAGGCGATAAGAAAATGTGGTGTGCAGCTGATTTGTGCAGACATTGAATAACCCGTAATAAGACCGACAACACCTTATTACATAAATTTTATGACAACACATACTGCCCAAAGTAAAACACTTTGGCATGTGCAAAAGGAGAGATTATGTGTGGAATCGTTGGGGCTGTTGCAGAACGCCCAGTAAATAAAATTCTTGTTGAAGGCTTAAAGCGCCTTGAATACCGTGGCTATGACTCAGCAGGTGTGGCTTTACTTAAAGGTAATGAACTAAACACAGTTAAAGCAGTGGGTAAGGTTGCAAACTTAGAAGCTGCACTTAATAATGCCGCTGTTAATGGCACTACCGGTATTGCACATACGCGTTGGGCAACGCATGGTGGTGTAACAGAGGCCAATGCGCACCCGCATATTTCAAAAAGCGAAATTGCCCTTGTTCATAATGGTATTATTGAAAACCATGCCAGCCTACGTGAAGCGTTAAAAGGCGATGGGTATGAGTTTTTATCAGAAACTGATACCGAAGTAATGGTGCACCTTATTCACCAGTTACGTCAGCAACATGACACGCTATTAGCAGCAGTACAAGCTGCAGTTAAGCAGTTTGAAGGTGCATTTGGTACTGTTGTTTTCGATAAAGCGAACGACAACGAAATCATCGTCGCGCGCTCAGGTAGCCCACTGGTGATTGGTTTAGGTCTCGGTGAGAACTTTATTGCATCTGACCAACTTGCCTTACTACCTGTTACACGCAGCTTTATTTACCTTGAAGAAGGTGATGTAGCGCGTATTACCCGTGATAGCGTGGAAATTTTTGATGCGAATGGCGAAGCTGTAGAGCGTGAAGTGATTGAATCAAACATCACTCAAGATGCATCAGGTAAAGGCGAATATCGTCATTACATGCTGAAAGAAATTTACGAACAGCCACTTGCGGTTCGTAATACACTTGAAGGTCGCCTTGTTAATGACACTGTAGCGATTGATGCCTTTGGCGACAGTGCCCAGCAAATCTTTAAAGATGTAAAACACGTGCAAATTATAGCCTGTGGTACGTCTTATCACTCAGGAATGGTGGCTCGTTACTGGCTTGAACAGTTTGCGGGTGTGAGTTGTAACGTTGAGATTGCATCAGAGTTCCGTTACCGCGAATCATTTGTGCATGAAAACAGCCTATTAGTCACTATTTCTCAGTCAGGTGAAACAGCCGATACCCTAGCTGCATTGCGATTAGCTAAACAGCAAGGTTACATGGCATCGATGACCATTTGTAACGTACCGGGTTCATCTTTAGTACGTGAATCTGATTTAGCCTTTATGACGAAAGCGGGTGCCGAAATTGGCGTTGCATCAACGAAAGCCTTCACAACACAACTTGTTGGCTTATTAATGCTAACAGCGTCTATTGCGCAAGAAAAAGGCCTCGACCAACGTGTAATTGTCAATGCAATTAAAACACTCCCTAACAAGCTTGAAGAAGCATTGTTATTAGCGGATGGCATTGAAGAGTTAGCAGAAGAATTTGCCGACAAGCATCACTCACTATTCTTAGGTCGTGGCTCACAATACCCAATCGCGATGGAAGGTGCGCTTAAGCTGAAAGAAATTTCATACATTCACGCGGAAGCATACGCAGCAGGTGAGCTTAAACATGGCCCGCTAGCTTTAATTGATGCCGACATGCCAATTATTGTTGTAGCACCCAACAACGAGCTACTTGAAAAGCTTAAATCAAACGTAGAAGAAGTACGTGCTCGTGGCGGTATTATTTATGTATTCGCAGATAAAGATTCACACTTCGAATCTGACGAAACAATGCGTGTGATCAACGTAAACCATGTTGATGACGTGATTGCACCAGTTGTATATACAATTCCACTACAGTTACTTTCATACTACGTAGCGGTGATTAAAGGCACCGACGTAGACCAACCACGTAACCTAGCGAAATCGGTGACAGTTGAGTAAAATCAATTAGTTGAATTTTTAAAAAGGCGTTCTAGGCGCCTTTTTTTATACCTGTAATTCTGTTAGCTTAAAAAATTACAAATATTTCTTAAGGATAAGTCGTGCGATTATTTAAGTTACTCTGTATTAGCGGTTTTTTACTCTGTACTAACCATGTAATGGCTCAACCAGCGGCAGATGAGCCGGTTATAAATTACAGCCAGCAAACGCATACTTTTGAATCAAGTATGCTTAATGAGCAGCGCACTGTCGTTGTGCAATTACCGAAAAGCTATCAAACTCACCCAAATAAGAAATATCCCGTTATATATCGTTTAGATGGGGCTGGTAATGTGCCATTAATTAATGCTGTGCTTGAGCGCTTACAACAAGATGACCAAGCGCCAGAGGTGATTGTAGTCGCGATTGAAAGCACCAATCGACTTAGGGATTTTTATCCCACAGTGAACAAAGAACCGCAAGGACCCGTTGGCGAGGGCGGTGGTGCAGCAAAGTTTTTAGCTTTCGTAGAGCAAGAACTGATGCCTCTGGTTAATAAACAGTATCGCACTCATGATTATAGCGTTATTGCGGGAGCCTCCGCTGCTGGTGTATTTGCTCTTTACGCTATGCAGGCTAAGCCAGAGCTATTTCAAGCGCATATTGCTTATAGCCCCGCGGTATGGTGGAACTATGGCGCTCCGGCTAAGAGCTTAAAAACCTTTGTTACTAAAGCCAACAGTATCAACAGCTATGTATATATGAATATCGGTGAAGAAGCCGGCATTATGCGCGAAAGATACGATGAGATGCAGCAAACTATGCAAAATAGTAAGGTGCAAAATCTGCGTTTTAAGAGCGACGCCTTTGCTGGCGTTTCGCATAACTTAACCTCAGCTGCCGGAGCATTTAATGCTTACCATGGCTTATTTTTATCTAAACAGATGCCTTTGAGTGCATTGAGCGATGATGTTTCATCAATTGATGCTTATTATCAACGCTTATCTCAGCAATGGGGCGAGCAAATAGCGCCACCAGACCGTGCTGTTAGGCTACTAGGTTACAGCTTAACGGATAACCAGCAATTTGAGCGGGCTATTGAGGTGTTTAAGTACAATATCAAAAACTATCCTAAATCAGCGTATGCACTGTCAGCTTTGTCATATGGCTATGAAATTCAAGGTAATACTCGACAAGCTCTGGTTCAAATCGAAGCTGCAATAGCGGCCGCAGATGACACTTACCCTTATCTAGATTACTTAAAAGAGACCAAAATGAGGTTAGAAGCACAGTTGAGTAAGAGTTAATAATATGGCCAACTTAGTTGTTGGCTTTTTAAGTGCCTCTTTTAATATTGAGCAATTATCATAAACCAGTGGCTATTATCTAAAAGGTATTTAAATCACTAATCCCTACTTACCGGGCAATAAATGCGTTAAAATTGCAGGCTATTTTAGTAATGAGCCCGCACCTTTATGACCTCAGCCTCAAACCCTAGTAATTTCAATGCACTTGGCCTTATTCCAGAGCTAGTTGCTCGATTGTCTGATCTTGAATATACCCAGCCTACACCTATTCAGGCAAAAGCAATTCCAAGTATCTTGGCGGGATATGACTTAATTGCAGGAGCGAATACGGGCTCAGGTAAAACAGCGGCGTTTGCACTACCTATATTGCAAAAAATATCACAGGGTGCATTAAAGCGAGATGCTAAAGGTAACTATGTATCGGCGCTTATTTTGGTGCCTACGCGTGAGCTTGCAACGCAAGTGGCTGATAATGTTAAATCGTATTCTGCTTATTTTAATGGCGCGATTAAAACGATGGCTGTATTTGGTGGGGTGTCGGTTAATACACAAATGCAGGCACTACGCGGCGGTGCCGATATTATTGTGGCAACTCCTGGGCGTTTGCTCGACTTAATTTCAAGCAATGCCATTAAGCTAGATAAAGTAAACACCTTAGTGCTTGATGAAGCTGACCGACTATTGAGCCTTGGTTTTACAGAAGAGCTTGCTGAGTTGTTGGCGTTAATGCCTGCTAAAAAGCAAACGATGTTGTTTTCAGCTACGTTCCCTGAGCAAGTAATGCTATTAACGCAAGAGCTGTTAAAAAATCCGCTTGAGATTCAATTACAAAACAAAGATGAAAGCACCTTGGTGCAGCGTGTATTCACGGTAAATAAAGGCGAGAAAACCACCGTTTTAGCGCATTTAATTAAACAGCAGCAATGGCGCCAAGCACTTATTTTTGTGAACGCCAAAAAAGACTGTGAGCACTTAGCCAATAAACTAGAAAAACGCGGTATTAGCGCACAAGTATTCCATGGCGATAAAGGCCAAAGCGAGCGTACACGTGTAATCGAGAAATTCAAAGCGGGTGAAATTGACGTACTAATTGCCACTGATATTGCTGCCCGTGGTTTAGATATTGAAAAACTGCCAGTGGTGATTAACTTTAATTTACCGCGCAGCCCCGCTGATTACATGCATCGCATTGGTCGAAGTGGCCGTGCTGGTGAAGTGGGTTTAGCGTTATCACTGATTGATTATGAAGACTTTCATCACTTTAGAATCATCGAAAAGAAAAATAAGTTACGCTTGGAGCGAGAGCAAGTGGGAGGTTTTGAAGTGAATAAAGCAAACCTTGATGCTGCACAGGCGCTTAAAAGCGATAAGCCAATGGCAAAACCGGAAGGCACGGGTAAGAAAAAGAAGAAAAATAAAGTGAACAAAGAAGACGATGTTTGGAGTAGCTGGCGTCGTAAGTAACAAAAATGAACAAGCCGACGAAAGTCGGCTTGTTCATTTACAGTAAGACAGAGTTTACTTATAAAAAACCTCAACAGTGCCTTTTACTTTCATAAGTAATGGCTGGCCGCGACGGTCTAGTGCTTTAGGTGCTGCAATTTTGATCCAGCCTTCGCTGATGCAGTATTCTTCTACGTCAAAACGCTCTTTACCGTTTAGTTTTACACCAATTTCATGTTCGAATACTTCTTCTACATAAAATTTGCTACGTGGGTTGATAGAAAGTTGATCAGGTAGTGCTGGTTTTGTTGTATCGGTCATAGTTGCGATCTGCATTGAATAAATTGTGCGCCATTGTAGGCAATACCGCGCATTCGCTCAAGTATCAGTGGTGCAAATTTGTTGTTTACTCACACGCTTGCGCTGAATGATCTATACACTGTGCAATGGCATCACTCTTTTTATCGAAATCATGGGTTAGGCAGTAGTCAAAACGCATGGTTAAATCAACCACCTGCTCATCGGTGCGCTCTGGCCAGCGCCAGTCTCTGACGATTTTCCTTGCGGCTTTTCTGACTTCTTTGCTGTATCGCTTAGGTGCAGATTTTTCAATATTTATCGCTTTTACTTGGCCTTGTGGTGTGACTTTAAAATTAACAATCGCGCAGCCACTGCCTTGCTTATTTAAAAGCTCACGAGGGTATTGAACATTTGGAATTTGCTGCAGTCGCTGCCATGTTAGCTCACCGGCTGAGGTATCAAGTACCTGTGCTTGAATATCCACAAACGGTACTTTACGTGATAAGTCTGGGTTGGCGTATGCGCTTACAGATGTGCAAGCCAGTGATAGTGCGAATAGCGATTTGTACATAGTCATCCGTAACATGTTTATTTTTTGTTCACCGATAAATACTAAAGATAAAAAAGCCGGATGTAAATAAGTGGTGTGGGTATAAAACAGCAACAAAATGATTTGTTATACTATATCAATACGATTATTTATGTTATTTTATAACAAATAATCGTTTAATCTTTTTGAAGTACCAACCTATGACGTTTTCAACCCTTCCCCTTAGTTTAGCTGTTGTAATAAGCACGGCTGTGAATGCGACTGATAACAGTGATATAGAAACTATTACTATTGAACACAAGCAAGCGTTTCGGGGGGATATACCCGCCAAAGAGCTACCGCAATCGATCACGACCTTAAGTAAAGATATGCTCACTGATAATGGCATAACTAAGTTTCGTGATGCGCTCGATTTTTCGGCGAGTATCAGCCGTAAAAATAATGGAGGGGGCTTGTGGGATAGCTACTCTATTCGCGGTTTGTCTGGTAATGAAAACATGCCTTCGGGGTATTTAATTAATGGCTTTAGTGGTGGAAAAGGCTTTGCAGGGCCAAGAGATGTGTCGAATATTGAATACATTGAGGTATTAAAAGGGCCTGGCTCTGCGCTTTATGGTCGTTCTGAACCGGGTGGTACTATTAATATTATTACTAAAAAGCCACAGTTTTACCAACAAGGCCAGTTTAAGGCTGAACTGGGCAGTGATGAACATAAGCGAGTTCAAGGTGATTATACCAATGGTGTGACTGATGATTTAGCGTTTCGCATTAATGGTGCGTGGCAAGACAGCGATAGTTTTCGTGATTATGTGCACCACGATAAATTAGTGATTACACCTTCGCTTTACTATCAAGTGACTGATAACTCATCGCTCACCTATGAGTTTGAATATGTTGACCAACAACAAATGTACGACCGAGGTGTTGTGATTCTTAATGGCAATATTGAGACTGTGCCGGAGTCACGCTTTTTAGGTAACCCAAATGATGCGCCAACAAAAGTTCACTCTAGAGGCCATCAACTGAACTATAACTATAATTTTAATAATGATTGGTCATTACTTGCTGGTGCTAATTATCGTGCAGCCACTTTAACTGGTGAGTCTTCAGATGCGGAATTATCGCCATCGCGCCAATCATTATTTGATGATGGGACAACCTTAACGCGCCAGCACCGCTATCGAGATTATGAATCTGAGGATGTTTCCGTGCGTTTTGAGCTGAGCGGTCAGTTTGATATTGCAAGGATTACTAATCATGTTTTACTCGGTGCTGATGCATATGAATACGAGTTACGTACAGGGTTATATCGTTACCGCGGTGGTTATGGCACTTATACAATTGATATCCATGAGCCAGATTACACGCCTATCGAAGGCCCTGAAATGGGTATGCAATATGAGAACAATGAGGAACAACGTGCTTACGGTCTTTATATACAAGATCAGTTAGATATAACTGACAACCTAAAAGTGATGGTTGGGTTACGTTTTGATGAAATAGAACAAGATATTTTCGAAACGAAGTCGGGCGTTGCATCACACAGTAAAAAAAATCGTATTAGCCCACGTTTTGGTATGGTGTACGTGCTAAATGATAACATTAATCTGTACTCAAGTTACTCAGAGGGCTTTTTACCGTTAAGTGGCACGGATGCACAGGGCAAGCCATTTGGCTTTGAGGAGAGTGACTCGTTCGAAGTCGGTGTGAAATTTAGCAGCGAAAAAATCACTGGTACAGTGGCAATATTTGATGCGACTAAGAGCAATATGCTGGTGGCAGATCCTGTAAATGTGGGGTATTCAGCCCCAATAGGTAAAGCCAAAAGTAAAGGTGTTGAGCTTGATTTAACAGGCTATTTAGGTGCGTTCACTGAGTATCATTTATCGTATGCTTATGTCGATGCAGAATCAGCGAATGATAGTTTAAATGTTGAGTGGATAGTGCCTATTCCAAAGGGCAGCCCGCTTGTTAACGTGCCAAAGAATAACTTTTCTGCAAGTTTTAATCATGATCTGACACTATTTTCTCAAGAGCTTAAGGTCGGGGGGCATTATCAATATGTGTCAGATCGTTTAGGGGACCCAGCCGATTTAACTTTTCGCATCCCACGCTATCAATTAGTGGGTTTATTCGCTAAATGGCGTGCAACAGAGCAAACAACCGTGTCACTAAATGTCGATAATATCTTTAACGAAAAATATATTGCCAGTAGCTACAACGCACTGTGGGCTTATCCTGGAGCGCCAACGCAATTTAAACTGGGGGTGAGCTATGACTTCTGAGCAGCTTAAAAGTCGTATTCATAGTATCGACATTATGCGGGGGGTCGTTATTTTAATTATGCTCCTAGATCATGTCAGAGAACGCTTCTTTTTGCATATGCAAGTCTCTGATCCGATGGACGTTGATGTTACTTCACCCAGCTTATTTTGGAGTCGTTTTGCGGCCCACTTTTGTGCACCAACCTTTATCTTTTTAACGGGGCTGTCGGCGTGGTTGTACAGTCACCCAGCAACGGGTGTCGCACGCTCAGCTCGCGGCTTTTTAGTAAAACGAGGACTGTTTTTAATTGCGCTTGAAGTAACGTTGATTTGCTTTTCGTGGATGGGGTATTACCACACGATTTGGCTGCAAGTGATGTGGGCTATTGGCTTGTGTATGTTGGCTCTGGCATTGCTAATTAACTTACCGCAACGACTATTGTTAGCATTGGGTTTAGTGATTGTATTCGGGCATAACTTACTTACTCCAATCAGTTTCACGCCCGATGAGTTTGGTTATTCGCTGTGGACGATTTTGCATGATCGAGGTTATTTATCACAAGGTGGCTTAATTGACGTAAAAATTAGCTACCCTGTATTGCCGTGGATTGGTGTGATTTTACTGGGTTATTGCGCAGGGCCACTATATGCACATACGCAAAAAGCGCAGTCGCGTAAACGAGCATTGCTGCTGTTAGCACTATTATGTGTAGGATTATTCGCGGTACTGCGTGGTTTTAATATTTATGGTGAAACGCTGCCTTGGCAAACCTTTAGCACCACCACAGAAACGATCATGTCGGTATTCAATGTAACGAAGTATCCGCCATCATTAAACTTTTTATTGATAACCTTGGCGGGGATGTTTCTTGGTTTATGGGCGTTTGAGCGACCCCTTAACCGCGTGACCAATGCGCTGCGCGTTTATGGTTCTGTGCCTATGTTTTTTTATATATTACACCTGTATGTGCTGCTCGCCATGTATCAAGTCGGTATGTTGATATGGGGGGCAAACCAAGGGCACTATTTTGGGGTAAGTGATATATCAAGTGTTTGGTTAATTACTTTACTCTTAATAATTGGACTCTATTGGCCAACCAAAAAGTTTAGTGAATACAAACGTAAAACTAAAAAACCGTGGCTTAAGTATTTGTAAAATGAAAAATGCCGATATGCAAGCATATCGGCATTACTTCTTAACTATCCTAATTAACTCATCCTTAGTTAATTTGAGATTTCTTACGACGAAGCGTCAGAAGTGGTGCAAACGCTAGTAATAACCAGCCAAATGAGCCACTGTCGTCATCTTCTTCAATTTCTTCAGGGTATTCACAACTTCCATCATCAGTATTCGCTTCTGGGTTGAAGTTGGTTGCAGCTGTATCAGTACAGCCAAGCTCAATTCCATCTGAAATAACCGATAACTCAAAGTCAGTTGCTAATACAGTTTCACCTGAAGTCATGGTTACTGTGACAGGAATAACGCCATAGAAGTTAGCATTTGGAGTAATGCTAAACATCGTACCGTCGATAGTTACATCTGCATTGTCAGCTGCGACCGCAAGAGTAAACTCTGCGTCTACTTCGCGAGAAAGCTCTACTGCGATGTTACCTAGTTTGCCGTTTTCCATTACCGTCATATCAGGTAATTCAACGATGCTAAGCTCCGCTAATGAGTAAACACAGCTACCATCATCTTTGTTTGCATTTTCGTCAAAGTTAATAGCTTCAGAGTCTGTACAACCTAACTCAATACCATCTGAAATAACCGATAATAAAAATGAGCTTGTTGCTGCATCTGCAGGGTTTACTTTGTCACTTACTTTGACAGTAACATCGATATCGCCATGGAAGTTTTCATTTGGCGTAACAGTTACTGTACTGCCCGATGTATTACCGCTAACTTCATAGCTAAAGTTATTGCCTAGTACATCGATTTGGTTACTTACGTTGTTTTCATCCGCGTAAAGTACATCGAAGCTAATAGCGTTGTTTTCTTCAACTTGCATATCAGGGAAGTCAGATAATGAAATATTACCCAGTACGTTAAGCTCTAAGGTTAACACTTCGTCATCAGCGCCTTCTAAGCCGTTTTTAACCGTCAGCGTATGCATTTGTGCTGCAGCAGCTTCGCCAATATACGCTTGGAACTGAACGTCAAACTTAGACACTTCAGGGCCTACATAATCCATACATACTACAAGCTCATCATGAACAACTTCATCAAGGTTGTCGTATGCAAAACCATCACCAATGTTAAGATCTACTGGCATATCACCATTAACAATAATACGACCGTCAGCAGCTTTGAAACCAATAGAACCTTGGTTATCAGCGAGGTTAACGTTGTCATAAGCAAACATCATTTCATATTCGCCTGGCTCATAAGCAATATTCATACGCATGAACAATTCAACGTCAACTGATTGCCCTTCTACTTGAGAGCGTTGGATGTTATCCCACTCAAGGACTAGCCAATCACGTGCTTGAGTATAAGTTGGTGTAATACCCGCGTTAGCTTCATAGTTACCATAAGTACCATCTACACGCTCAGGGATTGTGTTATCACCAACCCAGAAAGGCGCAATAAGATACGGAGGTGGTGGTGGGAAACCGCCGCCTGATGGAAGTTCTACATGGAATGGTGTTGTGCGGCCGTTAGAGCCAAACGTCACTAAACCAGCTGGGTTAAGTTTGATTGAATCAAAATAGTATTTATTAAAGAATGGGAAAGAAACATCGAGATCTGTTGCCATTAACTCTTTAAATGAATACTCAAACTCGTTCCAGTATTGGCCTTGAACTCCTTCAAGTGTACGCCAGCCAAGTGTACGCAAGTCTAAATAGTTAGGGTACGGAGATTTAGCTGCTCCAAGAGTACACATTTCATCTGTTAGATTCGTGGTAATTTTATAGTTACGAGCCACATCTTTGGTCGTCTCTTGCGTACCTTGAAGTGATAATACGTTGTCTACCAGTTCAGGTGTTGCTGGAGTTGATGCTGTCGCAACAATGCTGTCTTCAATAATTTCGATGCCTTCTGGGAAAGCAGTATCAATTGTGAAATTACGAGCCGCTTGTTCATTATTTGCGATTACTTCAATCTTGAAGTCAACTAATTCACCCACAGTCGCTTGTTCTTTATTTGCTGTAAAGCGCATGTCTTTATCAATTTGATTGATAATGACAGGAACAAAACCAAGGTTACCAGCATCTTCAGGGTTGCTACCTAAGTCAAAACCACCAAAATATATATCGCCTACTTCCATGTCAGGTAAGTTGTACGACAGTGTTAGTTCGTAGTCTTTGTAACCTGCAATTTTCTCTGGAGCACTGACTGTTAGGTTGCTTTGACCTTCTTGAACCACTGCTGTTGCAAAAGTGATATCTCGGCCTTGGTCTTCTTCACCCGAAGGAACATTTGCTAAGCTCATGTAAACGGTGAAATATTCACCTGCTTCTGGGTCAACAATGTTACAGAAGTTGGTAACAGTAAAGCTGGTAGACATACAGATAGTTTCATCCATGCTTGCTAAACCATCGTTATTACTGTCTTTACCCATAAACATAAGCACGCGAGAGGCTTCGCCTACTGGGCTTGCACTCAGCATTTTTGCGTCTTGTGGTACGGTAGTCCACTCAATATGGTTAGGGTTAACCATTTCACCATCGACGTCGACTAAATCAAATGGGTCGCCGCTGGTGGTGTCTGTGAATAATTTTACGGTGTTTTGTTGGCCTTCCACTAACCCAAAAGAGCGCGATGTGAAATCACTCACTTCATCGGTGTTGAAAGGACCTACATTAATTGTTGAAGAACGACGATGCGCATCTACTTTAATAAAGCTCGGTAATCCTGTATCACCGTTAAATGTCCATACTGGCATTTCTAGAACGGGTGAATTAGGGTTGCTCGAAACCAATTTTATTTGACCTTGGTTTCCTGATACCTCGATATTATCAATTGCTTGAGCAACTTGGTTCATTTTCACTTCAACAACAATGTTTTGTGTTTCACCGGCTTTTAGTGAAAACTCACTCGGCGTTACAGTAATTGTGCTGTTACCAATCCACTCTTCAGCTGATACGCTCCACGTTGCATCTTCTGTTGCTGTCACTGTACGCATAAAGCTACATTCTAGGCCACAGTTATTATCAACCATGTAAGCCGTGTTAAGTGCTTTTAAGCGGCCGCCTAAATTAGGATTTGCCGCTTTCATATTTTCGATGCTTTCATGCATCACTAAACCGGCTTTATCAGCAAGGTCAACATGCATACGACCCGCACCCATATCTTGTAAAGATGAATCAAAGCCTTCATCTTTATAGTTATCAAGGTATTGTGCATTTTTAAGGTTGTTGCTTGCCGTTAACATCAGCGCTGATTGAATCTCCATTAAAGACCATTCAGGATGAGACTGTTTAAGCAATGCGGCAGCACCAGCAACGTGCGGACTTGCCATTGATGTTCCCGACATCGTTTGCCAGTCTGTTGATGATGGGTTTTTAGAAAACGGTTGGTCGTCTGAACTCGCTGCGAACACATCAACACCCGGTGCAGCAACATCAACTAACAATGTATCAAAACCAAAGTATGATGGACCGCGACTTGAGAAGTACGCAATGCGCTCTTCATCTACTTCTTCTGTGCTAGCTGAGTTTGCTGTAATGGTTCCTTTATGACCTGAGCCTGTGCTTAACCAATTAAGTAGTTTAACACCTTCTGCATTGGTTACATGTGCTGTAGGCGCAGGGTAAGGCAGTTGAGGTGCTGGGCTACGGTCTTGGTATGACGATAGGTTGTAAATAATGACACCCTCAGCGCCACCGGCTAATACGTTATTTGCTTTTGCGTAAAGCGGTTTATTGCTTCGCTTACACACAACAATAACGTCTTCTTGGCTTTCGTCGATATCCGGCGTATTAGGGTCATCGGTAAAGTCAAAGGTGCCCGCTGGATAAGGCTGATCACAGTCTGTTTGGTAGCGTGACACTGGCTCATTTGGGTTAGGGTAATCAGACGCAGAAACAATTAAACCCGTTAGCTCGTCAAAGGTAATGCCAGCAGCAATCATGTCTGTTGGTGCGTCAGTGTCGCCACCTGATAAGTTCTCAAGAGTTTTATCGCTAAACACAACTTGCGAAGATGGAGTATGCGCAGCAACCGTTGTTACCCAAGGAGATGAGTGATCAGCTGATTGTAAGTAAGGGCCACTGTTACCGGCTGCAACAGCAACGAACACACCTGAGTTTGCCGCATTGAAAAATGCTTGCTCAATAGGTTCAACCCAAGGATCTTCCTCAAAACCACCGAGTGAGGCATTAATGACATCAACGTTATCAATTGCTGATTGCTCGATAGCGGCAATAATTGCACTACCTGGACAGCCCGCATATGGGTCGCCAGCAGCACCAGGCCAACAAACTTGGTAAGAAATGATATTTGCATGCGGTGCCATACCTGACACTTGCGGGAAGATAAGGTTCGTTTCAGTCCCAGAGTTTTGACTACCGTAACCAGGTTCTTTATAAGTAATATCATAAAGCACGTTACCCGCTGCGGTGCCTGCAACGTGAGAACCGTGAGAGTTATAATCTTCACCATACGCTGGACGCGATTCTTCAAATACAGGATCAGAATACGCTACCGTGATTTCTGGGTATGAATACACACCAATGAGCTTATCGTTACAGCGATCTGCGAATTCAGCTTTAGCACAATCACCTAAGTAAGTATCACCCAGTGGATTGGTGTGTGTATAGCCATCATCGCCTACGGCAGCAAATGATGGGTGATCAGTATTAATGCCTGTATCGATTATACCAACAACAACGCCTTCACCTTTGTTACTTGCTAGGCCACTTTGACTGTTGCTCCACAGTGCTTTTGCACCTGTTTGCTCAATCGTGTTAAACGTAGTTAGTGGATATATCTTAGAGCGTGCGATGTGCTTAATGCCAGGCACTTTTGCTAAACGCGCAGCTTCTTCTTGGGTCATTCGGGTGGTGAAGCCGTTTAAAGTGACGCTAAATTCACGATCTACTTTTAATTGCAGGCCTTGAAGTGTCAGTGCAGAGTTCACAACATTTTGACGCTTGCTTGCGAGGTGATTTGAGTAGCTTGCAATTTCAGGTTTATTTAAATCAAGTGGCTTTGCGGTTGTTTGTCTAGCTGTTGCCACTGTTTCACGTGTACTTGCTAGGCCTTTTAGGCCGCCATCATAAGCTGAAATAGGTGCATCAATTAATTGAACAATATAAGTTTGAACACCTGTGATGTCTTTTTCTGGCGTGAAAATACGGCTTTGTTTCTTTACCGTTTGGTTGATTTTACCATCCCAATTAGTTTCAGCAGAAACCATTGGTTTTGGCGCATAATCAGCGGGTTGTTCAGCCCATTCTTGTGCTTGATTCAGTGCAGCATGTGAAGTGCCAGCACTGATATACAGTGCAGAAGCGACCATCACTGATACTTTTTTCATATTGAACATGTGCTTTAGTTCCCTAGAAGGATTTTTTAATTATGAGCTCGCTATTTGTTGCGAACGATTTTAATCACTAGGGATAGTGTTCAGTTGTGTATCTAACATCAATATAATGTAAATAAATGGCACACACTGATACATCTTGGTACATTTTCGGGGAGGGGGTATCAACGCAAAAAATGAATACTTGCCTTGGCGCCAGTGAGCTGGCTGCTATTGTCTAAACTAAACTGTGCGTTATTCCAAATACAGAGTTGCTTCACGATTGACAAGCCAAGGCCGACTCCCTTATAGCCACGTTGATGTACAGAGGCCGTTTTAGAAAAAGGCTGCATTAAGGTTGCGTGCATCGCTTCTGGAATACCTGGCCCGTCATCTTCAATGATGAGTAACGTGCCTTTTTTAGTGTGTTTTAAGGTGATCTCAATATGTTGTTTAGCAAACCGTACAGCGTTACCAAGTAAGTTTTGCAGTAAGCGCTGAAAGCTTTGTTTATCAACACTTATTTTTTCTAGTTGGCAATCAATACGAATATCAAGCTGACAATAACTCATAAACTTAGCAATGCAGGGCTGGAGTAATTCATTAGGGCTGTAGTCTTTAATTAATATGCGCGGCTCACACTGTTCAAGCTCTGCGTAAGTTAAAAACTCTTCAACTAATAGCTCTAATTCAATAATGTCTTGCAAAATACTGTGGCGATAATGGTTGTTATCGTCAACGGCTTCGAGGGCAAACTTAGCGCGTGAAATCGGGGTTAAAAAGTCATGTGAAACGGCGTTGATAAGTTCGCGCTGACTTTGGTTTCGGTTATAAAGTGCCTGTGCCATATTATCAAAGGTATCGCCTATGCTTTTTAATAAACTAAAGCGGCTAAATTGAACTTGTGGGCTAAAATCAGCATTTGAAATTTTGCTACTTGCTCTGCGTAATTTACTTAAATCAATCAGTAATGGGCCGGTAAAAATAACTACCGCTAATGCAACACTGCTATAAAAAACCAGGCTAACTAGGGATTGTGATGCTGTTTCTTCTGTTTGTACGTAAGGGCCAGCGCTTAAAATGGTGTCACCATCGACAGCAAGTCGATGAAAATACACATTCCCTTCAGGATCCTTAACACTGATCACTTCGCCTCGTAACAGAGGTTGTTTTAAAGCATCGCCTAAGTAGAAACTGGCAAGGGGCGATTTTTTTATTAACGCATTATCGACTTGGCTTTCTATACTTAGCAGGTGGTGTGCGAGTTGCTGTTCTAGCGAGTGAGCGGGGGGAGAAGGAAAATAAGTCTCTAGTACCCACGCTGCGCTACTTAGGCAAACAGCGAGGGTTAAATAGAGGTAAAAATACAGCCTAAACAAGGCAAGTTAGCTCCAAGCTTGAGGTGAAAAAATATACCCTTTGCCCCAAACGGTGACTATTTTTTGGGGTGGCACAGACTCGTCTCCGAGCTTTTTACGGAGCCGACTTATACGGCCATCAACAGTACGGCTTTGACCATCATATTTACGACCAATTGCACTATCAAAAAGTTGATCGCGACTGATAAGTTGCCCTGGAGCCTTGGCTAACTGTATTAGTAATTCAAACTCTGCACTGGTTAATTCAAGAGGTTGGCTATGCAAATAAGCTTCGCGCTGAATGGTATTTATACTCAGTGAGCCAAACCGTATGTTATGGGCGTTGTGTACAGTACTTTGAGGCTTAACCTGTTGAGTGCGGCGAATTGTGTTGTTAATTTTTGCTAACAAAATAGACGGTGATACGGGCTTGGTAAGGTAGTCATCGGCTCCTAATTCTAGCCCTGTTATATGATCAACCTGACTTTGTCTGGCAGTCATAAAAATAATCGGACTGTCTTGATAGCGCTTTAGCTCTTTGAATACGTCAAAACCATCTTCGTTACCAAGGCCGATATCGAGTAAAATCAAGTCGAACTTCTTCATACTTGCTTGGTAGCACGCATGACAGCCATTATCAAAATGATCAACCTCATACCCATTACTCGTCAGGTAATTTGCGACTAGTTGAGCCAGTTTTAGGTCATCTTCAATATACAAAATCTTATTATGCTTGGTCATTAAAAAATACTCCATGCGATATCACGGCGACGTTTTTTAATATGTTGATAAAAAACGTTTATTTCAGTGCTTTCTAACGGGATAAGTTGCTCTGTTAATAGCTCTAGAACAATATTTTGATTGTTTCGTACAGCGATAAAGAAGTTGTCCCCTTGTTTTGGCTTTTGACAAAATAGCCTGACTTGCTGATCGGTAACACGAATGCACACCGTGCTGGTGGCCTCCGTGAACCAATCTACCTTAATATTCATCACACAATCTTGCTCAATAGTTACACAGTTACTGGGTGTTGCTTCAATATGACTCGCCTCAGCAAAGGCAAGTTTACTAAGGGTGAAGCTGAAGATAAGCATCATGAGTAAAAATGAGTTAGTTCGCAGCATTGTTTAGTAATTCCATGCAATGCCAGCATAAAAAGAAAGCAAGTTGCTATCGTTTATGAGTGGACTGTCGGCGATGCCTGAAGATAAGCGCTGGTACTTTACATCACTAATAAATTGCCATTGCTGACTAAAGTGGTATTGGTAGGTGGCCTTAAGGCCATACTTTTGACTTGAGCGACCTTCAAAGCGGCTAAACCCCACCTGCACGTCTTGTTGGCTAGTGCCATAATAGTAATCGACTAACCCTCTGTTTAAATGCTGTACTTCGATACCCAATAAAAGTAGATGCTGATCAATTTTATATAAGCGCTGTGCAGAAAGTGCGCCTTGTAAACCCTTATGATAGTTGGTTAGCTCCATTGCCCAGCTCACGCTAAAGCGCCAGTTTTGCCAATCGTATAGCGCTTCTGCGCCAGTCATAAAAGAGAGTTTACGGTTACTAATTTTGCCTATATCGCCGCGTCTTTTTTGGGTCGTGGGCGGCATGTCACCCATTGCCGGTGGAATTGACCCCATTGAAGGGCGTCCGGTGGTGGTTCTTATTGCCGCGAATGCAGCGGAATGCTTAGCAAAGTAAAGCCCGTCTTCATTGAGTTGAGTGAACACCGAGAGTTGATAGTTTTCACGTGTTATTGGTGTCCAGGTTAGTTGCGTATTTGCGAACGAGAAATCACCGACAAACAGTTCTACGCGCGGCAGCAAATAAAGTGGAATATCCCCTTTATTATATACCGGATTATCGAGCTGCCCATACCCTAAGCTAATGCCAAGGCTCAACCCTTCATCTGCTAAATAGGCAGGCGCGGTACTGTGAGCCTGAGGAGACAAGTAAAGCGTGCTTAAGAGTAAAATAATGCGAAGCCCAATAGAGCAACCACTGTTAACTGTCACAAATAAAAAACCTCAGTGAAAAAACGTGTTAACACTAAGGTGTTCTTGTTAACTTGGATAATGAAATAATGTACCAAATTGTAGCATTGGTTGGTTTTTGTAAACTAAATAATGTAAGCGCATGAATTAATAATTAATGTGCTTGTGTTGCTGAGGTCGCTAAAAAAAGCGTGAGCAACATAAACAGAGTATTGCAAAGTATTAAACGGTGCACACTCTCGCTCATTTAACACTTTAAAACCCCGTTAGGGGCACGTCATTACTGACATGACACTTTATTAAGTTGCTATTTGACTGAGTTTTTGCGATATTAATTATATTATAATATTAACAGGAAGCTAATAAGATGACTCTGCCTAGTTCTCTATCTGCAAATGCTATTCGCATACTTGCTGTCGATGCTGTTCAACAAGCTAACTCAGGTCACCCAGGTGCGCCTATGGGGATGGCTGATATTGCCGCTGTATTGTGGCAAAACTTTCATCGTCATAACCCATTAAACCCAGACTGGTCTAACCGTGACCGTTTTGTGTTATCAAATGGGCATGGCTCAATGTTGCAATATGCATTGTTACACCTAAGCGGCTACGACGTTAGCATCGAAGATATTAAGCAATTCCGTCAGCTTCATTCTAAAACACCGGGTCACCCTGAATACGGTTACACACCGGGTGTTGAAACAACAACAGGCCCATTAGGTTCGGGGATTGCTAACGCAGTTGGTATGGCAATCGCTGAAAAAACCTTAGCAGCGCAATTCAATATGCCAAAGTTTGATATTGTTGATCACTTCACTTACTGCTTTATGGGTGATGGCTGTTTAATGGAAGGTATCTCGCACGAAGCATGTTCGTTGGCAGGTACGTTAGGCCTTGGAAAACTCATTGCATTTTGGGATGACAATGGCATCTCTATCGATGGTGAAGTAGAAGGTTGGTTCACTGATGATACACCTGCACGTTTTGAGTCGTATGGCTGGCAGGTTATTCGTGATATTGATGGTCATGATATGAATGCAATTGCGGGTGCAATCGAAGCGGCACAAAGCAATACCACGCAACCTACACTGATTTGCTGTAAAACCGTGATTGGTTTTGGCTCGCCAAACAAATCGGGTAGCCACGACTGTCATGGTGCGCCACTTGGTCACGATGAAATCGCTGCGGTACGTGAGCAATTAAACTGGCCACACCCTGCATTCGAAGTACCGCAAGACGTTTACAACGAGTGGAATACTCAAGCGAAAGGTCAAGAGTTAGAAAGTGCATGGCAACAAACGTTTGCTGCCTATAGCAAAGCACACCCTGAACTAGCTAAAGAATATACTCGTCGCGTACTTGAAAAAACACTCCCTGCTAACTTCGCAGAATTAGCTGATGAGTACATTGCTAAATGCCAAGCTGACATGCAAAACATTGCAACGCGTAAAGCTTCACAAAACGCAATTACTTTCTTCGCAAAGCAGCTTCCTGAACTAATGGGTGGCTCTGCTGACCTTGCGGGTTCAAACTTAACATTGTGGCCAGACGCTAAAGGCTTACAAGATGCCGCTGATGGTAACTATATTTTTTACGGTGTACGTGAATTTGGTATGAGCGCTATCATGAATGGTATTGCACTACACGGTGGCTTTATCCCATTCGGTGCGACTTTCTTAATGTTTATGGAATACGCGCGAAATGCTGTGCGTATGGCTGCATTAATGAAAGCACAAAGCATCTTTGTGTATACTCATGATTCAATTGGTCAAGGTGAAGATGGTCCAACTCACCAACCAATCGAGCAAATTGCAAACCTACGTATGACCCCGAATATGACTGCGTGGCGTCCGTGTGATGAAACAGAAACAGCGGTTGCTTGGTGTCAAGCGTTATTAAAAGAAACAGGCCCAAGCTCACTCATTTTCAGCCGCCAAGGCACGAAAGCGATGGCGCGCGATGAGCAGCAAGTAGCCGATATCGCTAAAGGTGGTTACGTACTTGTTGATAGCGAACAAACAGCTGAACTTATCCTAATTGCAACTGGTTCAGAGGTTGAACTGGCGGTTAATGCTGCCGCTGAACTGACAGCACAAGGCAAGCATGTTCGCGTGGTATCTATGCCATCAACAAATCAGTTTGATAGCCAAGATAAAGCATATCGTCAAAGCGTGTTACCAGCGGGTACACCTAAGATTGCTGTTGAAGCTGCGCACCGTGATTTCTGGTTCAAGTATGTTGGCCAAGATGGTGATGTACTAGGCATGGAGACATTTGGTGAATCAGCGCCTGGCGCAGTACTGCTTGAGCACTTTGGTTTCACAGTGGCTAACCTCGTCGCAAAAGCAAACGCATTACTTGCTGAATAATGTGACAGGCTAAAAATTATCGTAATCGCAACACGATAAACCTACATTTGTGATGATGTGTAGGTAATAAAAAAGCCCGCAAACTTTGGTTTGCGGGCTTTTTGCTGCTTAAACAATCGGTTTAAACTAATTCGCTTAAGATTGACTCTAGTTTTTCTTGGTCAATTGCGAACTGACGAATACCTTGGCTTAGCTTTTCAGTAGCCATGGCATCTTCATTCATTTCCCAGCGGAAAGCTTGCTCAGTCATTGCAGTTGGCGCTTCTGCTTTTTCTGTTGCTGGTAATAGTTTTTGAGTTAATGGTGCGTCAGTTGCAGCTAGTTCAGCAAGTAACTTAGGGCTGATAGTTAAGCGGTCACAGCCTGCTAGTTCTTGAATTTCACCAATGTTACGGAAGCTTGCACCCATAACGATTGTTTCAAAACCATGTTTTTTGAAATAGTTATAGATGTGAGTCACTGACTTAACGCCCGGATCGTTTGCACCGTCGAAATCTGCGCTTGCATCTTGTGCTTTATACCAATCAAGAATACGCCCTACGAATGGAGAGATTAGGTATGCACCTACTTCGGCACAAGCACGCGCTTGAGCAAATGCAAACACCAGTGTTAGGTTACAACGGATACCTTGTGCTTCAAGTACTTTAGCTGCTTGAATACCTTCCCATGTAGAAGCAATTTTGATTAACACGCGCGATGTGTCGATACCTTGCTCTTTATATAAAGCAACAAGCTCAAGTGCTTTATCAACAGTTGCTTGAGTATCAAATGATAAACGCGCATCAACTTCAGTTGACACTAAACCCGGTACTTGCTCCATTAATTTAGAGCCAATTAACACTGCTAGTTTATCAGCTGCTTTGCTTATTACTTCATTTGTATCGTTACTTTGTGCTTTAGCCCATGAAACGGCTTCTGCAGCAAGTGGACGGTACTTCTCAATTTGAATCGCATTTAAGATGAGTGATGGGTTCGTTGTTGCATCTTGCGGTTTGTATTCGTTGATTGCTTCAAAATCACCCGTGTCAGCAACAACGGTTGTCATTGCTTTAAGTTGTTCTAGTTGGTTAGACATAATTATCCCATTCTTATCATACAAAAGTTAATTTAGTGGCTTTAACCTGTCATTTGTGCTGAAAAAACAATCTAATCTTCCAGAAAGACTGCGCAATAAATCGCCCGCCAGCAGCAAATAATCCTGTTAATAATATTTTTATAATACCTTTACAATCTGGTATTGTTGATATTATCATACAAATAAAGATAATGACTAACAATGTTAGTAAGCAATTAGTGAAAGGTAATTATGTCTCGTTATACGTTGGGATTAGACTACGGGTCAGACTCGGTAAGAGCATTACTCGTTGATGTTGCAACTGGTGAAGAACTAGCCAGCCATTTAGTGAACTACCCGCGCTGGGCACAAGGTTTATATTGTGACCCAAGTAAAGATCAGTTTCGTCAGCATCCACAAGACTACATTGATAGCCTTGTTGAAGTAGTGAATGGTCTTTGGTCGCATGTTCCAGCAGGTACCGCAGACAAAGTAGTGGGTATGAGCTTTGATACGACAGGCTCAACGCCTGTGGCTATTAATAGCCAAGGTACACCACTGGCATTAACTGAAGAGTTTGCAGAAAACCCAAATGCAATGTTCATTTTGTGGAAAGACCATACGTCTATTAAAGAAGCAAATGAAATCACTCAAGCTGCAACTAACAACGATGTGAACTACCTTTCACACATGGGCGGTATTTACTCTTCTGAATGGTACTGGGCTAAAGCATTACATATTTTCCGCGTTGATAGCAGTGTTAAAGCAGCCACTTATTCATGGGTTGAACACTGCGATTGGATGACCGCGCTCATGTGCGGCACAACTCACCCTGAAGCATTAAAGCTAGGGCGTTGTGCAACGGGCCACAAACAAATGTGGAACGAGCAGTGGGGCGGTTTCCCACCAAACAGTTTCTTTACAAGTATCGATCCACTATTAGATGGTGTTGTTGATACTTTAAATGCAACCACAGAGCCAAGCGACCAAGTTGCTGGCAACTTAACCGCTGAGTGGGCCGAGAAGCTAGGTTTACCACAAGGCATTGTGATTGGTTACGGTGCATTTGACTGTCACATGGGGGCAGTAGCTGCCAATGTTCGCCCAGGCGTTCTAACTAAGGTAATGGGTACCTCAACCTGTGACATCACGGTAACGTCTAAAGAGCAACTAGGTGATACCTGCGTTAAAGGTATTTGTGGTCAAGTTGATGGCTCAGTGATCCCAGGATTAATTGGCTTAGAAGCCGGTCAGTCTGCTTTTGGTGACTTATACGCATGGTTTAAAAATCTAGTACTTTGGCCAACTCGCCAACTTACAAATCTATCTGACGCTGAGCAGGCGTTAGTTAACAAGCTAGAAGACTCAATCTTAGTTGATTTATCAAACGCGGCGGCAGCACTCCCTGTAACAAGCAGCGACGTAACTGCACTTGATTGGGTAAATGGTCGTCGTACGCCAGATGCTGATCAAAGCGTTGCAATGGCATTAACGGGCTTAAAAATGGGCACCGATGCACCTAAATTCTTTAAAGCACTTGTTGAAGCAACGGCGTTTGGCGCACGTGCTATCACTGAGCGTTTTCAAAGTGAAGGCGTGCCAATTGAGTCAGTGGTTGTTATCGGCGGTATTTCTAAAAAATCAGACTACGTAATGCAAACCTGTGCTGATGTTTGGAACTGTCCAATCGACGTTTTAGAGAGTGAGCAAAGTTGTGCATTGGGTGCGGCAATTATGGCTGCGGTTGCTGCGGGTGAGCACGCAACAGTGGCTGATGCGCAAAAAGTGATGGCGTCATCAGTCTGTCATCAGTACTTACCAAACCCTGAGCGTGTAGCGGTGTATGACGCGCTTTATGCCAACTACCAAGCACTTGCAAGCTATGTAAACGGAGACAAAGCATGAGTTTTACTGAACTAAAACGTGAAGTTTATGAAGCGAATATGGAGCTTCAACGTCGTGGCTTAGTAATTTATACCTTTGGTAACGTATCGCAAATCGACCGCGACAAAGGCGTGATTGCGATTAAACCAAGTGGTGTATCGTACGACCAAATGAAGGCCGACGACATGGTGATCGTCGACCTTGAAAACACCATTGTTGAAGGTGCTATGCGTCCGTCTTCTGACACCAAAACACATGTTCATTTATATCGCCACTTCGATGAGATTGGCGGTGTAACACACACGCATTCGACCTATGCAACTGCATGGGCACAAGCAAAACAAAGCATTCCTTGTCTTGGCACAACTCACGCTGACTATGTACACGGTGACATCACCTGTACGCGTGAACTAACTGATGAGCAAGTGAATGGCGATTATGAGTTAGAAACCGGTATTCAAATTACTGATGCGTATAAAGACCGCGATCCGAAAGCTGCACCTATGGTGATTGTTGCGGGTCATGCGCCTTTCACGTGGGGTAAAGATGCCGCTCAGTCTGTATACCATGCCGCGCTACTCGAAGAGATTGCTCGCATGGCGTATTTAACACGCACTTTAGATCCACACGCAGCTGAACTTAAAAAAGCAGTGATGGATAAACATTATCTACGTAAGCACGGTAAAAACGCGTATTACGGTCAGAGCAAATAGCAAGAATTTAGAGGATTATTAACATGACGACGATGACGAAAGAAGTCTGGTTTGTTACCGGCTCACAACATCTTTATGGTCCTAAGGTGTTAGAAACGGTTGCCAAAGACAGCGAAGCAATTGTAGCGGGCTTAAACAGCGAAGCGAACCTACCAGTAAACTTGGTATGTAAGCCTACCGTTAAGTCACCTGAAGAAATTCACGCTGTTTGCCAAGCGGCAAATACCGATCCTAACTGTGTTGGTTTAGTATTATGGATGCACACTTTCTCACCTGCGAAAATGTGGATTGCTGGCCTAAGCGAATTACGTAAGCCTTGGTTACACCTTCATACTCAGTTCAATGCAGCCCTTCCTTGGTCTGACATCAACATGAACTACATGAATACGCACCAAAGTGCACACGGTGACCGTGAGTTCGGTTTCATCGGTACGGTAATGCGTAAAGAGCGCAAAGTGGTTGCAGGTCACTGGCAACGTGCTGACGTACAACAGCAGTTAGATGACTGGTGTCGTGCGGCAAAAGGTTGGGCAGAAAGCCAAACACTTAAAGTTGCGCGTTTTGGCGACAACATGCGTCAAGTTGCGGTTACTGAAGGTAACAAAGTTTCAGCGCAAATTACTTTTGGTTATGAAGTACACGCGTTTGGTGTCGCTGAGCTTGTAAAAGTGGTTGATACAATCACAGAAGACGAAATCGATGCACAGTTAGCGCTTTATAAGCAAGACTATGTGATTGCTGACGAAACTCTACAAGACGATTACGCCGTGAAAATGCTGCGCAACGAAGCACGTTTAGAGCTTGGTATGGAGCGTTTCTTAGAGAAAGGCGGCTTTAAAGCATTCACAAACTGTTTTGAAGACTTATCAGGTCTTTCGGGTCTTCCGGGTCTTGCTACACAGCGCCTAATGTCGAAAGGCTATGGCTACGGTGGTGAGGGTGACTGGAAAACAGCTGCGATGGTTCGCATCATGAAAGTAATGGGTGAAGGCCGTGAAGGCGGTTGTTCATTCATGGAAGATTACACTTACAACATGGGTGAGACTGACCAAGTACTTGGCGCGCACATGTTAGAAGTATGTCCTTCAATTGCGGCACAAAAACCACGCTTAGAAGTTCACCAACACACGATCGGTGTGAAGTGTGATGTAGGTCGTTTATTGTTTACTGCAAAACCAGGCGCTGCAATTAACGTATCACCAATTGATATGGGTAACCGTTTCCGCATTCTAATCAACGAAGTAGATACAGTGGCTCCGCCAGCTGATTTACCTCACTTACCAGTGGCTTCAGCACTGTGGGAACCAAAACCAAATCTATCTGTTGCATCTGCTGCATGGATCCACGCAGGTGGCGCACACCACACTGCATACAGCCAAGCAGTCACAACTGATATGATCGTTGATTTTGCTGAAATGGCTGGCGTTGAAACGATGATCATCGATAACGATACGACAATTCGTGGTTTCAAAACAGAGCTTCGTCATAACGCAGCTTATTACATGCTAAAACGTGGCCTGTAAAAACGAGTACATAAAGTACTAGGGCATGCTTTTAGCATGTTCAGTCAAATTTTGTTGTCGATTAAGCCAGTGATGAGCCTCGCTCCTCGCTGGCTTATGCTATTGTGAAGTAACACTTTTTAGGAGTAGATATGATCGACTTAAGCGCCTACCAAGGCATTATTTTTGATATGGACGGCACCTTAATTGACTCAATGGGCAGTCATTTGCAAGCATGGCAGAAAGCCTGTGAAGCGTATGGTTATCCGTTCGATTACGACTACATGTATAGCTTGGGTGGCATACCGACCGTTAAAACCATTGAAATGCTCAATGAAAAATTTGGTTTAGATCACGACCCTCTCGTTGTTGCTAAAGACAAGCACCAATTTTGGGTTGATTTACAGCACCATCCATTGGTAATTGACGAAACCGTCGCTGTACTTGAGAAATACCATGGTGTACTGCCAATGGGAGTGGGTACAGGGGCTGACCGCGAGCATGCAATTGATCACCTAACAGATACTAATTTAATTAATAAAATAGGCGCCTTAGTTACCGCAAGTGATGTGAGTAAAGGTAAGCCAGACCCAGAAACGTTTTTAAAAGTTGCTGAGCAATTAGGTGTTGAGCCCAGTAAATGCGTGGTGTTTGAAGATACACAAATTGGCTATCAAGCAGCAAAAAGTGCGGGCATGGACTGCATTATGGTAAAAGACGGCAAAATCCAATTTTAGCGATTAAATTTGCAATGAACCCCTTATTTGTATTATAAAACTATAAATACAATTACAAAAAGGTTATTCATATGTCATTGCAATGTGTTTTCCAAGGTTTAAAAACAACTCATCAAACAGCCAGTTCGAACACGAAAAAGTCGCGCGGGCTTTATGCATTGTTGGTGACATGTGGGATTGCCCTTACACCAGCTTGTGCTCATCAAGGAGACAATATGACTACTTCCCCTTCAGCATCAATGACGGCCTATGGCGTACTTGCTGATCAAACGCCAGTTAATCAAGTAACACTCACTAACAGCAATGGTATTAGCGTTGATGTAATCAACTACGGCGGTATTATCACGCGCATTGAAACGCCAGATGCAAAAGGCGAAATGGGTAATATTGTACTGGGTTTAGATAACCTAGACGCTTACACAAAAGCAACGACTTACTTTGGCGCTATTATTGGTCGTTTTGGTAACCGTATTGCGAACGGTAAATTCACGTTAAATGGCACCGAATATCAGCTTGCCACTAACGACGGCGACAATCATTTACACGGTGGTGTGCAAGGTTTCGACAAAAAAGTATGGAACATGACACCGTTCACTACGCAAAACAGTGCAGGCGTGACCCTAAGCCTTGTTAGCCCCGATGGTGACCAAGGATACCCAGGTGAAGTAACCACTGAAGTGACTTATACGTTAACCAATAACAACACGCTAGACATGCAGTTTATTGCTACAACGAACAAGCCTACCATTATCAATATGACGCAGCACAGCTACTTCAACCTAGCAGGTAAAGGCGACATTCTTGATCACCAAATGCAAATTAACTCAAAAGCAATTACCCCTGTGGATGGCGGCTTGATCCCAACTGGTGAGTTGATGGATGTGGCAGGCACACCGTTTGACTTCCGTACAGCAAAAGCAATTGGTCAAGATATAAAAGTAAGCAATGAACAGCTTCAGCTTGGTAAAGGCTACGACCATAACTTTGTACTAAAAGACACACCAAGCAAAGAGCTTGTAGAAGCTGCGACGGTTTACGAAGCAAACTCAGGTCGTACATTAACCGTTTACACCGAAGAGCCTGCCGTACAGTTTTATTCAGGTAACTTCTTAGACGGTAGTAGCAAGCAAGCGTCTGGCTTAGTGCATAACTTCAGAAGTGGTTTTTGTTTAGAGCCACAACACTTCCCTGATGCACCCAATCAGCCAACGTTCCCAAGCACAACATTATTACCGGGTGACGTGTACTCAACACGCATCGTGTACGAATTTGGTACAAAATAAAGGAACACAAACGTGAAAACAACAAAGCTTAAAAACGCAATGCAAAAGGCTGGTTTAGCTAGCCTATTTGCCTTGTCGTTTGGCGCTCTGACGGGCTGTCAGACTACGGCTGAAGACAACACAGCCAAAGCAGATGTCGCAGCCACAGAAAAAGCGCCCATTCAAGATAATGGCATATTTACCAATCCGCTGTTTCCTAATGGCGCCGATCCATGGCTTGAGTATTGGGATGGTAACTATTACTTAACCACAACAACATGGACTTCTGAATTAGTGATGCGAAAATCGCCCACACTTGCTGGTCTTGCAGATGCAACACCTGTCAATGTGTGGTCAGATTCAAACCCTGAACGTTGTTGTAACTTCTGGGCGTTTGAATTCCATCGCCTAAAAGGGCCAAATGGCTATCGTTGGTACATGATGTACACAGCCGGTACCGATGGCACGCTAGATAACCAACACTTAAATGTTTTAGAAAGTGCCGGTGATGACCCTATGGGTCCATACGAATACAAAGGGGCATTAATGCCAAACGTATGGAATATCGACGGTAACTACCTTACATACAACGATAAACTGTATGTGATTTACTCACAGTGGCAGGGCGATCAACAGTTAAACATTATTGCTGAAATGGAAAACCCATGGACACTGAAAAAGAACTCTCCACACACGGTAATCACGCGTCCTGAGCTAGACTGGGAAATTAGTGGTCGTAAAGTAACGGAAGGCGCTGAAATTATACAGCACAATGGGCGTACGTTTATGACGTACTCAGCAAGCTTCTGTAATACCCCTGACTACAAGCTGGGTATGCTTGAACTTGTAGGTGATGATCCACTTAAAGCCAGCAGTTGGAAAAAATACGACAAGCCGGTATTTGAGCGCACAGAAGACGTATTTGGCCCAGGTCATAATGGTTTCTTCACGTCGCCAGATGGCACTGAAGATTGGCTGGTTTACCATGGTAATGATTCAGTAGAGCACGGTTGTAGCGCAACGCGTTCTTTACGTGCGCAAAAATTCACTTGGAACAACGATGGAACACCAAACTTTGGTAAACCATTAACGCCGGGTGTTGAAGTCGCCCCACCATCAGGTGAATATGGCCCGCTGGTAACACGTGTACAAGGTCAACGCTACCAATTAGTGAATGCCACAAGTGGCCTATGTTTAGACATCGCTGCAGACCCACAAGATGCGCGCGCAGTGCAGCGCCAGTGTGCAAGCACCAATGGTCAGTGGGTTATTGATGCAACAACAGACGGTTTTGTTCGTTTAGCCAACCGCGAAGACAGCAAGTTCCTTGAACTTGAAAGCTGTAACGATGCTGACAACGCTAAAGTACAATCTGCGGCATGGCGCAATAACTTCTGCCAGCAATGGAAAGTAGTACCAAGCACAGACGGTAATGTGTCTATTACTAACCGTTACACAGGCAAACCTTTAGCGGTTGCAGGGTGTTCGGCAGCGCAAAATCAAGCGGTGTTACAGCAAAGCGACACAACAGCGTGTGGCGACTGGCAATTACGCCCTATGGGCAGTGTTGTGGTATTAAGCCAACAAAGTGGTAAAGCGTTGAGCGTAGCTGGTACAGTTAAAGCTGGTACTAATGTTGAGCAACACGCTTATACGCATAAAGACGCACAGCAGTGGTTATTCACACCAACAGATACGGGTTATGTAAGCCTTAAACAAAGCGCTGACAGCGAGTTCTGTGCTGCAGTAGCCGATAATGCACTCGTGCCGGGTGCCAATGTAGAAATGGCTTCGTGTGCCGCGAAAACAGCACAGTGGCGCATTGCCCCAGTTGAAGGCGGTGGCATCATGCTTATCAACCGTTACACAAAACAAGCATTAGGCTTAAGTAACTGTGGCTTGGCTGAAAACACTAACTTTGCACAACAACCCGATTTAGGTAACAAGTGCCAAGTGTTCCACCTGCGTGAACCACATTAAGTCATAAGTAAAAAATCGACTCAAACCAAAGCCACTTCATTTATGAGTGGCTTTTTTTGTTCCTGTTAATATAACGTGAAGGTATAATTATACAGTTTAAGGGAATGCGCTGGTTGCTTTCTCAGGGAGTAGGAGTTGTAAATGTCTTATTTAATTAATTCAAGTAAACCAATTTCAAGTGTGCATCAGCTGCAAAGTGAAGGTGGTCAGTACATTGAGTTAGCTGAAGCAGGTTATCAAATACCAATAGTCTGGTTAATGTTTTTCAATGAAGATGATTTCATCGAGTCTAAAATTGAATACATGGATGGAGAGGGTAATTTACACTACGATACGATCTCTTTACCGTGTACGACGGTCAAAAAAGCGAAAGAAAATATAGAAAACTCACATCGGTTTTTTACTGAATTATTTCAAGAGCCTGAAATAGCGATAGGGTATTTAGATAAGACAATCGCGCTTTTTGATGAGCTAGAGTACGAGTATCTCATTCTGGATGCGAGTGAATATTTTTATATGAATATTGATGATGCTGAATGGCATTTGTTTCGGAATGCATTCCTTAGAAATGAAAAAGCGAAACGTTTTATTTTTGAATATTCAGGGTATGACGAGGCTTATTTACCGTATCCAGTCGAAGAGTTTTATTCTAATCCCCACTTAGATGACTATGATCGAATGAATAACTCAACGGCACTGAACCCTGCCTTTAGTGATCCGTCTTATCGTATAAGGTATCCCCATGAAACAGCAAGCTCAGCGTTGAGTAAAGCAGATACCGCGAGTAACAAAAAGTGGTGGCAGTTTTGGAAAAGTGAGTAAAACTGCTCACTAGTTACTTTGGCTGTTGTTGGAAGTACATGGTACTCGGCTTTTCATCATCAAAAGCTGGCCAGTTTGGTAGTGCGTCATTATTGGGATTCCCGTTTTTAGCGAAATTAGTCCAATACGTTGCCATAACCTCTGACATTTTTAAGTCGTTTGGTGTGACATTGGGATCTGACTTATTCAAGTTTTTAAACACGTACGCAATTTCATGACCGTGAGCAGAGCCGTGATCTTCATCTTTTGCCCCACTCTTTCGGGCAGGGTGATGATCGAAGTAGTACAGGTACACAGGCGCATTACCATATTGTGTTTGTAACTTTGCCCAGCTCCATGTTTGCATAAAAAAGCCAGACAGAGTCTGGCTTTTTACGACAACGAATAAGGAAGGTGAGACAGCTCACCTTACTTATTACTCTTCTTGTGCAGAAGCTGCGTCAAAGAGTGCTTTTATTTCTTCAGCACTAATCGCACCGTTGAAAATTTTCAGTTCATCAATAGCCCCGTTATAAGGGGTATCCCAGTAGTTAACACCCAAGGCAAATTCATTGGTTTCACCAGGTACAGTGAACACGCGAGGGAAACCGCCCGCTTCTAGCTGAAGTTCACCATTGACGTACATTTTTATCGTATCGCCGTTGGTGCCATCAACCGTGAAGGCAACATGTGTCCACTCTTTGAGAGGGATACGGCTATCTAGCTCTGCATTATCAAAGAATGCGCCATTATTTGCCCACAAACGAGTTAGACTAGAGCCAGCCATCGAAGGCACATAACTCAACCAAGCTTCTGCATTTGCACCTGCAAAGAATGCGGTTGTGTAATCGGTGAAGCTTTCTGGTTTTAACCACATAGACACAGAGTAATCATTGGTTGTAATAAGGTTATCTGGCAAGCGAACACCTGAACCTTCAAGGAATACGGCTTGACCAATGATACCGTCAACAAAAGTTACGTTACCACCAGTGTTGTTCATGAAACCACCCGTTGGTTTACCCGCTGCATACGCACCATTAAGCGCACTTAAGTCACCTTCGAAGCTGTATTCAGCTGGTGCAAGTGATTTTAAGGTTACATCGAATGACTTAGTATCAGTAAAGTCTTTGTACTTAATAGTTGCAGTTAATGTTACAACTTGGTCGCCAGCAGAGGCACTTGGTTGAGTCACAACAGCCGTGCCGTTAACTGGTTTTAAATACTCTTCGTTGTTTGACGTCCAGCTAATACCTGACACAAATGGACCGACACGTGGTAATTCGAAGCTTTCACGTACTGCAGAGACATCACCTAAATCAAGCGCACTCTTAATGAATGCTGGGAAGTTATCTGGGTTGGTTTGGTTTGTCATTGCCGCAGCGTTAATATTAAAACTATTCAGGGCGTAGTCATACACAATGAGCTCATCAATTTGACCTTGGAAAGGTAAGTCCCAGCCATAGTTCACACCCAGCGCAAAGTTGCCGGTTTGTGTATTAAACATGTCGGGTCTTTGTATTGAGCCAATTCTTTTGCCATCTTTATAAAGTGTAGCTGTTTGGCCTACATAAGTAATTGCAATATGTGACCAGGCTAATGGTGCAGGTGTAGTCTGGTTTACATCACCCCAAACGTCTTTATTATTTTCATCTAAATAGTGGCTCCAAAGGAATGAAGGTGAATTTGCTGGTACGATACTTATCCAGTTATCAACGGATGCTGCAGCAAAAAATGTAGGAGAAAAATCTGTTAGCACTGTTGGCTTAAACCAGTATGAAATGGTGTACTCATCGCCTGTCACTAAGTCATCAGGTAAACGAACACCCGTTGCACCATCAAAGTTAAACGCTTTGCCTGTTTGACCTTCAGCGAAAGCGGCTATGCCTGCACCCACATTTAATAGGTTGTTGTCTGTCACCCCTGCATCACCTAGATTGCCTAAACCATCGCTTAGTGATTCTTCGAATTTGTAGTGTGCAATCGCATTTTTAAATTCTGGACGCGCTTCAAGGTTTACATTAAATGTCTTGGTGGTGCTCTCGCCATTTAAAGAGATATTAGCCATTAAAGTAACGGATTTATCACCACGGTCTGGCGTAGGGATAAACACAGACCCTTCGCTGGTGATGTAGTATTCATCACTACTTTGCCAGTTAATCGCTGCACCATCTTTACCTTTAGTTGGTAATGAATAGCCTTCGTCTGCAATTGATAATTCAGTTTTTATATCAAGTGCTTCTTGAACAGTGCCCAGCACGTTTGCAGTATCCGTAATTTCATCACGTTTACTTGCCCAAATGGTAGCGCCTTCGCTTGATGTTGCCGATACAGTGACGGCCATCGCTTTGGTGGCGTCATCCCATTGCCATTTAGCCACGCCGAAGTAAGTACCAGAATCAAGCTCTAGTTTAATATTAGAGTCATCAATCATGTACCAGATACCGGGATCATCACCTGTTACTGAGTGATCTTGATTTAATGCAATATGCATTGAACGAATTGCATCAGTGTTTACATCAGTGCCGTGATTGATAAATTTGTAGTAACCGTAAAGCTCATCAGCAACCACCATGTTGTCGCCCTCAAGCGGCACATAACGTTGTGGTGAAGCCATCGGCCAACCTAATGAGTTAATAAACATTTCATGCACACGAACTTGGTGTGCTTCAGTATTGTTAGGGAACTCAGTCGATGTTTGTGGGAAACGAGTGTGTGTAACTAAAAGGTAACGACCTGTTGCTTCATCGTAGTAAGCCGAGTTATGCCCCGGTGATTGATAGCCCCAAGCAGGTGCTGTTTCGCCAAGTTCTTGGGTGTACTCAAAGCCGCCCATTAGTTTTTCACCGACTTCTAGGCCCCCTATTGCTGCAATGTCATTACCCGCGTTATCTAGGTATGGACCATCAGGTGTTTTTGAGCGAGCAACACGAATGTTATAGCCTCCATTTAAGTCAAATCCACCAGTCGAATAGAATAGGTAATAGTACTCGCTCTCTGGGCTATACATTGCAAAGGCGCCTTCTATCGCACGGAAGTCACCACCGACTAGTTTTTTACCGTATCCTTGACCGGCTTCTGGCATACCGGTCTCTTCGTCCATTGCTAAAACGAAAATACCGCCGGAGTAAGAGCCGTAAACCATCCAAAGCTTGCCGTTTGCATCATAGAATGCAGCAGGGTCAATGACGTTTGGATCAACGGCGCCATTCCATGTTGTTTGGCCGTTATCGAGAGGGTAGGCTGTAAACTCCGCCTCATTGCGGTAGCCACTGCGTAAGAAAATGCCTTTATTTTTATAGGGGCCTTCAATGTTATCAGCTTCAGCTAAACCAAGGTAAGAGCGGTTCCAACACACTTCATCAACAACATCCGGTGTATCTGGGTTATCTTGTGCACAGTGGTTATAGTAAAACCAAAACTTGCCATTTGGCGCTTTGATTACATCGGCAGCCCAGTTGCCAGTAAAGCCATCTGTCCATTCAATACCCTCGGCAATTTCACCTGTGTAGTTGTAATTAAATAGGGGGCTTTCATTAACGGCTGCGTTAGCTGAAAGGCTAGAAATCATTTCCCAGTTCAGAAGATCAGTTGATTTAGCGGCAGCAAGGTGTGAACCAAAAATATAATAAGTGTCGTCAACTTTAACAACAGAAGGGTCATGTACACTGACATTAGTAACCATTACGCTCCCTGATTCTGTGTATTCAACACTGCTACTTACACTGGGTTTTGCGCTTTGGGGTTCGGTAACCGCAGGTGCAGTGTCATATTGTGTGCCTTCTTCATTGCCACAACCGGTCACAGCCAAAGAGCAGGCAATTAGCATAGCTAACTTATTTAATTTCATTTTATGTGTCCTTTAAATCAGGGATTTATTTTTATTGAATTGTTGTCAAAAAGTGTTGCTGCTATAAAAAAATCAACAATAACGTAGTATTGTAATTTTATAATATTATTTAGATTGTGCAAATGATTTCACAAAGGTAATTGCATTGTAAATGCTTTGTTTCTTTAATTTCGTTGTTTGCAGCAGGGTTAAAGTTTTTAAATGGGGGGATGAGCTGTATTGCTAGTACTTTTAATTTGCAGTTTAGGCCTTTGAAAAAAGAGTATAAAAAATGAATAGGGCTCTGCACCAGAGCCCTTCATAGTATTACTTGCTTTGTGCACTTAACCCTTCAGTAGTCATGATAATACGTTTAAGGGTGCCGTCTTCATTGTAGTAAAGTGGTTCGATAGACACGGAACGACGAAAACGCCCACCACTTGGTTTGCCATCAATTGGTGGTACTGCACCTGTATGGTAAATAAAATAATCTTTACCTTTGTATTCGATAATTGATTGGTGGTTGGTTTCACTGTTGCCCGCGATTTCATTCAAGATACCTTTATATTCCCACGGCCCATGAATACTTTTACTCATGGCATAACAGATTTTCTCAGGGAACTCACAGGCGTACGATACATAGTAGTTATCATTTTTTTTATGCACCCATAATGCTTCTGTAAAGTTTGGCAAATCGAGTGTTTTGATTTCCCCATCAAGCGAAAGTAAGTCATCGCTCAGCTTTACATATTTTGGCACTAAGTTACCAAAGAACATGTATGTATCGCCGTTTTCTTCGGTATAAATAGCAGGATCAATATCATCCCAATCATTCGGTGTGTGCTTGGTCATATCGTCTGTAACAAGCGCATGGCCTATGGCGTCTTTAAATGGGCCTGTCGGTGACTTAGACGTTGCAACACCAATAGCAAAGCCCGGTTTTGTATCGTTGTGGCGAACTGTGGTAAAGAAGTAAAAGGTGCCATCACGCTCAATCATGTGTGAAGCCCACGCTTCGCCTTTTGCCCACTTAAAGTCAGTGGCTTTCATAATTGGGCCATGCTTTTTCCAATTCACCATGTCGGTAGACGAAAAGGCAAGCCAGTCATGCATTTCAAAAAATACATCGTTATTAGGTGCTTCATCATGGCCTGTATAAAGGTATACGGTGTCATTATGAACAAGTGCTGCGGGATCTGCAGTAAATACATCGGTGAATAATGGGTTTTGTGCAACGGCTAAGCTGCTCGAAAAAAGCAATGGTAGCGCTAAGGCTTTCAGTTTACTCATGAGTGTCCTCTGTAAATGATTGTTGTTCTGACTGCTGATTTTTTACCCATGATCGATATACGCAGAGTATTATTAATGGTAACTGAGTAACTGGCTGTTATCATGAGATAATTCGAAAAATTGCAGTAAAAATATCAAATTGTATTATTGTATTTTTATAATAATAGTAGCAGCAAAATAATTTGCGTAAATAATTTATTGGCCTTTTTTTCTGTATTTGATGTATTAAAGGCAAGCTAATTGGTCTTTTAACTCATTGAATATGTTGATATTGATTGCTGCTTAAGCTGAAAATATAGCGCCTTCTACATTGAAGGAGCATTTTTATTAATGTGTGCTGTGTGAATGAGATCGTATCAGTTTTAATTAGTTTAATCGGTTGATCTATAAATAATCATACAATATTATCAAAAGGGCCCTGCAATACATTTAATCGAGAATCGAGATTCGATCACGCACCGTTTTGACAACACACGATGCACAATGCAGTGAGCATACTTCGGAAACTGAGTCGGTATCTTCCCAGAGGTCCGGTATAACAATAATTTGGAGAACACCGAAAATGTTTAAAAGAACACACATTGCCAGTGGTGTAGTTATGGCATTTACCTGTCAATTTGCTTTCGCTCAAGAGCAGGCACCAAATACTCCTGAAAAGAATGTCGATGAAATGGAAGTTATTCAGGTATCAGGTATTCGCGGCAGTTTAAACAAAGCACTCGATGAAAAACGTGCAAGCGTTCAAATCGTGGATGCTATTGTTGCAGAAGATATTGGTAAATTCCCTGATAACAACGTAGTTGAAGCGCTTCAACGTGTGACAGGTGTTCAAACAACAGGCCGTGGAGCAGGTGAAGTAAGCGCGGTTTCAATTCGCGGCCTTAACGATGTAAATACCACTGTTAATGGTCGTGCCATCTTTACAGGCGCGGGTCGTGATGTGGCACTGCAAGACATTCCTGCAAGCTTACTTTCAGGTGTTACTGTTTATAAAACCCGTTCGGCAGATCAAATTGAGCGTGGTATTGCAGGGGCGATCGATATTAAAACACATCGTCCATTCAACTTCGAAGGTGAAAAAGTCGTTTTAGCAGCGCGTGCTATTTACTCAGACCAGCCAGATAAAATTGATCCAAATATCAGTGCATTATTATCTAACCGTTGGGACATCGATGGTGCAGGTGAATTTGGTGCGCTGGTTAATATTTCTTACTCTAAAACGCATTATCGTGATGATACGATAACAGCGGGTGCAGCATTACCCTATTTCACAAACTACCCTCACCCTAACTACAGCCCGTACTCATTGATCCCAAAGAAAGGTTCGCAAGGTACAAACTGGAAAGAAGGTCTTGAAAATGGTTTACCGACAACACCAGGCTCGATGATTGATGTTGATGGATTACCGACTGAATATTTAATTGGTCGTGACGCTATATTTGGTACTTCTTTTACTGGTTTGCGCGAGCGCCCTGCGGCATCAATATCTTTGCAGTGGGCACCAAATGAAACGCTCGAAGTGACTGCTGAAGGTTTCTATACGGGTTACGAAAATGAGTCACAAAATGCCTTATGGTTCTCAAATACGTTTGAAAATGGTAATGGCTTTATTGAAACCCCCACGGTGTTCGATGGCACAAATGTAATTAAAGAAAAACAAGCAATCGGTGCTGGTGGCTTCCAAAGTGGTGACTTTTCATATGGTAAAACAGACAGTTACTTATATGCATTAGGGGCTCAGTGGCAAGCAAGTGATTATCTAACTATTAACTCTGAAGTGGTTTATCAAGACAGTGAATATAAGTCAGACTTCTTTGCAATGCGCTTTGACCGCGTAGCAAGTGGCCTTGATGTTGATTTTAATGACAATGATGGTGTACCAAGTATCTCATTTTGGGATGACCCGAACACAGCACTAAACGAAGCCGATATGTCAGCAGTTGAAAATTGGAATGCTGGGACTGTTTATGATAATGGCGGTGGTAATGCGGGTGATGCACTGACTTTCACATTCGACGCTGAGTACCTAATTGGTGGTGCGTATTTTGACAAAGTTAAATTTGGTGGGCGTTATGAAAAGCGCACAGCACAAGAATATACGCGAACTAATGAAGGGGGGATTGCCAATACATCAGTCGCGAGTCTTATAGAGAAACTTGCAGCTGCGGGCGCAGCGGATGATGGCACTGGTATCGTTTATCACGTCAATGACTACTTTGATGGTCGAGCAGACACCTTTAACAGCTTTATTACTGCAGACGGCAGTTATATGCTTGATAATGCTCAGGCTGTTCGTGCTGTATATGGGTTAGAAGCTGAACAGATGTATAAAACATTTGATATCGAAGAAAATTCTTTCGCATTATATGCAACCACAAATTTTTTCTTAACGGAAGATATCAGCGGTGAATTTGGCATACGTTATGTGAGCTATGACCAAGAGATGGACTTTACGGCTGAAACGGCAACTAACTCGAATGTTTTTGATAGTAGCTCCGCTGATGCTGATGTGAGTAAAGTTCTACCAAGTTTAGTACTAAATTGGAATATTACAGATGATGTTGTTGGGCGTGTTGCTTATACAAATACATTACGAATGCCTAATTTTGCGGACTTAAATGCACTTCAATATTGGACGGAGCCACTGACTGAAGGTTCTGAATATGGAACAGGAACAGGGGGTAATCCAGATCTCCAACCTGAAGAATCTACCAATTACGATGTGTCTCTTGAGTGGTACTTTGCTGAGTCAAGCTCACTGTACGCTGCATATTTTAAACGTGACATAGAGGGCCGTATTGTTTCTGGACGTAAAGTTGTGATGCGTCCAAAAGCTTCAGATGGTGAAATTATACCATTCGCATTAAGCGCGCCAGTTAATGGCTCTGAAGGTGAGCTTTCAGGGTTTGAATTAGGGTTAGTTTACTTCCCTGAAAATGTACCTGAAATACTAAATGGTTTGGGCGTACAAGCGAGTTTTACAGCGCTTGATTCAGCTCAAAAGACGCCAGAATATAATGATGATGGGTCGTTATCACGCTATGTTGATTCTCAAATGGCGGGTGTATCGGATGAGTCTTACAGTATTGTCGGTATTTACGAGCGTGATTCATTTGACATGCGTTTATCATACGTATGGCGTTCTGAGTTTTTTACAGGTAACGAAGCGGCCATTTTTGCTAACCCTTTGCAGTTCTGGAGCCGTCCTGAGCAAAGTTTAGATTTCCAGTTTAGTTACAATGTGAATGATGATCTTGTTGTAACATTTGATGCAACGAACATTTTAGATGACGTATATCAAAGCTATTATGGGAAAGGTAACGATAACTTATTTAACTTTGGTAACGGGATCTACTCACGTACATTCGCACTCGGTGCACGTTATTCCTTCTAAACTTTTCGATTAGATTAAAAAACCCCGACTTAGCTCGGGGTTTTTTATTGCGCTAAAGATTGCCCAGGGCAAAAAATATTTCTATAACGGAAGATATTTAATATTAATATAGTATTTATTTTCAGTGAGTGAATCATCAAAAGGGTGGGATTTTCGAATTTTATATCTTTAAGGCTATGTTACTTAAGTGTTTTTTGTTTCTTGTGAACCGTTGTTTCTTCGTTATTTTCTTGATTATTATTTTTACAATGTAAGTTGACTGGTAATTAATCATACAATACTATTAATAAAAGGCAGAAAATACTTAACATAACTAAAATAACCCTATATATGCACTGACAACAAGCATCGTAAATATGGGGAAGGCAGAAGGCGCACCTTCTGGGTAAATCAAAATTGGAGAGCAGCACACATGTTCAAAAAAACACACATAGCAAGCGCGATTTTAATGGCAGTGTCATGTCAATTTGCTTATGCAGAACAGCAGGATACACAACAAGAGAATGACGAAATTGAAGTTATTCAGGTGTCAGGTATCCGCGGTAGTTTAAATAAAGGCTTAAACATTAAGCGTCAATCATTCCAAGTTGTTGATGCTATTGTCGCTGAAGATATTGGTAAGTTTCCCGATAACAATGTGGTTGAAGCCCTTCAGCGTGTGACAGGCGTACAGGTTACTGACCGGGGAGCCGGTGAGGTAAATACCGTATCTATCCGTGGCCTAACGGATGTGACTACAACGGTGAATGGTCGTCAAATTTTTACAGCGGCAGGTAGGAATGTGGCGTTAGCTGATATTCCTGCAGCGTTATTAGAAAGTGTCGATGTTTATAAAACACGTTCAGCATCACAGGTAGGGAGTGGTATCGCTGGTCAAATCGACATTAAAACACAGCGTCCATTTAACTTCGATGGTTCAAAAGTGGTTGTTTCTGCACGTGGTATTTATCAAGAGCAAGCTGAAGAGCTTGATCCAAATGTATCGTTGTTGGCAAGTAATCGCTGGGAATCTGGGATTGGTGAATTTGGTGCGCTTGTAAACGTTTCATATGGTGAAACTAGTTACCGTGACCAAAATATTGCAGCGGGTGCGATGGTGCCATTTATGACACTGAATCCTGCAGCTGGTTTTGGCCCACTAGAACGAATTCAAACAACGGATGGCCGTGCGAGTGAAGAACTTATATGGCAGCCTGGCTTAGAAAAAGGCTTACCATTTCAAGCTGGCTCTACTTTAAATATTAATGGTGTTCCTACGGAATATTACTTATCTCGTGATGCGGTGTTTGCGAGTGACTTCACGGGTAAGCGAGAGCGCCCAGCTGCAAATGTTGCTTTTCAATGGCGACCAAATGATGATTCACAATATACCTTTGAAGCATTTTATAATGGCTTTCGTAATGAATCATTTAACGCTTTAAGCTTCACGTTTGTAGATTGGTGGGGCAATGTTGACACACAAAATCCGCCAGTTACCTTTGATGGCACCAATATTATAAAAGAACGTTATGTTGATGCACCTTATGGATTTAATAGTGGTGATTTAACGGTAAGCAAGACAGATAGTTATGTATTTGCTTTAGGTGGTGAGTGGACAATCACCGATACTTTTAATCTTGCTTCAGAAATCTACTATCAAGACAGCCAATATGAGACTGACTTTCTTGCTATGCGAAGTGAGCGCGTTGCGTATGGCTTGAATGTAGATTTTAATGACAAAGACGGAATTCCTTCTTTGGTTTATGCTGACAACCCCGACACCGCTGTTAATGAAGCTGATTTAGCTGACACATCTCAGTGGAATGTTGCCCAGCTATACGATAATGGGGGCTCATCTAAAGGTGATGCACTGACATTTACATTAGATGGTGACTTATTTGTTGATAGCTTTGGCTTTGATACCGTTTCGTTTGGTGTACGCTACGATAGCCGTGGGGCGAGTGATTCAAGTCGTGAGGCTGACGGCGGTATTTTAGGTCAACCTTTAAGTTCATTAGATGAAGGCCTTGCATCAGTTAATGAAGGCTTTTTTGATGGTAATGCGAATTGGCCATCAAGTTGGGTCGTACCAAGTGGGCATTATATATACAATAATCGTCAGTCATTCCGTGATCTTTATAACATCGGTGCAAATGATGTGATATTGGAAAAGACGTTTGATATTGATGAAAAATCTTATGCTGCTTATATTCAAGGTGATTTTTCAACAACTTTATTTGGTCGTGAGTTCGATGGTCAGCTAGGTTTACGATACGAAAACGCAAAAGCGGAGATGACCTTTTTTGATATAGACCAAAACCCAACCGCTGTTAGCTCTGCAGAAAATAGTTCTTCGGCTTTATTGCCAAGCATTGTAGTGCGCTATCATTTATCTGAGGATATTATCGCGAGAGCTGCTTATACAGAAACGATTCGTCGACCTGATTTTTCTCAATTAAATTCTTTCATATACTACACTGAAGATGTGACGAATATTGGCTATGGTACAGCAAGTGGCGGTAACCCAAACTTAAAGCCTGTTGAATCTAAAAACTACGATTTAACATTAGAGTGGTATTTTGCGGATGATAGTTCTCTTTATGGCACGCTATTTAAACGTGAAATAGAGGGGTTTGTGTATGGCTCGAACCGTATCGTTCAATATCAAGGACCTGATGATGAAGCGCCTTATCCGTACATTCTAAATCAACCGGATAACTCATCAAATGGTACATTAGATGGTGTTGAGTTAGGTTTAGTTTATTTCCCTGACAATTTACCGGATTGGTTAATGGGTGCGGGTCTTCAGGCAAGTGCAACGTTCCTTGATTCTGAGCAAGAGCTTCCTGTGTACGCAGACGGTCAGCTTTCTGGGTATGACAAGCGAGACATCTTCGGTGTTTCAAAATCATCATATTCAACCGTGCTTATTTATGAGCGTGACGATTTTGATATGCGCTTAGCTTATGTGTGGCGTGATGATTTCTTAAATAACTACGAGGCCGCTCAATTTGCGAATCCGCTAGGTGTTTATCGTCGTCCAGAGCAAAGCTTAGACTTTCAGTTAAGTTACGATATCAACGAAGACTTCATGGTCACGTTTGATGGTACTAATTTAACAGAAGAAATAGCGCAATCTTATTATGAGTACCCAACAACTCATAACTCAAATAGCGCATTATTTAGCCGTACATTCGCGCTAGGTATCCGTTATTCTTTCTAAAATTCTTGAATAGACCCAAAAACCCCGGCTTTGCTGGGGTTTTTTATTTTTCAGATTTGCTAGAAAGTGGGCGTGTTTGTTATTAAACGAAAAGAGTTGCGATTTAATTAGTATGATAATACTATCATTCAGGTTAGCATTAAATTTACAAAAATAACGAATGCAGTGGCCAAGCTGTGTAGTATCACATAGTTGATACACAGTATTGAAAGGTGTTCATTGCTTAAAATATTGAGTATTGGCTTAATATTTTCCAATTAGGGTGTGGTATGGAATCTCAAAAGTTATCCGTTGTAGAAAAAGTTGGCTTTGGTGCCGGCGACATGGCAGTGAATGTCATGGTTGCAGCGTTATTTTATTTTATGTCTTTTTTCTACACCGATATCTACGGACTGGATCCGGTTGATATGGGTGTGTTGTTTTTAGTGGCGCGTTTTGTTGATGCTTTTACCGATCCATTAATGGGGGTCATCACCGATAAAGTGAAAACCCGCTGGGGTCAGTTCCGCCACTGGTTCTTATTCTTGTCTGTACCGTATGGTTTGTCGGTTATATTACTATTTACTACGCCAGATCTTGATTACAACATGAAGCTGGCGTGGGCCTATGCAACTTACCTGTTTGCTACGTTGATGTTTACCGGTGTAGCAATCCCTTATATCTCTTATATTGGTGTACTCACTGCGGATCCTAAAGAGCGTTTATCTGCTAATGGTTACCGTATGTTTTTCGCAAAAATTGCCAATGTAGTGATTGTATTCTCAGTACCGCTACTTGCGTCTTACTGGGGAAATGGCAGCTTGTCGTACGGTTATAAACTCGCAATGGCACTGGTCTCTGCGTGTGCCGTGGCACTGTTCTTATTTTGTTTTTTTACTACACGCGAACGTATTACTCACGAGCCACAAACAGAGAGTGTGCTTACACAATTAAAAGTGCTGCTTAAAAACGACCAGTGGTTGTTACTGTGTGCAGCGTGTGTACTTGGTACCTTAGGGTATGCAATTCGCGGTAGTGTGGCAATGTACTATGCAACCTATTATTTAGGGGTGCCCGATTTAGCAGGGGCATTCACCAGTGCGGGTATTGCGGCGTCAATCGTATCGATGGTGGCAAGTACGTGGATCACGCAGCGTTACTGTAAAATGAAGCTATTCCGTCAATCACAAATCGCCGTGTTATTTATTTCATTGCTTATGTATTTTGTGGTCCAACCGGGTGATGTAATGATGGCATTCGTGCTTTATATCATCTTGTCATTTGTGGTTGATTTACATGCGCCTGTGTTCTGGTCTGCGATTGCAGAAGCTGTGGATTACGGTGAAATTAAAGACGGTGTGCGTGCATCGGGCTTATCATTTGGTGGTATTTCATTCTGCCAAAAAGCTGGTGGCGGTTTAGCTGGTTTAGCAGGGGGATTATTACTGGCATTTTTCGAGTACAAACCCAATGTTGAGCAAACGGAGTTTACCTTAATGGGCTTGGCACTCATGCTTACTATTATCCCAGGTGTATTCCACGCGTTACTTGGTTTTATTCTTAAAAAATACAAGATTACCGATCAATACTATACGGACATGGTCATTCAAAAACGCCTACCAAAGTAACCTCCTCTTAAAACGCGCACGCTAACACAGTGTGCGCTTTGCTCTTTAAAATAACGGTTCGCTGGGAGACAACAAGCATGAACACATTTAAAGTGAGTTATTTAGCAAGTCTGTGTGCTGCAATATTAACGGTGACTGCATGCAGTGAGTTGCCAATTGACAGCAAACAAGCCGCCTCTGTTGCGCATGCTGAACATGCCAGTGAACAACATTTATTTGCGCTAAACCAAGTAAGCTTAAGCGCCAGCCCGTTTTTACATGCGCAGCAAACTAATGTGCGTTATTTATTAGCACTTCATCCTGATCAGCTGCTTGCTCCTTACCTGCGTGAGGCGGGCCTGACACCAAAAGCGCCCAATTATGGTAACTGGGAAAATACCGGTCTTGATGGTCATATTGGGGGTCATTATTTATCAGCATTGAGCCTTGCTTGGGCAGCAACAGGGGATGAAGAATTAAAGCAGCGTTTAGATTACATGTTAAGCGAGCTTAATCGTGCTCAACAAGCCACAGGTGGTTACTTAGGCGGTATTCCTAATGGCGATGAAATGTGGCAGCAGATTGAAAACGGTGAAATTAAGGCTGATTTATTCAGTTTAAACGACCGTTGGGTACCACTTTACAATATAGATAAAATCTTCCATGGCCTTCGTGATGCCTACGAAGTTGCAGGAAGTAGCCAAGCAAAGCACATGTTATTTAAGTTAGGCGAATGGTTCTTAGCAACCACAGCGAAGCTAACTGATGAACAAGTTCAGCAGATGCTGTACTCAGAGCATGGTGGCTTAAATGATGTGTTTGCGGATATGTATGTTATTAGTGACGATGAGCGTTACTTAAAACTAGCGCGCCAGTTCTCTCATAACATCATTATTGAACCACTATTACACACAGAAGATAAGTTAACAGGCCTGCATGCCAATACGCAAATTCCCAAAATTATTGGTATGTTGAAAGTGGCGAATGCCAGCGATGATAAAGCATGGCAGCAAGGCGCTGACTTTTTCTGGAAAACAGTGAGCCAAGAGCGCTCGGTGTCCATTGGTGGTAATTCAGTACGTGAACATTTTCATGATAAAAGTGACTTTACGCCAATGGTTGAAGATGTTGAAGGCCCAGAAACCTGCAATACCTACAATATGATGAAACTCAGCAAGTTACTGTTTTTGAAAACCGCTGATACGCGTTATTTAGACTATTATGAGCGCGCCACATATAACCATATTTTATCGTCACAGCACCCAGAACATGGTGGCCTTGTTTACTTTACCTCAATGCGACCAGGACATTACCGTATGTACTCGTCAGTGCAAGACTCTATGTGGTGTTGTGTGGGCTCGGGTATTGAGAATCACAGCAAGTATGGTGAGTTAATTTATAGCAATACGGGTAAAGAGCTATGGGTGAATTTATTTATTCCCAGTACGTTAAATTGGCAGCAGCAAGGCTTACAGATCACCCAAGACAGCCAATTCCCTGATGATACCAAGGTTTCACTCACGGTGAACCGGTTGTCTGAGGGACAAAGCTCAGAGTCTGTCATTCATATTCGTAAACCGTCTTGGCAACAAGGTGAACTGCGCTTTACGTTAAATGGAAAAGCCGTGACCGCGAGCGAAAAAGACGGTTACTACAGTATCAGCCATGCATGGCAAAGTGGCGATAAGCTTGCCTTTGAATTAGCACCTAAGCTTTATACCGAGCAGTTACCGGATGGCCAAGATTATTATTCTATCATGTATGGCCCCGTGGTTATGGCCACCAAAGTACAGGCTTTTGCGAATGAGCAGTTAAGCTTTGTTGCTGATAACAGCCGTATGGGTCACATTGCTGCTGGACCGACGTGCCCACCAGAAGCATTACCCATTATGCTCAGTGAACCTGCGCAATTTGTTGCTGATTTAACTCGTAAACCGGGCCAAGCGTTGGCATTTATCGCAGACAAAAATGTGGCGATTGCAAAGCAAGGCATTGGACAGACTGAACGCACGGAACTTATCCCATTTTTCCGCTTACACGACAGCCGCTATCAAGTGTATTGGCCACAGCAAAGCAAAGCTGAATTCACACAATTTGTAGCTGACGCCAAAGCGGCTGAGCAAGCGAAAGAGCAGCTTCGATTATTAACCGTTGATCACATTACGCCGGGTGAACAGCAACCAGAAGTAGAGCATAGCTTTAAAGGTGAAGGAACCCGTGCTGGTGTCAATAATGGCCACCATTGGCGCGATGCAACAGGTTGGTTTGAATATCAGCTTCGTAACCCCAATAAAAACGCTGCAGCATTACGTATTCGTTATTTTATCGGTGATGTGAATCGTCATTTCTCAATCACCCTTAATGGGGAGAAACTGGCCGCGGTAAGTTTGCCTGTTGGCAACCCAAGCGATGAGTTTTACACCATTGATTACCCATTAACAGAGGCGATGAAACAGTCAGAAATGCTGACCTTGCGTTTCACAGCCAACCCAGATTCTGTTGCGGGTGGTATCTATGGCATTCGATTGATCAACGAGCAATAAAGAGTGAGCTATGTTAAGCAATAATGTGTTTGATAAAGCGGTGAAGCCGGTATTTTCGTCATGCTTAAAAGAGCAGCAAAGCGTTTACCAAACCCCTACGGGCCTTGGTTATCGTGTTATTGAGCAGGGAACAGGTGATAAGCCCCGCTGGGATGCAACAGTCACTGTGCATCAACGTGTAGTACTTAATAACGGTCGGGTGTTATTTGACACCCGTGCGGAGGGTGTACCTGTTGAGTATGAAATTGCCGAGGCGATTGTGGGCTTGCAAGAAGCATTGCAACTGATGAGTAAAGGCAGTCGTTTTGAAGTATTAATACCCCCTCATCTTGCGCGAGATGTGTACAGTACATTTATTGCTACAAAGCATGAACAGGATTGCCAAAGCCCGATGCGAGTTGATATCACCCTGCTTGATTTTAATTAATAATACCAACTTAAAATCTCAAAATAGATCACTTGAGTAAATAAAAAACCTGCAAAATTGCAGGTTTTTTGTGTTTGAATAATTACTTTATAAGCGTGGTTTTAAGCTTGTTTAGGTCGGCTGGGTTTACAACCGGCCAATCGTTTTTCCAGCTCATCGGTAAAATTCGTAGCTTTTGTACGCCGTTATCGGCTGTTTCATAGGCGTGCAACACGAGGTAGTCTTTACCATCAAACGTGTAAGCGGCATTGTGACCAAGGGCTGCCCACTCTTTGTTACCTTCAATCACTAAGCTACCACCGCCATCAACCAGAGAGCGACCTTGCTGATCTAAATAAGGACCTTCAACGTTTTTACTGCGACCAACGCGAACATTGTAAGTACTTTCAATACCTTGACAGCATTTATCAAATGATACAAACAGATAGTAATAGCCATTCTTTTTAAAGATATAAGGCGCTTCAATTGGGCCATGCTCCGTGTTTGGACGGCTGGCAATGTGATGCCACTTTTCAGGCTGTGCTAAGCGCACCATGTCATCATCTAGTTGCACTAATTTTAAACCACCCCAAAACGAACCAAAGCTCATCCAAGGTGTGCCATTGTCATCTTCGATAATAGCTGGGTCGATAGCGTTCCAATCATCACGCTCAGGCACTGACTCAACCACAATACCGTAATCAATCCACTTGTAGTCAGGTGATGATGGGTCAAGAGTGTCGTTTACCGTTACACCAATTGCTGAGGTGTTTTTACCAAATGCAGAAACAGAGTAATATAGGTAAAACTTGCCATTTTTCTCGTACACATCCGGTGCCCACAGATGGCCACCGAAATTAGGTGACACGCGTTTTGCCCAGCTAGGCTCGTCTTTAAAGACGCGGCCAGTGAGTTTCCAGTTAGTTAAATCTTTTGATTCATAATAGGTAATGCCAGGGCCTGTACTAAATACATAATACGTGTCGCCTTCTTTGGCCATAACTGGATCGTGTACTTCTACCTGTTTTGCCGACACTGCAGCTGCTGAGATAAGTAGTCCAGTTGAAAGCCACTTCATTGCTCGTGTCACTTGGTGTGCGGGTCTCATGATCGAATACCTTTTTGTTGTTTTAACTTTTCTGTTCATTCGTCTACTATATAATATGTAATACAATATTAACAATAAAATAAAAGCGAAATACAGGACACATTATGCTCAAAAAATTATCGCGGCTTACGTTACTTACCGTGTTAAGCGCTTCGTCAGTGCCAGCCTTTGCTGATGCTAATAGTAGCAAGACCGTCGCGCCAATTGATAACCCTATTGTACTTAAGCGTGCCGATCCTTGGTTAGTGCGTGATGAAAAAACCGGATGTTATACCTTTATTGGTAGTTCACCGATGTTTGATGAAATTGAACTACGCCAAGCATGTCGCTTAAATGACTTAAAACTAGCCGAGCCAAAAGTTATTTGGCAAAAGCATGATAAAGGCCCTATGAGTATTAACATTTGGGCGCCTGAGCTGCACCACATTGATGGCAGTTGGTACATTTACTTTGCGGCCGGTGACATTGAAAAGCCTTTTAGCATTCGTATGTATGCACTTAAAAATGACCACGTTGATCCTATGCAAGGCGACTGGCAAGAAATGGGGCAGGTTACGAGTCACCTAGATAGCTTCTCTCTTGATGCGACCAGTTTTACTCATAAAGGTAAACGCTACATGATTTGGGCTCAGCAAAACCAGCCTGCCACATACAACTCGGCCTTGTGGTTAGCAGAAATGGACTCACCAACGTCAATTAAAGAGCCTGTTATCGCGATTACTGAGCCGACCCTTGAGTGGGAAGTACAAGGCTATAAAGTGAATGAAGGGGCAGCTGTAATAACGCGTGGAGATAAAATTTTTGTGACTTACTCGGCTAGTGCCACCGATCATCGTTATGCGATGGGCTTGCTATGGGCAAATGTAAATGATGATTTACTTGACCCTAAAAGTTGGCATAAAAAGCCAGAGCCTGTTTTTACTACCCACGCTGAAGTTGGTCGCTTTGGTCCGGGTCATAACAGCTTTGTAAAAGCGGAAGATGGCGTGACCGATTTGCTAATTTACCATAGCCGCGATTATAAAGAGCTAAAAGGCACGCCATTGACGGATCCAAATCGCCATGCGCGAGCACGCATTATTACATGGGATAAAGATGGGTTTCCTGTGTTTTCACCAGAGCTAGCTGATTAAAAAATTTTTAAAAAAAGGGCGCCAATTGGCGCCCTACAACTTTGGGAAAGAAATGTTTACCAAAAGCGGTAATATATAAAGGCAGTTATGCCTAAAATGCCCGCTGTATGGATGTAATCCCACTTATCTAAACCTTCGGCGACCTCTTTGAGTGTTGCTTTGTCTAGGCTTGAGAAAGTAAGGCCTTTTAATTGCTCTTCATCTGCTTGTTTAGTGAAAATACTCACCACAATCATAATAACGACAACCACAACAAACAGCAGGATGCAGTAGTACAACCAGTTCATTGTCGTTATCCATGCAAACGATGAACCCGTTAAATCATCTTTAAAGGGTAATAATACTAAGCGAATCATACCCAGTACGAAACCAGACACAAGACCAACAAACCCCGCTGTTGGCGTTATGCGCTTACTACATAAACCGAGTAAGAATACAGCCGCGATGCCTGGTGCAATTAATGATTGAACACTCTGGAGATATTCATAAAGTACATCGGCAATTAAGCTCATGACGGGTATCCACAACAGCCCGAGAACAACGATAACGATAGTGGCCATTCTGCCTACTTTTAGAAGGTGTTTTTCGCTTGATTCTGGCTTAAACTTTTTATAAAAGTCGATCGTAAATAAAGTGGCTGATGAATTGAATAGCGAAGCGAGCGAGCTCATCAATGCTGCGACCAAGCCACCAATCACAATTCCTTTCACACCCGCAGGTAACAGCTCAGCGACTAACGTAGGAAATGCTTGGTCAGCGCTTTCGTAACTAATAATTCCTTTTGCATTCAGAGCGTAAGCAATCATGCCCGGCACTAAGAAAATAAACACAGGGAGGAGTTTTAAATAACCTGCAAACATCGTCCCGCGACGTGCTTCTTTAATCCCTTTCGCAGAGAGTACGCGTTGCACAATATACTGATCGGTACACCAATACCAAAAACCGATAATAAACGAGCCAAAGATAATCCCAGGCCAAGGGAATTCAGTGTCTGATGCGCTGCGAATAAGGTGCATATTAACGTCATTTAAGCGTTCAACTTCTGCCCAGCCGCCGACTTTATCAAGACCAACAACTAAAATGACCAGTGAACCAATGATCAACACTGGCGTTTGCAGTACCGAGGTCCACATAATGGCTTTCATGCCCCCTAGAACAGTATAAATCCCGGTGATCACCACTAAACCAATGGCAGAAATCCAAAAGAAATCGATACCCCAAATACTCTCAATTCCTAAAATGGTTTTAAAGGCGATACCACCGGCATACACGGTCACGGCGACTTTTGTTAATACGTAGCTGATTAATGAGATAACAGATAAGAAAGTTCGCGACTTAGAATTAAAGCGACGTTCTAGAAACTCAGGCATGGTGTAGACCTTGCTACTCCAATAGAAAGGCACAAAAATCCAACCGAGTAATAGAATAATCCACGACTGCATTTCCCAATGGGCGAGTGCCATACCTGATTGAGCGCCAGAACCAGATAATCCGACTAAATGTTCTGAGCCGATGTTTGATGCGAAAATAGAGGCACCAATTACTAACCAGCTTGCATTACGACCCGCCAAAAAGTAGTCAGCGGTGTCTTCTTCTTTTTGTCGCATAGACATGACGACAACGCCTAATAACAGGACAAAAAATCCTGCCAGCACTGCCCAGTCTAAGGTACTTAGTTCGACCATTGTGTGTTCCACCTAATTATGAAAGAGAATGTTGCTTTTTAATTGTCAGTTAAAAATATTATATTATAAATTGGGTGAGTGAAAGTGATTTGTTAAAATAAGGTGACACTGGATATATAAAAAAGTGACGATTACGCGCGGTTATAATAAGAGGTTCTGTCTTTTTAATGTTTTGTTATTGATTTTAATCAACTATTTGCAGGATGACGGAATAGCTTTATAGATGTATTATATTACCTAGATCTTTAGAGGAACACACATGGCGCGTTTAGAGAATTTGAACTTATCACAACAAGTTACCAATGAACTTGGTAAAGCAATTATTGTTGGTGATTATAATACTGAGACGGGGTTACCAACCGAAGCACAGTTGTGCGAAGTGTATGGTATAAGCCGCACAGCTGTTCGTGAAGCAGTTAAAATGTTGGCTGCAAAGGGATTAATTTCTTCTCGTCCACGACAAGGGATCCGTGTTGAACCGGCGGATAACTGGAACTTATACGACACCAGCGTATTAAAATGGTTACTTGAGAGCAGTCCGTCACTTTACGTACTGAAAGAGTTCTTGCAAGTACGCTTAGCTATTGAGCCACAAGCAGCGGCGTTGGCAGCACGAAAAGGTGACCAAGCTGCGATCGCTGAAATTAAAATGGCGCTCGATAAAATGCAAGCGGCTGCCGATGAACCTGAAGGCGTAATGCACGAGCCAGACCTTGCGTTCCACACGGCAATTTTGCACGCCAGTGGTAACCGTTTTTTCTATCAATTACGTGACTTTATTCGTACGGCATTGCATGTCAGTATTCAGCACACAACACCCGCTAAAGGTAATAAACAAGCCATCGCTGAAGAGCACTTTAAAGTGTATAACGCGATTGCCAATGGTGACCCTGAGCGTGCGAAAAATATGATGACGTACATGATTGATGAAGCGATGGCGTTTATCGAAAAAGAAATTGCAGACAAAGAAGCTGCAGCTCAATAACTTTCGCTACTCAACGTTGTAAATACTGTAAAAACAAAAGGTTATCATGCCAAATTCAAATGAGCTTAAAACAGTTTACGCCAGCCTTGCCGGTAAAAGTGTATTTATTACAGGCGGAGCGACGGGAATTGGTGAAGTAATGGTAACGCGCTTCTGTGAGCAAGGCGCAAAAGTCACCTTTGTTGATATTGCAAAGCAGCAAAGCGAGGCTTTGTGCGCAAAGCTTGCGGGTAAATATGAGTTTGATCCGCAGTTTATCTATTGTGATATTCGTGATGTTGAGGCATTGCAAGCCGCTATAGAGCAAACCCGTCAGCAACAGGGCGATATTGGGGTATTAATTAATAATGCAGCCGATGACACTCGCCATGCAGCAGAAAACATGGATGTAAAATATTGGGAAGACAAGTTTGCTGTTAACTTACGCCCTTGTTTCTTTTCTTCACAGGCTGTTGTGGCGCATATGCAGCGTTTAGGCGGGGGAAGTATTATCAATATGGGGTCGGTAAGTTGGCGCATTAAGCAAACAGGAATGCCTGCTTACACCACTGCTAAAGCGGGTATTGAGGGTCTGACGCGTTCTTTAGCAGCCTCGTATGGCAAAGACAATATTCGGGTTAATACCTTGGTTCCTGGATGGGTAATGACAGAGCGTCAAATTACTCATTGGTTAACCCCAGAGATGGTTGAAGACGTTCGTTTAAGCCAGTGTATAAACGAAACAATACAACCCGACCACATTGTTAATGCAGCATTATTTCTGGCTGCTGATGATAGTCGGATGATGACAGCACAATCATTAATCGTAGACGCAGGTTGGACTTAATTGCATTTATACATTGCAAAATGACTGACTTGCGATAAAATTTTTTCAATAAAACAAATGATACTATAATAATAAAATATGGGTTGGTATTGTTACCATCTCCCCTATTTTTCTAAGGTGGTAAGAAAGTTTGACCGACTTTGTACTCGTGTATGTAATTCTGATCATTGGTGCTTGCTTGCAAAGTGTTATTGGCTTTGGTCTTGGTATGCTGTGTGTGCCAGTTCTATATTGGTTAATGCCTGAACTGGTGCCTGGCCCTATGATTTTGAATGCACTCTTTTTAACTTCGGTGTTAATGATAAAGCACCGAGGGTCAATCGATATGAAACAGACGGGGATCTCAATAGTCGGTGGTGCAATGGGCGTTATATTCGCAGCAGCAGTGATGTGGTATGTGAATGCTAAGCAGTACCAGTTATTGCTCGGAGTGAGTATATTAGTCGTCGTCGCATTATCTATCATAGGTATGAAACCTAAAATATCGACCATAACGAGTTTATTAGCCTCTATGTCGTCGGGGTTTTTAGGAACCACCACCTCCGCTGGGGGCGCACCGATGGGGCTGCTCTATCAAGCTGAGGATAAAGATAAAATAAAGGCCAACCTTAGTGCATTCTTTGTTTTCATTAACCTATTTGGCATTATTGTGCTGATGCTTACTGGCTCTGCTGATATGGGGGATGTAAAACTGTTTTTCTTTTGTCTGCCAGCAATTTTAATTGGCTGGGGACTGTCTTTTGTAATTAATAACAACTTAAACGAAAGAGCAATTCGCAGCATCATACTGCTGGTCGCAGGCTTATCTGGCCTAGCACTTATTTTTATACACAGATAGAATGGTAAAAGTTCAGCTGTTTATTTAATGAAATTTATGCTCGATGCCACCCTAAAAATAATTATTTCTAGCCAATGCCAATTAGGCGAAGGTGCTTACTTTGCAAAAGCCCACAACTGTGTATTTTGGGTTGATATTTTGGGTCAGCGTTTATTTCGTTTGCACTGCCAAAGTATGCGGGTAAGTCAGTTTGCCATGCCAGAACCCATTTGTTGGGTAATGGAAACGGAGCAAGGTGAACTTGTTGCTGGGTTTGCGAAAGGCATCTATAAACTTAATAGCGAAGACTTTAGCCGCGAACTGCTTTACTCAATCGACAATGAGCCACAGCAAAACCGATTAAATGATGGTAAAACATCACGGCAAGGTTTTGGTTTTTTTGGCTCGATGGACTCTCAAGAGCAAGCACCGAGTGGAAAGTTATACCGCGTTGGTCATGGAAAGGCTCCTGAAGTCGTTGACCAACACTACACCATTAGTAATGGACCGGCCGTAAGTAAATGCGGGCAGTTTTTATACTCAACAGACTCTGAAAAACAAACTATCTATCGCTTCTCATTAAGTGCACAGGGCGAGCTTAGTAATAAGCATGCATTTATCCGTTTTACCGATAGCATGGGTTACCCAGATGGCATGACGGTTGATAATGACGACCACTTATGGGTTGCAGCATGGAATGGTTATGGTGTTTATCGTTTTTCGCCACGCGGCGAGCAAGTGCAATTTTTACGTATTCCCGCACCACGCGTTACCAGTGTTGCATTTGTCGGAGAGGCACTTGAGCATGTGGCAATTACTACCGCAGCAGTCGGGTTGGATGAGTCGGTACTTGCTGATTACCCGCACAGCGGGGGCGTGTTTATTTTAAAGCCGGGTGTTAAAGGCATCGCTGAAACACCGCTTAAACTATAGATTTTCCATTACTTGGTAGCGTAATTCGCCAAGAAATGCCCGTGCTGCGGGACCCAGTTTGTCACCGTCTTTGAAGAGCAAATGTAACTTAGCACTGCGGCTACTGTTATGCGTTAAATTGAGCGCTTTCATTTGCCCTGCTGCGAGTTGTTTTTCAATCGCTATTTTTGGTAACCACGCAAAGCCTAGACCATTACTGATCATATCAATAGAGGTGCGTAAATGCGTTACCGTCCAACGTTGATCGGCACCTAGCCAGCCGCCATCTTGTTTGTGTTTATTCGCTGAGTCACGCACTACAATTTGTCGGTGTGATTTTAAATCTTCTAATGTTATTTCGCGGTCAATCGCATGCAAAGGGTGATCTGGATGCGCCACGGCAATAAATTCAATATTGCATAACTCTTCATGAAAGCCAGCCGCTATCGGAAAACCTGTAATGGCAATATCGACCTGATCATTTACAAGTAATTCATTGCCACCCATCAGCACGGATTCATGCAATTCGATACGCAGTTGTGGGTATTGCGAAGACGTGTCGTTAAGCACTTTATAAAGTAATTGCTGTGGAAAAATGGCATCAACTGCAATGCGCAGCTTGCTTTCGATACCTTCGCCGAGGGTTTGGCCAATCGCTTCGACTTTGGCAGCTTCATCGAGTAAATAATTGGCACGGCGTAGCATCATTTCACCGGCTTCTGTGAGCACCGTTTTACGTCCTTGAATAGTAAATAATTTTACATTGAGTGCCGATTCAATTTTGCCCACGGCATTATGAATACTCGACTGGCTTTTATGAATGCTTTGTGCGGCTTGATTAAAGCCACCAAACTCAACAACAGCACGAAACATGCGCCATTGCTCTAGGGTGATTCTTAGCATGGTATTCCTTTGCTAACGTGGTTACTTACTAATTAGTGCCTGTAAATGGATAGTACCTATAAATTGCAAAAAAGTTTACTTTTTAGCAGAGGGCAACTCAATATATTCAAGCTCATCACCGGGGATTTTAGCAAAGCGCTGTGCTTGCCAATCTTGTTTTGCTTGCTCGATACGCTCTTTGCTGTATGCAACAAAGTTCCAGTGTAAATAAGGAACTTTATTGAATTTACTGCCACCGAGTAAAATAAAGCGGCTATGCACATGGGTCGTAATTTCGTGTTCGCTGTCATCGAGTAGAACAAAATTGTCTTGAGTATAGCGAGTATCACCAATACTAACTTCACCATAAATTACATACACAGCGGTTTCATGATGAGGATGCGGTTTAGTAATATAACTGCCTTGCTCTGCTACTGTATCTAAATAAAACATAGGTGAGTAGCTTTTCACAGGGGAGCTCAAGCCATAGGCATCACCCACGATTAGTCGCATCAGCACTCCTTTTTCTATTTTTTCAGGCAGTTGCTGTTTTTTGATATGTTCAAATCGCGGTGCTATTTCGGTCATGCTCTCAGGCAAAGCAACCCAGCATTGCAGACCATTAATGTCGTGCTCGCTTGCACGCACTTCAAGGCTTTCTCTTTCTGAGTGCACTATACCGCGACCTGCGGTCATCCAGTTAACATCGCCAGGTTCTATTTGCAGGCTATTGCCTAGTGAATCGCGATGGTAAATACTGCCAGTAAACAAATAAGTGAGCGTTGAAAGGCCAATATGAGGATGAGGCCCCACATTTATGCCTTCACCGCGAGGAAAGTGATTCGGCCCCATGTGGTCAAAAAAGATAAATGGCCCAACCATTTTTTTGTCAAAATGCGGCAAGATGCGTTTTACATCGAGCCCACCAATATCGTGGCTGGTTGCTGTTAATAACTTTGCCATATTTGCGCTCCTTAAAAACAAACCCAGCCAACAACTTAGGTTATTGGCTGGGAGAAATGTTATGCCTGACTACGTTTTAACATTAGTTGATCTAGGCTGATTTTGCCTGCACCAACACTGGCTAATGCTAAAAAGCCACCTGCCATTGCAATGTTTTTGTAGAACATTAAAAATTGCATTTGATCATCAAGTTGAAAGTGGAATAACAAAGCACTGGCCAGGCTGAAACCAGCAAAAGCGACAGCGGTTAGTTGTGTTAAAAAGCCGAGTAAAATAAATAACCCGCCAACCATTTCAAAAGCAATGACAAATGGCAGTAAGAACTCTGGTAAACCAACGGATGCCATGTACTGTGCTGTTGCATCGAAAAACTCGATTTTACTAAAGCTGGTGAGTAAAAAGATGGCCGATAAACCAATACGTGCCAATAAAGTGCTAATATTTTGTAATTGTGGTTGAGCTGAGATTAAAGTAAAAAGTTTCATAGTAGGTATCCTGTTTAGTTAAGCTGTGTGTCTGCGATGAAGTAACTATAAATTCACTTTAAAAGAATTAAAAATTGTAAAATTAGCGCTTATTATTCTTTAAAAAAGAATCTTAAAGAAGATTCAATGTGAAGTTATTGTTATCAATAGGATTTTGTTTTTCTATGGCTGCAAGCAGCGTGGTGTTTGCTAATCAAAACTTACCCAATAGTCGTCATTATGAGTTATTAGTTTCAGATATAGCGGTGCAGCAAAGCTGGCAAGTTAAAGACATAATTAAAGGTTATGAGATGTGGGAATATCAAATAAACCTTAATAAAGGCAATACATTAAAGGTTGATTTTGCTCCTTCAAACTCTAGTAACTACTTTAATATTTTACCGAAAGGTAACCCAACCGCTTTGTATGTTGGCCCGGCAAAAGGTGATCATGCTGAGCTTAAAATTCCTGATGATGGCAATTATGTGATTTGGGTATTTTTGATGCGCAATGCCGCAGGCCGTGATGAGCATAGTAAATTTACAGAAGATATTAGCGTTATCAAAAGCCCATTAAATGGGATGCACCCAAGCTGGGATGTCGATGGAGATGGGCCAATGATTGCGAGAAAGACGGCAGCTGTGATCACACCGTTGACTACAGTCTTCCTCGAAAGTCGAATTAGGCCTCTTTTAAGGCCTCATTAAGTGACTTATTCAGGCGCGACTTCAAGAGTGGTAAATAATGAGTAACGCACGTTATCGATATCTGTTTCTGTTGGTTTTTGATCAACAGATGCTTCAATCAGATACATATCAGCGTGTTCGAATGTCACGGTGAAGAAACCTTCACTATCGGTAGTAAGTTTTACTTCATCACGCGCATTACGGTAACGAGCACTGCCGCGTACAATCGCTAGCTCAACGTTAGCGGCAGGTTTTCCATCCATTAATAATTGGAATTTAGCCTCTTCACCTGCAAATAAATCGTTTGGATGCGTTGGGCCCGAAATCTCTAAGCCTTGGCCAAGTAATGTGGGTTTAGAAGTGCCGTTACGGCTTACAAAGGTATCAACGGTTGCGATTGACTTAATCGTGCGTACTTCGGTTGCACCAGCAGGAAGATCAGCGTCTTTTTTACCTGTAAATACACGACCACGGTTGCCGTCTTTATCTTTGTAGAATGTCATTAGCAGGGGCTTTTGCTGCATCGCAATATGGTACGTCCCATCTTGCGATAAGCTAACGGCCGCTGAGTTTTTACGTTTTAGGTAGTACGCGCGAATCTTCTCTTCTACAGGCTTACCGTTTGGCGCAAGGGCGATTAATAAGTTGTCATCATATTCTGCGCCTTGTTCATTTGGGCGGTAGGCTTTGTCTGGGCTAAACAACTCGTTTGAAATACTGGCATCAATCATCACATAATGTGTTTTTTCACCCGATAAAGAGGTGTGCGATGGCATTAACCAACGAGCGTGTGCCTGTGCGTAACTTGATGCAAGTGCGGTGAACGTAACGGCACCGATTAGGGCCGTTTTTAATAATTTTAATTTCATTGTTTATCCTTAATTGCTAGTAATAGTAACGAAGCTAGTCGCGAATTCTTTTTCGCCAGCGAGAGTGACTTTGCCATCTTTTGTTAAGTCGATTTCAACACGGCTGTAATCACGGCCACCTTCTTCACGTACAACTTCCACATTGAGTAAATATTTACCGGGTTTAACGGGGTTACCTTTTAAATCCTTACCGTGCCACTCAATGGTGTAAGTACCAGGACGTTTTGTGGCACCTGTTACGCCGTCGAAGTTATCGTTACTGCGACCTGCTTTACGCCACCACTGACGTAAGTCTTTAAACCACTCTGCTTTTTCAACCCAAAGTGCCACTGTGGTTACATGTTTACGTTCTGGGGTTTCAAGCCAAAGCGCAACATATGGGCGGTGATAAGGGGATACATCAAGCTCAGGCAAAGTGAACTCAACGGTGAGGTTGGCGTCTTTGGCAAAGCTAAGTGGGCTGAATAAACAGCTGAACAGTAGAGCAAGTAGTAAGTGGGCTTGTTTCATTAAGATACTCCTTTAAGTTGAGGCACCCAAACTAGATAAATAACCAGAGGTGTGACGACACCAAACAGTGTTAGCCAAAGCCCTGAGGTACGCTTTTTACGGTTTTGAAATAAAATAAATAAGCCAGTTATAGCGAAGATGATCATTAATACTGCTGATATATCAATTACCCAGCTCCATGCCTCGCCTGTATGACGGCCTTTGTGCAAATCACCAATAAGGCTCATAACCCCGCCTGTTTGGTAGTCAAGATTGAGCTCTCCCGTTTGAAAGTCGATTTCGGCATAAGCAAACCCTGCAGGCAACGGGTAGTCGAGCATGACTAGTGCGTCTTGTTTTTCCCATTCAATGCTTTTTACATTCTGCAGAGAAAACTGATCTGCCATATAGCGTTCAATTTCAGGGTAAAGAGTGGGTAATGTATTAAGGTTCTGCTGTGCTTTTTCAAAGAGCTGTGCAGAAATGAGCACGTGGGTTTGACCATTATGTTTGTCATTTTCAAGCCAACTTACGTGATTGAGGATGATGCCGCTGATACAAAATAAGATCAGTAGAAAAAATAGCGCGGTTGATAAATAAATATGTAAGGCACGGCTAACGCTATAAAACATGCGTTTATTGAAAGAGAACATAATGTAAGGTACTTGTTATTGATACTCACATGATAATAGTTCGTATTATTAATAACAAGTACGTTTACGTTCTTTACATTCGAGCAGTTAATACTGAATAGCGAGGTACGCAATAATGGCGAGTTGTGAGGTAAACAGGCTAGCAAGTAGCATTAATTGCAGCCGAGTGGATATGTTAAGTTGGATCAGCGTCGGATGATTAGGCTTTGAGGGACGATTGATTAAATAGCCCAACACGCATACCTCGATAACAGCTATAAGATACATAACCCAAATCGGTGCTGCGCTTTGCAGTAAGAAGAAATAGCCCACGGCCATGCCAAGGCCAGCTAAAAACTTTGCTCTTAGCGGAACCACTTTATAGAGCTGCCAATATCGAAGTGATTCGCCATACCGAGGATGATTTAATAGCCAAGCAGACAAAGCGGGAGAAGAGCGTGTAAAACAGCCCAAAGCAAGAATAAAGAAAATAGTTGTGGGCATCACAGGGAGTGCAATACCTATGATACCTAAGCCAACCATCAATAATCCAAGTAATTGATAGCAGCCATTTTTATAGGCGGTAAATACCGTTCTTACATTCATCAATATAATTGAGCCTGATAAAACTGAAAATGCGGTGATGCATATTTTGCAAAATCATACATTTATTCTGCGTTACTTTTAACTGTAGCTCAGCTAACGTTTTTTACCTAATGTTGCATGAAGAACGTTTAAGGGGTTAAAAAATTGCTGTGTTATTTAGAGGTAAACGAGGGATGGGGGCATAGAAAGTTTAAAAAAGCCCAGCAATAGCTGGGCTAATCGTTTTAAAAGTAGTAACCGATATTGATATTGAAGCGCGTTTCGGTCTCGTCGCTGTCGCCAGCTATTGAGCCACCAACAAACGGTTGGTTTTTCGCTTTTACAAGATCAAAGTAGGTAAATAAGCCACCTGCGGCGACCGACACACCCGTTACATTCATCCACGTGTCTGCACTGTTATCTGACTTATCGTAAATAATGCCGTAGTCATTATAAAATTGCAGGTTGGTTACTGGCCCCCACTCAACAGGTAAACTGTAAGCAATGTTGGCATTAGTCATGGTGGCTTCGGCGGCGATACTGTCATAAAAAGAGTAGGCGCCGACAGCCATACGATTTACGTTATCAATGTCGTAATCGTATTCACCATGTTGCAGTTGGAAGTTCCACGGGCCAATGGTGCTGTTAAGGTGCACAGCCCAAGCCATGTAGTCGCCTGCTTTGTCTTCACCGTCGTGTAGGCCGCCTGATAACGCAGAAACACCTAACTCAGTGGTGCCACCATCATGCTCGAAGTGGTAACCATAACGTCCAGAGAATGTATTGTATTCACCTATCGCATTGGTGGGTTCTGCGTAAACGCCTTCGTCGGCATCACGAAAACCAACGACATCATACGAATAACGATCGCTGCGATTATCAACGTAACCGTCAACACCACCTAATTCATCATTTTTAAAAAAGCCAAGGTCAATTTGCCAGTTATCGGCTATTTTACGCTTAAATAACACACCTAAATCGTGGTCATCTTCTAAGCCAACGTAATAAGTGGTGCCAAAAAAGTAGTTATGAGAGTTATAAGGCCAGTTACCAAAGGGGACTTTGGTGATCCCCGCTTGCACTTGCCAATCTTCGGCAAAGTCATAGGCTGCATAGGCATATTTAACTGCAGTCATGTAATCGAAAAAACGAATTTCTGCATTTAATTGCACGTCACCAACATCGCCTGCAAAATTCAATCTGAAAATATCAAAATCGAAGTCGCCACCGCGGTTCTTATTGCCGTCATCATAAGATGTGTGACTAAAATTGGTACGTACAGCACCGCCAACTCGAATCCCAGATTCTTTCTTTTCGAGCTCTGAATCAACAGCAGCCGTTTGCTGCTCAAGCTGCTTTTGCTGTTTAGCAACTTGGGCATCAATTTGTTCTTGCTGCGCCGCTTGTTGTTTTGCTTGTTGCTCTGCTTTATCGAGCTGAGTTTGAAGTTGCTGCATCTGTTGCTTTAGTAATTGCAGCTGCTTTTGAAGGTCATCGATTTCTGATGCCTGACTAAGACTTGAAGTAGTGCCCAACGCTATCGCTAGGGCTAACTTTGAAAGTTTAAGCATGAATTATCGCTAATGTAAGAATGGGTACTATTTAGCATAGATGATATTCACACTGAACCCAAGGGTAGCCACATAAATTTAATATTAATCAACGGGTTTATTATTGAGACTCAATGGTTCGCGTAAGCGCACCTACTTCAAGTAAGGGGGAGGCATCAAGTTGGTCTGCATCCATCATGGCTGCAATACGTTGCATAGATGACAACAATAGACTTTGTTCCCACTCTTCAAGGGCTGAAAACTTTTCAATAAAGTGCTCTTGTAAAGGCTGTGGCGCTTTATTCAAAATTTCTTTGCCGCGCTCGGTAAGGTATAGACTGACACGGCGCTTATCTAGTTGACTGCGAACACGCGTAACTAGCTCACGGTTTTCAATGCGGTCTAAAATATTGGTGACAGTTGCGGGACTTAAATTAACGTTTTGTGCGATGCGGCTGGCCGTAATGCCATCGGTGTGCGCGACTTCGTTCATTATAAGTAATTGTGGGCCTGTTAATCCCGATGTTTTGTTGAGTTGTTTTGAATGAAGGTCGATAGCCCTGATAACTTTACGTAACGATACCAATAGCTCGTCATACTTTTGCATAGTTGTGTCTCTTTAAAAAGGCGGTATCTGGCGACCGCAATCGCGAAATATTACACATCTAATAAATTGAGTTCAAATAAATTACACCTATATTAGCCATAGATTAAAGCTAATAATGGCATGGTTTTGATTTTTATTTAGTTAGAGCAGAAATTAAATGCTCTATTTTGTCGTTTAGATAGAGTAATTGTTGTTAACACTGAAAATGCTAATATGGGGTGACTTAGCATTTGGTTGTAAAACATTTTCATCAAATAACTAAATATTATTTACTAATTGCCACCGCTTTGGGTAAGGTGGATTTTTCTTTCATTAAATGGGACGAATTATGAAGTTATCGCCATCAGTTACGATTGAACAAAGTGACACCGGACTTGAGTTTATTAAGGTTGCGAGTGAGTTGTGTGAAGCAACTATTTTTCTGCAAGGTGCGCAAATTACTGAGTTCACGCCTGCAGGCAAAAAGCCGTTGTTGTGGGTGTCTGAGTTAGAAGACTATCAAGAAGGAAAAGGTGTACGTGGCGGTATCCCTATTTGTTGGCCATGGTTTGGTGTAAGTCAGCATGAAGGTTGGCCTGCGCATGGTGTGGCTCGTACAGGTCTTTGGCGCGCTGAAGAAGTGAAAGAACAAGAAGATTCAATCTATATCAGCCTTTCGTTACCGATGACTCAGGTTGATGATAAATATTGGCCCCACAAAACTAAGCTACTTGCTGAATTTATTTTAACGTCGAGTCTTGAGTTACGCTTAACGACCACGAACATGGATAATGAAACCATTCACTTTACTCAAGCACTACACACGTATTTCCCAACACCTGCGATTGAAGAAACCAAAGTTGATGGTTTGCAAGGGGCAAAATACATTGAGTTTGGCGAAGGCCCTTTTGAGCAGCATGACTTGGTTGCTTTTGCGCGCGAAACCGACATGGTGTACACCGAAGCAGAGGCTACACAGCGTATAATTACCCCAGACGGCATTATTGAAGTAGGTCGTGAAAACTCAACATCATGTGTGCTGTGGAATCCGTGGATTGAGAAGTCAAAACGCTTGTCGAACTTTGCCGACGATGAGTATCATGTGATGCTCTGTTTAGAAGCAGCAAATGTACTTGATGACAGTGTAGAGCTTGCGCCAGGTGCCAGCCATACGCTTGCAACGACACTTCGCTGGGTTTAATTTACCACGCTCAACGTTAGCAAGTAAGGCCAGTGACACTGGCCTTTACAAGGAATAATCGTGTTTAGTAATCAACAAATCGACACTCTGCCTCGCCACCATACTATTAAATTTCAGCCACTTGCAGATAACGCTATTTGGCATGTACAAATTAATTGGCTGCTTTTTTATATTCCACTCATGACGGTCATTGTGGCTGTTCGGTATTTTAATCAACCGTTTGCTGATGCGGTATCTGCACCTTGGTTGCTACTGCTGCCCGTGCTCGTTGTGCTTTCAATGCTGTATAACTTTTACAGTGTTCGTGTAAAAGGGATTGCATTACGTGAGCATGATATTGCTTATAAGCGTGGTTTAATTTGGCAACAAGTGACCCTGTTACCTATTTCTCGAGTTCAACATACTGAGATACATCGAGGACCCATTGAGCGGAAACTTGGCTTAGCAACACTCAGACTCTACAGTGCTGGTGGCATGAGTGCGGATCTTCATATCAGTGGTTTAACAGATAAACAATGCAATGACATTAGGCAGTTTGTACAAAGCTATGGTTATGACAATCATGCAACAGTTGATGAGCTAGTCGATGAATAACAATGATTGGCAACGCGTGTCGCCGTGGGCACTTTTATATTTTATTGTGCATTTTGCTATTCGATTTGTTAAAGATGGCTTACTAAATTTACTGCCTATTTTAGTTATTTTTGTGACTCAGGTTGAGCAAAAATGGTTTTGGGGGCAAGTCGCTGCAAGCACCGCTATTGTCATATTAGTTGTTTATGCATTTGCATATTATAGAAATTTCTCTTATCGCATCAGTAGCGAAAATGAAATCCTGTTAAACAAAGGGGTATTCAAGAAAGAGCGTTTAACACTGAAGTTTGCCAGAGTGCAAAATGTGAATATCGCTGAGCCCTTTTATTTCCAGCCCGTAAATTTGGTTAACTGTATTTTTGATGCTGCAGGCAGTAGCGCTCAAGAAGCCGTGATCCCAGGTGTAAAGCTCAGTTATGCCGAGCATGTACGCGAACAAGTGATGGCATTTAAAGCGCAGTTGCAGCAAAGTGACACGCCTGAAAAAGCGGAACATGCAGCACAACCATCAGCACAACACACACTCACGCTTAGTAACGCCGAAATAGCGAAGTTTGGTTTGATGTCGAATATGGCTATTTTAGCGTTAGCGGCGCTTGCCCCTTTTATGAATGCCATTTTTGATTACCTTGAAACCTCATTGATTGCGCGTCTAGAAGCCATGTTTAACGAGCAGGCTGCCTTTGTTGGCAGTGCGGCAGCATTGGCTGTGGTGACCGTCATTGTTGTTATCGTGCTGTGCGCTGTGTTGTTGTCGGTTACTATGGCTTTAATTAGGTTTTTTAATTTTCATTTATATTTTCAAGATAATCAGTTTAAACGTGTAGCGGGGCTCTTTGAGCGCCAGCAGTTATCAATAAGCTCAGAGAAAATACAAAGTGTACAAATTAAGCAAAATATCATTGCACGATTATTAAAGCGTTATACATTGATATGTCCACAAGTGAGCAGTGGTAATACAGCCCCAGGTGTTGCGGCGCATAAAAACAAACAAACACTGGTGATGCCCGTGTTAACCGCAGCGCATGTTCAGCAAGTGTGCCGTTGGTTGTTTCCGTGGTTTATTAATTTAAATGAGCTTAATTTTATTAAACCCGAACGGGCACTGCTGTATAAAAACACTGTGCTGTATGTATTTTTGCCGAGTGTGATTAGCGTTGTCGTTATTGATCAACTAGTTGAAACGTTATCAATGCTTTGGGGTTTATTACCTGCGAGTATATTGATGGCTGCCGTATTTTTACGTTATCAAAAAACAGGCATGGCGCTATATCGACATGAAGGCCGCTCATTTGCCGTGTTTAGAACGGGAATGATAGGGACTCAGTATCGTTTGTTTGAAATTTATAAAGCACAAAGTGCCACGACTATTAGTACATATTTAATGCGAAAATCAGGTTTAAAAAGCCTGTATATACAACTTGCATCGGGTTCTGTATCAATGCCGTATTTAAAATCAGTTGATGCAGAACAGTTAATTGATTTTGTGCTTTATGAAATAGAATCAGAGCCACGCAATTGGTTTTAAATGAAAATGATTATCAATACCGTTGATTCGGTTTCGTTTTTGGGTATACTGTCCAAAAGTGAGGGATGCAGGTATTCAGATGATTTATTTACTTCCAATTATCGCTATTTCAGGCTTAGTTGCTTTACTGTGGTACGCGCGCTTTAAAAATGAGTGTAAAGGCTTTTGTATTAGTTGCGCAATTACTTGTATCGCGTTATTGGTAACCAGTGCAATGATGCTCGCAGGCCTTGGTGCGCTCAGAAGCAGTATGATGTTTGCAGTAACTATTTTTATTATTTATCAACTTTTGGGGTTAGTAAAACCTATCAAAATCGATTAATTTCTTACATTTTTTAACTACACCCGCGCAAAAAAGCAACGCATACTAGTGTGAATATTTAAAATCAATATACCCAAGCTGGGGATCAAGGATTATGATGAAAAAAGCACTATTGAGCGTTGCGCTGCTTGTTGCAGGCGAGGCGTCTGGCCAAGAAATATGGCAAACAATTCACACTGAGCATTTTAATGTACACTTTAGCGTTGAAAACCAACAGTGGGCGCAATCGGCTGCCACAGAGCTTGAAATTGTGCGTGATAAAGTGCTTAAGCAACAGCATCGTGCTTTGGATGAAGTCGTTGATGTAGTCGTGTTTGACCCTCTGAATGCCGCAAATGGCTTTGCTCTACCTGTCTCTAATAAACCCTTGATGGCACTTTTTACCACGCCACCGCAATCCGATACGGTGATTTCTAATACCGATGGTTGGCAACAGCTATTGATCTTGCACGAATATATTCACTTGGTGCATTTAGCTCAGCCGACTCGCAGTGATTTTCGTCAAGCAATTAAAAATAGCTGGGATCTGTATGACTTAGCAGAAAAAGACATGCCACGCTGGGCCGCAGAGGGTTACGCAACATTATTAGAATCAAAAATGACAGGCCGTGGTCGAGTGTTTGACAATTTGTCTGAAGCGATTTTAATTGAGTTTGCTCAGCAAGGTGCATTGCCAGGTTATAAGCAACTAAGCAATACAAAAGGCGGCTTTTTGGCGGGGTCGATGGCGTATTTGGTCGGTTCGCGTTTTTTGGCTTGGCTTGAAGAAAACTATTCAGAACAAACGCTTGATGCTGTTTGGACACGAATGCAGGCAGTAAAAGACCGTGATTTCGATGAGGCATTTACAGGTGTATTTGCTGATTCTCCAGCCAAGTTGTATCGCCGCTTTGTTGCTGAGTATACATACAAAGCAATGGCTAAAGAGGTAAGTGAACAACCACTTACAAGTAAGCTTTGGTTGGAGCTTGATCTCTACGCATCAAATCCAGCACTTAGTCCAGACAACTCTAAACTGGCTATTGTTGAGCGTAATAAAGAGGGTGATACACGTTTAGTTATTTACAGTACAGAGCAAAATACACAGGCTGCAGAAGAATTTGCAACACAGCAAAATGCGCTTTTAAACGATGATCCTCTGGATATTGTCGATAAAGCTCCCGCAGTATTTAAGCGTGAGCAGAAGCATGTATTGCAGCAAATAAATAGACAAGGGATTAAAAATCCACAATGGCTGGATGAAAATACGCTGTTTTTTACAGCAACAACCACCGTGGGCAAAGGGTCTGTTCTTGGGATTTCTGATTTATACCGTTACGATATTACAACGGGTGAGGTCACAGCATTGACGCATCACGCGGGCTTGCGTCGTTTTAGCATTAGCGAAAATGGCGAAACTGTTTATGCAGAACAAAATCAGCATGGTTTCTCAGCGTTAGTGAAAGTAGACCTTACTCATGGTGACGTCACTCCCTTGTTTACAAAAAGCCTTGAAACTGTTTATGACTACCCCGTATTAAGCCCTGATAAGTCGCGGCTGGCCTATTTGAAAACCACATTGAATCAGAATTGGCAGTTGTATATACAAGATTTAAACACGACAAAATCATATCGTGTGCCTATGCCTGCAGGGTATCAATATGTATCGCAACCTAATTGGCAAGCTGATGGGAAAGGCCTTTATTTTGTGGCGGGTAAAAATGCAGCAGTTGATTTGTACCACTATGACTTTGATAAAAATGAACTTTATCAACTAAGCCAAGGCCAAGAAGTTATCGCTCATCCCATGGCGATGAATAATGGTGAGTTATTGTATTTATCAGTCACACCGGATGGCCCAAATATTAAGCACTTTACAGACTTAACTCAGCGCGAAAAAGTGACTGAACTTGCTGTAAACCCCACACCACCGCGTGGTGTGACCGCAAGCGAAGTACTCCCTAAAGCGGCTATTTATCAACAAGCGACAGGTCGACAAACTGACTATGATGTATTACAGCAAAAGCCGACTTTATCGTTGGGTTCTCAGTATTACTCCGCATCATCGTCAATATTAACCTTGGGTGTTAAAAGCAGTGACTTTTTAAAACAGCTTGATTTGCAAGCAGGCTACAGTATTGATTTACAAGATAGCGCATTAGAGGGGGCGTTTGCCGCTGCCAAATATTCAGCCTTTGATTTACACTTTAAAGCTTTGTTATTCGATTATCAGTTAGATACAGATAAACAGTACCACGGACACCATGCTGAAAAAATTGAAAACACGGGTATACACTTGGCAACAAGTTATCCAATGCAGTTTCAACAATTAAGTATCATTCCTTCTGTGAGTTATAACTACAGCGACTTTGTTCACGGCGATGATCAATGGTTAAAGCTGGGGCTAAAACAAAAGTGGCAATATGATAGACAAACAGTGGGGTTTTCTCAGTCAGCAAAGATAGCTTTACTGAAAGGTGATAGCAAAACGCATAATTGGCAAGGTTACGACTTTGCTACTGAGTTTGGTGCGCATGCGTTTAATATTCCTGTTTATGTTAACTTTGCTCAGCATTATCGTGACAATAATACGCTTGCGTTAGGTGGTTTTGCTTCTAACTTAATTAACAACGAGACTCAAAGTGGTTTAGTAGTGGCACCCGAATTACCGTTTATTAGCCAGCTTGGTAACCGCTATAAAGGTTATGGCGGCGGGGTTAGTTATAAAGATTCGCTCCCATGGCTTTACTATCAACAGCATCAAGTAGATAACCGAGTATATGCACAAAGCTATGGACTAAAATGGCAAGGCGAGTTTAGCTTTGGCCTAGGGCCTGCCGGGCTGAATGATGTGAATATTGACTTGGGCGTCGCCCGTGTTGAAGGCGACGACTTTGAAAACGATTTACGTGCTTGGCTTAGTTTTTACTATTCTTTATAACGGTTACTGCTTGGTATTTAAGGCGAATAGTTTGGCGTGATAGAGCGCCCGCTTTTCGTCTTCCCTTTCAAGCTCAATGGCTTTTTCGAGCCATTCTTTGCTCGATTGCTCATTGCCTTGTTGGTAGTTAATAATAGCCAACTCTAGATAGGGTTCAGACAAATAAGGTGCTAAGGCTATGGCGTCTTCGAGCTGCTTTCGGGCTTTAAAATACTGACCATTGTTGCGTGCATTTATTGCCGTTGCTAATAATTCGAACGGATCTTGCTTTGCTAGAGCAAGCTGTGAGTTGAGTTTAGTTAGAAGTACTTGGTCGTCGAGCTGTTCGGCCAGCACAGCGTAGTTATGAAGTAAATTGGTGTTTTCAATGTTGTGCTGTAATGTGGTTTGATAAATATGTTTTGCTCCCACTAAGTCACCAGCTTGACGGTGTAATACCGCTGCAAGATTATACAGTGCAGGATCGTAAGGGGTGTAATCGCCAGCTTTAAGAATATAGCTGTAACTTAAATTAAATTGTTTAGCGGCTAAAGCCTCGGCTGCTAAATTACTGTAGTAGCGACTTATTAAATCATTTAAATGGGCTTTGCCGGTATAAAAACTGCCGCGGCTCGGAAAATAATCAATAATACTTCCCGGTGTGATTAAGTAAGTCACCTCATCATCAAGTGGGGCATAGACTTTGGTCCTAAAATGACCCGATACATACACAATATTACTTTCTTTGCTGTATACCGGTTCACTCGACACTGATTGAAACCCTGTTTTTAGCCCAGCTAACTGAGCATACGCCTGAGTTAAAATAGCAAGGCTAATACAATTACCTTTCTGTTTTTGAATTGTCTCAGAGGCAGTGAGTGTTTCACTGTAATAGTTAAAATTAGTGAGTTTATTTTCTAAATAGTGATAGAGAATTTGATCATCTCTGAGATAGCCACCTTGTCTTTGTGTAAAGTAATCAAGGAATTGTTGTTGCTCGTCGATGGGCAGAGCAAATAGCTCAGTGTCTTTTAAAGTAACAGGCTGAAAAAGTGTGCTATTAAGGAGGTCTGCAACACGAGGTGGCATAACAGGTTGGTTACTTTTACTGGCACATCCGAGCAGTAACATACTGATAAGTAAGATGCAGAAGAGTTGCTTCATCATCTACCTCTAAGCTTGTTTTTTATTCAATGTACCTATGTTATTCGTTGTATTCAAGTTATGAATGCTGTCTCTAAGCTGTAAACACACTGTACGGAAATCTTGCCAAGTCCTCGCTGGCTATTTTTTCATCTTCATTGCATTTTATGAGCATCTCATTAGAATGCCGCGCTCTTTTAAATGTCTTAAAAAACAATGATTTACTTGTTGTGTATGGGCTGTTTATAAACTGCTAACGTATTAACTAAATTGTAACGAGAGAGGTCTGTTTTGGCGCACTATTTGCCGATTATTTCATGCTTTATTTTGGCGTTTAGCTTTTATCCGCTATTAAATAAAATTCGTAAAAATCGCAGTGTGTCGGGCGTGTCGTTGCTAATGATGAGCTTTGGGGTGGCACAAAGTCTATATTTCATTACCTACAATGTGTACTTTCAGCGCATTTACATGGTCTTACCGTTTATCGTGACGGGTGTGTTAAGTGGTTTAATTCTTTATTACTTCGTGCGTTACAATGCAGCGCGCCAGCAACGGTTGCAATTAACTGGGCTATTAATTGTGTCGGTGACGCCTTTTTTGTTATTGCTTAGCCCGTCACTTGATACTGCCATTGTCCTTAATTGGCTGACATATGTTGGCTTAGCGATGAGTTCTATCCGTGTTATGCCGCAAACCTACAAAACAATTAAAAGCGGTGATATTAGTAACTTAAGTGCACGTTATTTTAGTTTACAGTTTGTAGCGGGAGCCTGTGGTTTAGGCGCAGAACTGGCGATGGCTTCACCGAGTGTGTCACATGTTCTAACTTTTGTGATGATATTGCTAACTAATGCCGCCCAACTTGGTTGTATTCAATATTACAAGTCACGTCCAGCGATGGCATGATTATAACGTTGAAATAATAAAAGGCTGCCCGTTGGCAGCCTTTTGTGCTTATTAATTAAGCTTCGAGCGCTTTGCTAATTAAGCGATCGATATATTGCTTATGTGCTTTTGCAGCAGTGTCGGCACCCCATGGCGTACTGATATCAGCAATTTTGTTTAGCTGATAAAGCGCAGCAGCTTTGGCTAGGTTGTCGTGCTTGCTCGCTTTACCTAAGCCTGCAATCGCAATCAGCTGGTTCACATACTCAATTTGTAAGTTATGACTTAATGAGTTCGCTTTTTTACTATCGACAAAAATGCTGGCTGTTAGGTCATCCATGAATTGGCTTAGTGAATACTCATTACCGTACATTGCGCTGTCTGAAATACGCAGCATGACTGCAGGGTGCAACAATTGCGCAAGCACAAGCTTTTGCATGCCTAAAATCATGTTATGTGGTTTTGGATCTTCGTTCTTACCGTAATGATTAAAACCACGACGTTGCTGTTGTAAGTAGTTATATAGCGGTTGCATGCTGACTAACACATCAGGTGCAAACACATTTTTGGCCAGAATTTGCATAGCCTGTTGCTGGCGCTCTAATGGCACTGGCGTAAATGGTGCGCCATTTTTATCATCACCCACGACGTTGCGCTCAACATACACCCCACCAATTTGACGAGATACTACGCCAGCCTGTGTTCTGTAACTACCAAATAGGATGTTGGCAGAAGTAACTAGTTGCTGATATGACTCACCTTCAACCGTGGCTTTGTCTTTTAGTTCAGTAAATAGTTTATTGATTAAGGCCATACGGTCTGCGGCGTAGGCCGCTGGGTTTGATGACATATCACCAATCATGATACGTGGATCAATGTGACGTCCTGGCGCTCGCATATCATCAGCGTCGTTACCAAATGCAAGCGCATGCTCAGATGAGCGAGCAAGAATTTTTTCTAAACGTTGTTGCTCGGCATCGGCGTCTGCCAAAGCTTGACTGTAACCATATTCAATAGCCCAGTCGTCATAAGGACCTGGCTTCGTTTGGAAAATGTCGCCTTGTTGCATGCCAATTGGAGCGATATTTGCCGGCGCATAGTCCATAACAGAGCCTGTAACAATCCCTTGCGTTTTACGCTTGTCGTGTACGTCTTTTTCGTTCCACAAAATAGAAGATTTCATATTGTGGTTTAAGCCTAAGGTATGACCGACCTCATGCAAGACAAGTTGTGTTAAACCTTGGCGTAAAATTTCTTTGTCTTCGATGTTTGCACCAGTACCTAGGCCTTTTGCAAGTAACATGTTTTCTTGAATACTGTGGCCCAAAGAGCAGTGTAGTTCTGAGTCACTCATATGTTCAGTGAGTGTCGCCGCACCCTGTGTATATAGGGTGTCGTACATCCAACGGTTTTTCATGAAGACATACTCAAGCATGATGTCTGAGCCTAAGATCTCACCCGTTAATGGATTAGCAAGTGCAGGACCATAGCCACCAAATGGTGGACGTGGAGATGCGGTCCAACGTAATACGTTGTAATTTATGTCGCCTGCATCCCAGTCTGCATCGTCTGGTTGTATTTTTACTTCAATCGCATTTTTGAAACCTGCTTTTTCAAACGAGGTGTTCCATGCCAGTACCGCATCGCGGATGGTATCGCGCCACTCAACCGGTGTGGTATTTTCAATCCACCACGTAATTGGTTTTACAGGTTCAGATAAGGCTGCGGATGGATCTTTCTTTTGTAAATCCCAGCGTTTGATCACGTCTTCATAAGGGGCCCAGTCGGCAGAGGTCATATTATCGAACTGGTTAGTAAAATAACCAATTCGCGCATCATCTTGACGAGGTTGGTAGTCATTTTTAGGTAAAGCAACAAATGAGTGCTGTACTTTTATTGATACGTTACGAGGGTCGCTTATAGCGGCAGAGCCACGCACACTTGGGTTGGCGTTGCTGAATACATAATCAACAATAACATCTAGGTTATTTGCGTAAGGGCGCTGGTTAACAATACGCGATTTTTTGTCATCTAGTTTACCTAGCTTGAAGCGTTTTTTAGCGTTTTTATCGTCAGGGTTAACCCATGGAGACACTTTATGCAGTGCTTCGCTTAAAAATAGCTTATCAACGTCAAAGGCTATTTTGCCGTCTTCTTCTTTGTCTATTTTGATACTTGCGAGAACGGCTTCACTGATATTGGCATCTGCAGAGCGGGCAAGCGCTGAGTTCTCGTCAAACTTATAGCGTGGTGTTTTGCTTACAATATCAATACGATCAAAATGCTTTCTAAACTCTATGAGTTTGGTCTCTCGGTATGAGCCTCGAAAGTGGCCTGCATCTGTCACGCCATCAACGGTATGCGCAAAATACACAAACGGGGTATTAAGCTGTGACTCATTGATGACCATTAAGTTTTTACCCGTTTTGGCATCTTGGTAAAGTGTAAAAATACCGACAAATTCGGTTTTATCTTTGATCATCTCAGCCAGTGTTTCTGGCTTTTTTTCTTCTTTTTTTGCTGCAATGGCGTGGCCATTGACTGTCAATGCTAGGCTTAACGCTAGCGCAATATTTGTTATTTTCACTGTTAGAATGTCCTTAAACTATGTCATAGAGCAGTTTAATGAAATAATGTCTTGATAAAAGGTTATATGTTAACAAATGTGAAATTGTGTTTTTAACCAGCTGAAATTAAAATGGTTTTCTTTGTAACAAATTGTTTTATACGTCACTTTAATCTGAACGGTGTCATTCTATGTCTGTTTGTAACAGTTACTTACAAATGTCACATTAATGTTTCTGTCAGCTTTGGTATGATAGGACCAGTTAAAATATTAAAGGTGTAAGTTATGCGCACGAATTTATTAAAATGGACGTTACCTATTATCGCTTTATTCATTGGTATTGCTGGTTTTATGGGGATCAATGCGATTGCCCAAGAGCCACAAGATAAGGATGAAGTTGATGTGCGTCCTCTCGTGAAAGTTGAAGCTGTTTCTAGTGATGATCACCAAGTGATTATTAACAGTTACGGTGAAGTGAAACCACTTGAAAGTACCCTGATTGCATCGCAAGTTGCAGGTGAAGTGACCAGCTGGCATCTAAATTTTGTTGCGGGCGGAATCGTCGCGCGTGGTGAAGTGTTATTTACTATTGAAAAAGATAACTACGAAGCTGCTGTATTACAAGCAGAGGCTTCGCTTGCAAGTGCGCAAGCGGCATTGATTGAAGAGCAAGCACAAGCAAAGGTTGCACAGGATGAAGCAAAACGTTACCCAGAGCGTGAACGCACAGACTTATTCCTTCGTAAACCGCAAGTATTAAGTGCCCAAGCGGCTGTAAAATCAGCACAAGCTGCATTGAAACGCGCTGAGCGTGACCTTGCTCGCTGTGAAGTGAGAGCACCTTACGATGCATTGGTCATTAACCGTGAGATTGGTGTAGGTCAATACATTAACGTGGGAAGCCAAGTTGCTGAACTTAATAACATTGAAAGTGCCGAAATCATTGTTCCTATTGCTGGTTTTGATAGTGTGTTTTTACCGAAACGCCTTAAAGGTGTTAAGGCGACGATTATTAATAAAGGTTTAAACAGCTTTACACGTGAAGCGGTGATAGACCGCGATCTAGGGGTTGTTGATAATGCGACGCGTATGAGTAATTTGGTGATACGAGTGAACGATCCATATGGTCTCAAGCATGACGTACAGCCGATTAAGTTTGGTGCTTATGTGCAAGTTAGCTTCGCGGGTGAAACACTGCAAAATATTTACCGTTTACCGCAATCACTTGTTAATAATCAAACGGTTTGGGTTGTAAATGACGAGCAAAAACTTGAGCCTCGTAAAGTCACGGTAGTGCGTGAAGAAGGTGAGTTTTTCTATATCAGTGACGGCTTACAAGTTAATGATCAATTGGTGCTTACATTACCGGAATACCCGCAAGCGGGTATGGAAGTGAAAATTGCAGGCATGAAAGAAATGACGAGCGATGCAGAGAATACTGCAGCGGTTGAAAAGCTTTAAGGTGGCGCTATGACAGACGAAAACACAGAAAAACAGTCTGGCATTATTGCCTACTTTGCCAATAACTCAGTTGCTGCGAACCTCATGATGGTCTTTATCGTTATTATGGGGATTATTAGTTATTTTACGATTCAGCGTCAGATGTTCCCGAATGTCGAAATTAACTACATTGAGATACAAGCCAATTATCCGGGTGCATCACCGCAAGAAATTGAAGAAAGTATTCTGATCAAGATAGAAGAATCGTTAAAAGACATCACCGAAATCAAACGAGGTGTGTATCGTGCGTTTCGCAACAATGGACGAGCAAGTTTAGAGATTAATACCGATGCAGAACTCACGGATGTACTTGATAAAGTAAAGCTGCGTGTTGACGGTATTGCAACATTTCCTGCAGGTATGGAGCCAGTTACCATTAGTCAGGTCGAGTTTCGTCAAGACGTCATTGGTATGACCTTGGTCGGTGATATTCCGCTAACTGAGTTAAAACCGGTTGCTAATCAAATTGAAGATGAGCTACTGCAATTATCGAATGTGTCCTTGGTACAAAACGATGTGCCACTTGATGAGATTGCGATTGAAATAGACCCTGATTCGTTGCGTCAATACAACCTGACATTAAGCGATGTTGCTAATGCGGTGCGTCGTTACTCGGCTAACATTTCGGCGGGTCAATTACGCACAGATGCAGGTATTATTTCTGTGCGTGTTGAAAATCAATATTACAGCGGTGACGAATTCCGCCAAATTCCCGTTAAAATTGGTGAAAATGGTGCGAAAGTCCTGTTGCAAGATATTGCCGTAATTAAAGATCAATTTATCGAAGGTGAACGCTACTTTAAATTTAATGGCGAGAATGCGGTTTATTTATCGGTAAAAGCAACGAAAGAGCAGAACATGATCCCCGTTGCAGACTCTGTTAAAGCCTTTATAGAAAAGAAAAATAAAGAGCTGCCAGTTGGTTTGCGCCTAGAACCGCTCATGGATATGACCTACTATCTTAATGCGCGTTTAGACATGATGAAAACCAACCTGATCCAAGGGGCGATTTTGGTTGCCATTATGTTGTCGATTTTCTTACGCTTTAAGTTAGCACTGTGGGTAATGATTGGTTTACCCGTGTGTTTCTTAGGGGCGATGATGATGATGCCGCTCTTTGGGATCAGTATTAATATTGTGTCGTTATTTGCCTTCATTATGGTACTGGGGATCGTGGTCGACGATGCCATTGTCATAGGAGAAAGCGCCTACACTGAAATTGAGAAAAAAGGGGGAGGCGTTGTTAATGTGGTGAATGGTGCTAAGCGAGTTGCAACACCAGCAACCTTTGGCGTATTAACGACCATCGCGGTGTTTGCACCGTTTACATTATCAAGTGGCCCCGAAAGTGCGTTTTTCTTTGGTATCGCAGTGGTGGTTATACTGTGTTTAATATTCAGCTTAATTGAATCTAAACTGATTCTACCGGCTCACATTGCGCACACGAAGTTTCCACCTATTAACCCAAATAGCTGGCGTGCCCGTTTTAATAAGCGTTTTTTCAAATTTGTAAACGGCCCATATAAAGCATTTATCGTACGTTGTGTAGAGTGGCGCTGGTTTGTGTTGTTTTCATTCATTGGCCTATTAATTTTAACCTTTGGCTTGATTTCTTCTAATCAAGTGCGCGTAGTGCCAACACCTAAGGTACCTCATGATTTCCCACAAATTCGTTTAGAGATGAACGAAAATGCGTCGGACATTCAAACAATTGATGCGGTTCGTGAAATTGAAGCCATGGTGTTAAGAGTTGATCAGGAAACTGAGCGTGAGTTTGGCCAAAAACTGATCCGCGATATTTTGGTATTTAATCAAGGCCGAACTGAAGCACAAATTTTAGCGCCGTTGGTTGATGAAGACCTTCGTCCATATAATGCCTTTGAGCTATCACGCCGCTGGCGTGAACAAATGCCAAGCATTGCGGGGGTTAAGTCTTTACAAATTTACGATGACGTGAATGGCGGTGGCAGTGATGGCGAGTTTGGTTATCTACTTTATGGCCCAGACATTGATACCTTAAATGATGCAGGGCGTCGCTTTATTCAGTTATTACAACAGCAAAAAGGGCTGTTTGATATTAGCTCGACTATCGACCCAGCCAGTAAAGAAGTACAGCTCAGCTTAAAACCTGTGGCGTATGACTTAGGGTTAGACTTAGCAAATATTGCTAATCAAGTCGGCGCAAGCTTCTATGGTGGTGAAGCACAACGTGTTATTCGTCGTGGTGAAGAGGTGCGTGTAATGGTGCGTTACCCTAAACTCACACGTGAAGCGTTTGCCTCTTTAAAGCATGCTGTAATCACAACCCCTGCGGGTAAAGAAGTTATGCTAGGTGACGTGGTTGAACTAACCGAAAAACCGGGCATCAGCTATATTCGCCGCGAAGGCGGTTATCGTACGGTTTATATTTACGGCAGTATTGATGAAGAAGCCATTGAGCCGGGTGCCGTTGTTAAACAAGTTGAAGACACTTTATTACCACAATTAAAAGAAGAGTACCCATCAGTGAAAACTGAGTTAGGAGGCTCAATTGAAGAGCAACAAGCGCAAGCAAACGAGCAATTAATGTTCTTCATTGGCGGTATGATACTTGTGTATATTTTGCTTGCAGTCCCACTTAAGAGCTATTCACAGCCGTTGATTGTGATGTCAGTTATTCCATTTAGCTTAACAGGCGCTATATGGGGTCATTTTTGGTTTGGCCTAGACATTAGTTTAATGTCGGGCTTTGGTTTAATTGCAGCTGCTGGGGTGGTTATTAATGACTCCTTAGTAATGACAGACTTTGTAAACCAAGCGAGACGAGAAGGCATTTCAACTCGTCAAGCCGTTATCGAGGCGGGGTGTGCACGTTTTAGGGCTATAACCCTAACCTCTATTACAACGTTTGCCGGTGTGTTGCCGATCATGTTTGAAACAAGCCTACAAGCGAAGTTTGTTATTCCGATGGCGGTCGCACTGGGTTTTGCTGTGATGTTTGCAACGTTGATTACCTTAGTGCTTGTCCCTTGCTTATACATTGTGATGAGTGACGTTGGGCACGTATTCTTACGTTTCTTTCGCTCGGTGCGTGAGTTATTTCCAAGCGCTAAGCCAGTAAGAGATTAAGTTAAGATAATGTTTAAAAGCCAACCTCCGGGTTGGCTTTTTTGTATCTGCATTTGCTAGTACTTAATAGTTATATGTATGTTTTGGTTACATTCTTTTGTTTGATTTGTTTTCCGGTCGCGATTATACTCAACTCAGTTTTTGGCAAACTAACTGAAAAGTTAGGACGCAAAGTTTCCGGTCTAAGGTTTTGTTAACAAAACTATGATAGCGGGGCCGCCGATAAGCGCATATTCTTCGGGCTTTGGATCTTTTGCCTCAAACTAAAAAATGTATTTATTTTGTTCGGTTATTGTTGGATAGTACCTATTAGTTGTTCTTAGGGTGTTACTTTGTTTATGCATTCGTCATTGGCCTCTGGAAAGTGGTTACCGATTGGTTGCTTGAACCATCATACTCAGCTTTTTGTTGGGGACACGGTGGTCGTAACCTTTTATGACATGCAAGGAGAGCTAGTCGATTTATCATTCAATTACCGGATCACCAGTACGGATGAAGGTGAGCCTCATAATTGGCCACGTTTAGTTGCCGAGCATATAAACGTGCACATTCCACTGGTTGAGGCCGGAAAAATGACCGAACAAGGTTTGGTGGTTGCATACCGCTCAAACCAAATTTATGCCCTTGAAGGTTCGGGCATAACACATGCAAAAGTGGCGTTTAACTGCATCGCGAAATGTAAAGAACGCGCGGTCGATAATCCACAAGATTATGATTATGTTTACCCACAGGCATGCAGTGATTACAGTGCTGGTGTAAAAGTGCTACAGCCTAAAACAGGCCACATTTATAGGTGTAAGCCTTGGCCATTTAGTGAATTTTGTCGTGTTAAAGATTCACATAACCCGTTGTTTGAACCGGGAGTTGGCAAAAGTTGGGCCATGGCATGGCAGCAGATATCGCATTAACCGTTTTCCCCCTAAATGCTATTTTAGCATTGCTTAGCCCACTCAATTTGAGTGGGCTTTTTTATACCCATTTGTTAAGCGAATTGGCCAAGCTTCTATGGTAAACTCGGTTTAATTCGTTTTTTAATTGTGGTTTCTTTGTGTCATCAAGTTCGTATTCATTGTCATTATTAGCGCATCCGCCGGTTGCTAAAAAACAGCCTCATTCCTTAAGCACTCATCAGTTTACTCGCATCGATAATTACTATTGGATGCGCGATGATGAACGACAAAATACCGAAGTATTAACTCATTTGCATGCCGAGAATGATTATTGTGAAAAGCAGCTTGCAGGTATAAAGCCACTTCGTGAGCAGCTATTTGATGAGCTAAAAGGGCGTATTGTAAAAGACGATAATACCGTACCCGTAAAAGATGGAACGTATTGGTATCATTCAGAAGTACGTGGCGATGATGAATATGCCCGCCACTACCGCAGTAGCTCAATTGACGCCCATGATAAGCAGTTACTATTAGACGTAAACCAATTAGCCGGTGAGTTTGAGTTTTACGAGCTGGGCGAAGTGGCCATTAGTCCAAATGAGCAGTTGCTTGCTTACTCAGAGGATACTGAAGGCCGACGTGTTTATACGGTACGATTTAAACACCTTGCCACAGGTGACATGTTTACTGATGTACTCGAAAACACCGAAGGGCAAGTCGTGTGGGCAAACGACAGTAACACCGTATTTTACGTGAAAAAAGATCTGCAAACCTTGCTTGGTTTTCAGGTTTTTCGCCATGTGTTAGGCACGCCTCAGGCCGACGATGTATTGGTGTATGAAGAGCAAGATAAAAGCTTTTTTATGGGACTTGGCAAAAGCCGTGATGAAAGCCTTATTATCATTGATCTTGCGACCACAGAAACCAGTGATACATGGGTGCTTGATGCCAACAATCCATGTGGTGAATTTAGTGCGTTAACACCACGTGAAGAAGGCCATGAGTTTGATGTAGATAAGCTAGGTGATACGTTTTATATCGTGACTAACTGGCAGGCAAAAAACTTTCGTTTAATGACGGCTACGTTAAGTACAATCGCAGATAAATCACTTTGGCAAGAACACACTCCACACCGCGACAATGTGTTACTAGAAGGTGTAGAGATATTTGATGATTATTTAATTTTAACTGAGCGAGAGCTAGGACAAACACGATTTGTTGTGGTGAATAAGCACGGTGAGCGACTCACTTTAGAGTTTGATGATCCCTGTTATTACGCTGCAATTGCAATGAATCCAGAACCCAACGTACGCTCTGCGCGTATTTATTATTCGAGTCTGACGACACCGGGATCACTGTATGATGTTGATTTAAATACAGGGCAAAAAACCTTATTAAAACAACAACAAGTGTTGGGTGAGTTTAAACCAGAAAAGTACCGTTCAGAACGTATCATGGTGACGGCAAGAGATGGCGAACAGGTACCTGTATCACTGGTTTACCGCATCGATAAGTTTAAAAAAGACGGCACAAATCCATTGCTGCAATATGGGTATGGTGCGTATGGCATTACTATCGATCCGAGCTTTTCTAGTAGCTCATTGAGCTTACTCGATCGTGGCTTCGTGTATGCGATTGCTCATATTCGCGGTGGTGAAATGCTGGGGCGTAGTTGGTACGAACAAGGCAAAAAACAGCATAAGCAAAATAGCTTTAATGACTTTATCGATATTACGCGAGCGTTAACCAAGCAAGGGTACGCACACCCTGCAAAAGTCTGTGCGTCGGGTGGCAGTGCTGGAGGTCTATTAATGGGCGCCGTCGTTAACCAAGCACCCGAGCTTTATTTAGGCATTGGCTGTCATGTGCCATTTTTAGATGTTTTGACGACCATGTTAGATGAAAGCATTCCGCTTACGACTAACGAGTATGATGAGTGGGGAAACCCGAACGACCCCGCGTATTATGATGTGATTCAGGCCTATTCTCCGTATGACAATATTAAGGCGCAAGCGTACCCTAATATTTTAGTGACGACGGGCTTTCATGATTCACAAGTACAGTATTGGGAGCCCATGAAATGGGTGGCTAAACTTCGCGAGATGAAAACAGATGACAACATTCTTGTCTTTAAAACAGATATGGATGCAGGTCATGGTGGTGCGTCGGGTCGTTTTAAAAGCCTTGAAGAAAAGGCACTCGAAATCGCATTTTTTATTGCTTTATTATCGAATTAAAGCTTAGATAACACCTATAAGTGCAAAACTTAAGTTGTATTTTAAGGGGTGAGCATGTTTAAAGCCCACGGTGATTGGTGTTACTTTATTGAACCGCCAGTGATTTATGTGGAAATAAGTGGCAGTTTTAATAAAGAAGCTGTTGCTTCGTTTAGTGTTGAAGTTGCTCAAGAAATAATGAAATACCCTGAGCACTCAATTCAGTATGCTGTTGTTAATTTAGCGCAATTTGAATTAGCAACGGCAGATAGTATTGAAACCGCGAAGGCGTATTTTCAAGCTATAAAAGCACGTGGTTACAAACGCGTTGACTATATCAAAGCAAATATAATTGCGCGCAATTTACTCGAGACAATATGGTCGGGTGTCGATATGGATATTAACTTTCATCACAATGCTGATAGCTTTTTTGAAGACAGGCCAGAATACAGTCATCTGAGAAAGTGGTTAAAATAAAAAAGCCCTCATAGAGGGCTTTTCAAGTGATGTAGAGTAAGGGCCTAGCCTAAGTAAGCTTTTAACATCCAAACAAGTTTTTCTTGTTCTTTAATGTAATCACTCATTAGTGATGCAGTCCCTTCGTCATCAGCATCGCCAGCTTCTGTTAAAATTTCGCGCTGCATTTGAATAAGTGTGCTGTAACCTGCTAATAGGTTTTCAACGGCTGCGGTGCCTTCAGTAATGTTCTTCGCTTCATTAATCTTACTTGCTTCGAGGTATTCTGAAAACGCATGAACAGGTGCGCCACCAAGTGTCAAAATACGCTCTGCAATTTCATCTACTTTTTCAAGAAGTAGGTTATAAATTTCTTCAAATTTAAGGTGTAATTCAAAAAAGTTACGACCTTTAATATTCCAATGAAAGCCACGTGCATTCATATATTGAATTTGGTAGCAGCTTAATAAAGTATTGAGAGATTTTACGATATCTTCACTTTTTGCGCTGTTTAAACCAATTGCATTTACCTGTGACATAGATTAGCTCCTTAAAAATAATCGTGAATAGGTTACTTGCTAGTGCGTGATATCAAGTATTGGCCATTTTTATTAATCTGTAAAATGGTTTAATTCGAACAGGGTGATAGGTTTTAGCTATCAATGCGCATTTTGAATCAGTCGTCCACTATCAGCATAACCTCGAAGTACTCTTTTATAAACTTGGGGCAAATGACGCAAAAAACCACCATAAAAAGTGATTATTTTTTAATGAAGGTCAAAATATGATCTAAAACAAGTTTTGCTTTAGCTAATATACACGCCGATTTAGAACTTGATTTAGGTCAAAAAATCAACGCAGCAGAAGCGCATAATACCTTTACCGCATTTAGCTAGGAGAACAAAAATGGACGGTAAAACAGTAAAAGAAAACAAAGCAGAAATAGTGGTTGTTGTTATTGCATTACTTGCGTTTGTAATCGGTTTAGTTGGTCATCTTGCAGGGGCAAGCTTTGCTAATTTTGACACCTTTGGTTATATCGCTGCGCCGGTGCCGCTGATTCTGGGGATTATTGTATTAATTTCTTACAAAGTTGCCGCAAGTGCTGAGAAATAAAATACAGCTAACGTTGATTGATAAGCTTAATAATGTAATCCATGACTTGGCGTGAGTAGATCATACTGGTGTGACTTAAATGAAACACCTTGTGCTCTGCCATGCCATTGAGTTTGGTTTCATCTATAAGCACTGTGCCATCGGAAGCACTGCCTTTAGCAATGAGCGGCATTAATCCAATGGGTAAGTCGCCTGCAATACTATAAAGCTTGGCATTAAACGGCCAGTCGCCATTTTCAGACAACAAAAACTCGACACTATTTTTAAGTAACATATCGAAGCCTTTTTGCTGCATTTGCTTAGCAATATGGCTGCCTTTATGAGGCGTGCCTAAGGTAATGACTTTTTCAACATGTTTGCTTTGTAGAGAGTTTGCTTCAAGGTAGGCTCGGGCGACTAAACCGCCCATTGAATGACACACCATTGCTGTGGGTTTGCCATTAATAAAGCGGTCAATCTTGTCAAAAATAGCCGTTCTATTTGGCGACAGCGTATTGTAGGTCAAATTGAGTATATTAAGCCCTGATTTTTCAAGACGTGCGCACAGAGGGCGCATTACAAAGCCCGACATATAAAGTCCGTGTAATACTACAACCTGCCTAATTGCCATCGCATTCCTTACATGAGTTGCTGAGGTTTAATTTCGATATTTGCTGTGTCTGAGCTAACCCATACCTCACCGTCTTGAATCGTAATCGTAAGCTTAATATTACGGTCAGCCAGTGCGGCTAATGCTTGAGTCGCAGCATAATCGAGGCTAAAAATACTTAAGTTTTTAAAATCATACAACTTAGGTTGATGCTTTTGCCACCAAATAGTTTGGTTATTTTCGCCGTAAGTATACAAAATAACCTGTTTAGCTTTGTTACAGGCTTTTTTCAAACGCTTTTCATCAGGTAGACCAAGCTCAATCCATAACTCAATTTCTTCGCTGTAGTTTATGTGCCAAAGCTCAGGTTCATCATCAGCACACAAGCCTTTGGTAAACTCCAACCCTTCACGGGCATTAAGTGCAAATGCCAGCAAGCGGATCATCAGTCGCTGCTCGGTCTCTGATGGGTGCTGAGCAAGGGTTAGATTGAAATCTTGATACAGGTGTCGGTCCATATCGCTCAGCGATATGTGTGCTTTTATAATGGTTGATTTAAGAGCCATAACTGCTTACTTGAAAAAATTTGCGTCATTATAGCGCAATTAACTGCTGAGCCAGTTAAAATACCGTGAAATTATCTTGTAGGAGTAAAACATGGCAATCCAGTGGTTCCCGGGTCACATGAACAAAGCCCGTAACGAAATTAAAGAAATCATGCCACAAATGGATGTGATCATTGAGGTGCTTGATGCCCGTATTCCTTATAGTAGTGAAAACCCGATGGTTACAGCGCTTCGCGGTGATAAACCCGTTATAAAAATCATGAATAAAGCTGACCTTGCTGATCCTAAACTCACGCAAGCGTGGAAAGACTACTTTGAACAACAAAGCGGTGTTAAAGCAATTGATTTTGGGAATGATAAAGCGGGTGAAGTGCATCGTATTAATGAGCTTTGTAAAAAGTTAGTGCCGCATAAAGTGGGTGCAGATAAGCAAATAAAAGCTATGATAATGGGTATTCCAAACGTAGGTAAATCAACGTTAATCAATACCTTAGCTGGCCGAATTGTTGCAAAAACGGGTAATGAGCCTGCTGTAACCAAAGCCCAGCAACGCATTAAACTTGATGATGGCATTATGTTGTACGACACGCCAGGCATGTTGTGGCCAAAAGTAGAAAACGAAAACTCAGGTTATCGTTTAGGTGCAACAGGTGCGATTCGTGATACCGCGATTGATTATGAGGAAGTGGCAAGCTACACGGCGGAGTATTTATTGCACGCATACCCTGAGCTTTTAAAAAGCCGTTATAAGATTGACGAATTACCTGAGTCTGACTGGGAATTTGTTGAAATGGCCGGTAAAAAGCGTGGCTGTATCCGTGGTGGTAATCAAATTGATACCTATAAAATGTCAGAAATTCTGATAAATGAATTACGTGATGGCATTATTGGTCGAATTACCATGGAAACCCCCGCAATGCGTGAAGAAGAAGAGCGCATGGTGGCAGAGCTTCGCGCTGCGGCAGAAGCTAAAAAAGCAGCAAAAGAAGAAGAGAAAAAACAGCGCCGAGCGCGTGCTCGTAAAAACCGCCGTTAATCACACTTTATTTGCAGACATAAAAAAAGCCCGTAAGGGCTTTTTTAGTTTCATATCTACCGTCACCGATATGAGCAATGTAGCAAGTAAAATAAGTAGGGCGATCGCCTGTTGCCAACATCAAGGGGCGCTGCGGTTAGCAACAAGTGATCTTAGCTTTATCGTGGGCCACACGTGTTTCAGGGTCGAGAAACAAATCAGTTTATTCCGATAACAATTCGCCAAAATACGTAATTAAGCGAACAGCTATTACAATCCGTAATGCTTTTTCCGTCTTGTTGATATTGATTATCAATTAGATTTAGATATCTGTCAACACTCTATTGCAAATAATTCTCATTTAATTTTTATTTTCTTCAAAGTATAGCTATTACACGCATTAGCACTAAAGTTAGGCTGTAAATTAGCGCCAATAAAAACTATGCTGGTGTCATAATAATTAAAAAAATCACATGCGATGTTTTCAATTTGGTCAATAAGCCTACTTGCGATTGTTTATTTAGCAATTTTATTTGCTGTTGCAGGCTGGGCTGATAAAAGAAAGGTGTTGCCTTTTAAAGGCTTAACTTATGGTTTGTCGTTGGGCGTGTATTGTACGTCGTGGGCTTTTTTTGGCACTACGGCGCAAGCAGCTTATAACGGCTGGTGGTTAGCTCCAACGTACGCTGGCACGATTCTGCTGTTTATTTTTGGCTGGCAGATTTACTGCCGAATTGCCCATATTTGTAGACAGCAAAAAATCACTTCCATGGCTGACTTTATCGCGACTCGTTATGGTCAATCATCAAGCTTGTCGGGCTTAATATCGCTAATTTCTGTGATTGCTATTGTACCGTATATTTCGTTGCAACTCAGTGCGACCGCACAAAGTATTAATTTACTAACCGACCGAGCAGTGACACAAAGCAGTGAGGTATGGGCCGACAGCACTTTTTATATCACGCTCTTGTTGGCGTTATTTGCAATTTTATTTGGTGCAAGACGCTTAAAACCCAGTGAACATAACCCCGGTTTAATCGCCAGTATTGCCTTTGAGTCGGTGGTGAAACTTCTGGCATTTTTAGCGGTTGGTTTATACGTATGCTTCGTTTTATTCGACAGTCCCATCGCTCTTTTTGAAACGGCACAACAATTAAATATTGACCAACAAGTTGCGGCTTCAAAGAGTCCGACCTATGTGTATGTTGCACATACTCTCTTGGGTATTTTGGCTACCTTGTGCTTACCACGTCAGTTTCATATGAGCTTTATTGAAAAAAATAACGATAAAGAACTGGCTTCAGCACGTTGGCTGTTTCCTATTTACTTATTACTTATCAACTTGTTTATTTTGCCGATTGCGTATGCCGGGCTTATTTATTTTCAAGGACAAGACGTAGGCTACGATACCTTTGTATTGGCATTACCCATGGCCGCAGACGATGCCTTTGTTGCATTGTTGGCCTTTTTAGGCGGCTTTTCAGCGGCGACGAGTATGGTGATTGTGTCGGCAATTGTACTCTCGGTGATGATCACCAATGACTTTATTAACCAGTTCATTTTACGCCGCTCACAACTCACGTCGAGTAGCCGAGGCTTGGATAAAAATAACCTTTTGCATGCGCGTAAAATCGTTATCGTACTGATTTTATTATTAAGTTACTTCACGCATCGGGTTTTAGGCGAAAGCACTACCTTAGCTAATGTTGGTTTGATGTCGTTTACGTTGGTCGCCCAATTTTCACCGGCCATGATCATTGGTTTGTGGTGGCGACAAGCGTCTTGCCGGGGTGCACAACTGGGTATTTTGAGTGGTTTTATTATTTGGGGTTACACGTTATTACTGCCCAATTTAGCGGGCGGATTAGGTAACGATAGCCAATGGTTGGTTGATGGCCCTTGGCACATTAACTGGCTTGCACCGACTGATTTATTTTCGCTGGGTCTTGAAAGTATCAGTCAGGCTTTATTGTTATCGTTGGGTGCGAATTGTTTGGTGTACTTTTTGGTGCCTCTGTTTAGTCGTGCAACACTGGCTGAGCGTTTACAAAGTAATAAGTTTGTTGCTCAAGGAAATGAATCTCGTGTAAGTAACCATTTGCAGCCTTTAAGTTATCACGATTTAGGGGCTTTATTGCAGCGCTTTGCTGAAAAAGAAGCGGGGCAATCGCTGGTAAATCACTATTTTCCTGAAGATAAAAGTAAATGGAAGCGGCCCGCAAATGTTGAACTTGAGTTACTCGTAGAGCGTGAAATGTCGGCGGTCATCGGGGGCGCTTCAGCACGGCTTATTTTGGATGTTGCCAAAAATGAGCAGCGCCAACCTCTTGAGCAAGTTGCTGAATTTGTTGATGAAGCAAGCCAAGTATTGAAATTTAATCGTGACCTGTTGCAATCAACCATAGAAAATATTCAACAAGGTATCAGTGTAGTCGACAGTGAACTGCGTTTAGTTGCTTGGAATCAAGGCTACAAAAACATGTTTGCTTACCCAGATGATGCCTTGTATATCGGTCGTCCGGTTGCCGATATTATTCGCTTTAATGCTGAGCGCGGCTTGTTTAGCGGTGAAAGTATGACCAGTGAAGTTGAAAAACGCTTGGCGTATTTGCGCCAAGGCAGTGCGTATAAATATCAGCGCTCACACAATGATGGCCGCGTGTTTGAAATGCAAGGTAATCCGCTGCCAGGTGGTGGCTTTGTAACGACTTACACAGATATTACTGAATTTGTAAAACAACAAAAAGCACTCACAGAGGCCAATGTGAGCCTTGAAGAAAAAGTGGCGGCACGGACCTTAGCACTCACTCAAGCGAACCAAGAGCTATCAATGGCAAAACAAGTCGCCGAGCAAGCAACCGTCAGTAAAACGCGCTTTTTTGCAGCTGCCAGCCATGATTTATTACAGCCATTTAATGCTGCGAGCTTATTTTGTTCCTTAATGAATGAAAAAGCCCAAGACACAGAACTTAAAGAACTGGCAATGAATATTAAGAATTCGCTCGGCAGTGCTGAAGAATTGTTATCGAGTATTTTAGAGTTAACTAAACTTGATTCGGGATCATTTAAAGTGCAAATGAGTGAATTTGCCATCAGTAGTTTGGTTGAACCATTGCGCAATGATTACGAAGCGTTAGCAAGTGACAAAGGGTTAAAGTTCATTTTAGAAACATGTGATGTCCGTTTGCATACAGACAAAGCATTATTGCGTCGTGTGCTTCGCAATTTACTCAGTAATGCAATTCGTTATACGGAGCACGGCGAAGTTCGCCTGAAAATGCATCACGATGATGACCATGTATCGTTTATTGTTGAAGATACAGGGATTGGTATTGCTGCCGGTGATCAACACACCATATTCCAAGAGTTTAAGCAGTTGGGTGTTAAACCGAGTGCTGAAGGACTTGGGTTAGGCCTTGCCATTACAAAACGTATTTGCGACTTATTAAAAATACCGCTCGTAATGGGCTCTGAGCTGGGCAAAGGTACACAGTTTACTTTAACCTTACCGTGCAAAGTTAGCACTGCACCAAAGCAGGCGCAACATGCTGAAATATCGCAAGAAACAGAACTTGGGCAATTAAGAATTTGGCTGCTGGATAACGATAGTAATGTATTAGAGGCATTAAAGCAGTTACTTGAAAACTGGGGATGCGAAATCTCTACGGCAACTAACTTAGCTGAGCTGGAACAATTAAAAGCTGAGCAGCCCTTGCCGCAGTTGCTGATCATTGATTATCAACTTGATGATGGTGTTACGGGTCTTGAGGTCATAGAGCAAGCAGGCTTAACAACACTGCCTGCAATTGTAAATACCGCAAACCATGACGAGGGTATACGCGAGTTAGTGCTCGATGCGGGCTATCCGTTGCTTTATAAGCCACTGAAAGCGCCCGCATTAAAGCGTATGATTAAGCGACTGACTTAATCTGCGTTTTGCTCAGTTGCTGGGGTATTGGCTTTAATTAAGCGCTCTACCTCAGCGACAAACTTCTTATCTAAGTCATCTTCATGGCTCAAAAATAACAGCATTTCATCACCATTGTGGTCAATGACCGTTAGCGTGGTGGTTAGTAGGGCGCTTTTAGCATAATCAACGTTGAGCTTTTTAATGTCACTAAAGCGGCGCTGATCTTTCTCAAGCACACCGTGCTCATTTTCCCAGTAACTAAAAATGGTGTTTTCAGTTATGCCGTTTCCATCAGTTTTAAAATCAACAAAGGCATCACTATAAAAGTATTGCACATTCTCATTTGCTGGGATGATCTCTTTTCGTTTTAAAAAGTTAACTTGATACGACCATAGCTTATCGCCGGTTACTATGGTTGAATTTGGCAACAAATATAGCTCATAAATTAAGCCATAAAATAGCCAAGGCAACATGAATATCGAAATGATAACCTGCCTTGCTCGCCATTGAGAGTGATACTCAAGAGCTTGTTCAGGTTGCTTGAGGTTTTGAATGTAATTAACTAGAGGCAACCATAAAACAGGCGTAACTAAAAACAGCCAGGTACCATATTCCCAGTTATAGCTTACGACTTCAGAAATGATAATCGCCAGCCATAACACGAACCCAACCGCGACGGGCATGATCTTATTTTTGCCAAAGGTTTGTTCGCTGTGCTTGCAAAGCTCAAGTAACAACGGAATAAAAAACAGTGGTGCAAATATACCTCGGGCAATCGGCATTATATGGCTTTGTTGTTGCTCTTTTATCGCTTTCCAGTTGCGATAGCTCCAGTAGTTAATGAATATTCCTAAGCTGAATAAGCTGTAAATAACAAACTTACTGTTACTGACAGGGTAGAACTGCGTACCTTCAAATTCTGGACGTTTTCGAACTTCAAAACGCCAAGCCGCGATGAAAAAGATGATTGCCGCTAAGTAGCTTAAAATAAAAACGCTATACCAATTGGTTTCTTCATCTACCTGCATGGTAGTCGCAGTGTTAGTAACATATTTGATAATGCCATATTGCGTTTCGTTAATTAGTTTTTTCCGCGCGTTGAGGTATTGCTCTATTTGGTCTGCAGGAATATGGTCTTGCTTCGCACTGTAATCAAAGTAAAGGGTAAGTATAGAGTCTTTGAAGGTAACGCGTTTTTCCAGATGGAAAAAGGGATTGTCGATACTGAGTTGTTCTTCCTCAAATTCCCAATTAGGCTCTGAGAATGCGATTTGAATTGTTGTTTCAATATCATTTGGATACCGAAACCACATGGGTGCATTACGCTCTAGCTGTTCTGGTTTATAAACGCTGTTTTGAATTTCGCTGGCATAAAAATCGTTGCGATAGCCTTTATTGTCAGGTTTCCAGAAATTATCAATTGTGTAGTATTCATTTGTAATTAGTTGACCTGTGTCATCAAGGGTATCTACGGTCATGGGTTTAGCTGTTTTTAAACCTTTGAAAGAGTCTTGATAATATTCTCTGTAATCATCTTCTGTGCTTTTAAGGCTATTTTTTGCTATTGAACTACGGCGGCTTATCGCTTCATAATCGCCGTATTCATAGCGAGTTGTAAAGTGGGTGGCATCATCTACCTTTTCGGGGATTGAGTAGCTATCAAAGACTTGAACACGCTTGACCAGAGGCTTAGTAAGCATGTCTGTAAAGCCTGTTTCACCTTCTTTAACGATTAAAGCCACGCCATAGTTTGGTTGTGCTAAATGCGCTAAGTCGCCGCGTTGATATGACGTGGTAGGATCAAGCCAATAGCGCTTCCCTTGGTGCTCTAGGGTGACAATGACGTGATCAAATAAGTTTGGGGCGACAGGTAACCTCGCTAAACGCTTTGTTTCTTCTGTATTTACCAATGCTGGATAGGCGTCAACGCCCAGTGCTTTTAACAATGAAATAAGCAGTACTGTTTTGTCTTTACAATCACCATAGCGCAGTGCAAGGGTTTCTGATGCCGGAGTTGGCCGATGCGAGTTGGTGCCCATTTCGAGCCCCAAGTAACGAACTTCGTCTTGACTGAAACGCAGTGCTGCAACTATTTGTGACTCTAAATCAGTATGCTGCAACTTGATTTGACGAGTAATAGTTTCAATAGCAGGGCTAATTTCAATGGCTGATTGGTAAAGTGGCAGTGACCAATCGATGACCTCTTGCCAGTTATTAACTTCAGAGAAATAAACTTGTTTATACGGTGAGTACCAATAAGGTACTTCACTTGCTGAGATCATTGTAGGTTCATTGTGTTGGTTTATTTGGTAGTCAAATCCTATATTTAGGGGAGTACTGATAAGAGTTGATTCGCCATTGACAAAGTTGATGTGTAAAGGGTTTGGCTTTTGCCATAGAACCCGCATAAATTGCTGCACGACAGGCACAGACCAATTAAGAGTTCTCGCTGTACTAAAGTGTTGATAAACTGGATTGCTGCCCGAAATCGTATAGCTGTAATCTAATATATCCATTACCCGCATATCATCAATAATGATATTTAGGCTTAATGTGCCATTGTATATTCGACTTGCTAGGTCGGTCTCACGTTGTAAAACCTGTCGCTGAGCACTACCCAGTTTGTCTATATATTCACCATTACGGATAATCCCTAAACTATTGAGCGAAAGTGATTGATAACTAGGGTCAAAATCAATATTGAGTTGACTAATATAATCTACTCCAGATTGATTGGCAGCTTGCATAACCGTTCGAGTAAAGCGTTGCTGTGGTGCTTGTTCAGTCACCTTAAACTGTGTATCGAGCATAAGATAGAAGGTCCCATCTTTAATATGCTCATTGGGGATATTCGGTGTTAGTAGTTCATGCTGTTTGACCCAGCTATCCGCTGGCGTAACCTGGTAATCATCAGCAACTACCAAGCAGCTTATAAAAAGTAAAAAAAGCGATGATAACGTGAGGTATAGGTGCGTCCATTTCATTATTATTTTCTAATTACGTTTAGTTTTATATGACAAATTACTGAAATAAACAGTATTAGCCAACCAAAATTAGCCTTTTTTGTCTCTTTTTTAGTTATAAAGGCATTTGGTGAAAATGAAGAGTGGATGATGTTTAAATAGTGTGAGGTGGAAATAGGATTCTTCAAAAATCGGCGTATAGTGAAAAAATAATAAAAAGGAGATGTCATGGAAGAGGTTAAACAACAAAGCGCGACTCAAACAGCCGATGTTCAAGGAGATAAGGATTTAGTCGGTATAAAAGGTTGGCTGATTCTGGTTGCTATTGGAGTGGTTATCAGCCCACTTCGGGTTTTTTATGAAAGTATCAACATATTTAAACCTATCTTTACTACTGATATGTGGCAAAGATTAACCTCACAATTTGGTGATATGTATCACCCGTTGTGGGAGCCTCTTTTAATTATTGAGATACTCTTTAATGTTACATTATTTTTTGCATCACTTTATTTGATTGTGTTGTTCTTTAAGCATAAAAAAGCATTTGTTAGCTGGTATTTAGCTATTTTACTCGGCGGCCTCGCATTTATAGTGCTTGATGCTTTTGTTGTGAGCTTACTTGTGCCGAGTGTCACCATTTTTGATAGTGAAATGAAAACTATGCTGATAAGGGGAGTTATTCAAGCCTTAATTTGGGGCCCCTATATGCTTTTATCTCAGCGTGTTAAAGCAACATTTGTTAAATAGTGCTGCAGGGCACGCTCACTTTTGCTTGCGTTCCGTGCGCTGGCTGCGACGTTAAAGTAAGCTCGCCACCTTGATTGCGTATTAGTTCGCGGGTGATTATCAGTCCTATGCCTGTGCCGTTAGCTTTGGTTGAGTAAAATGGCACAAATAGGTTGTCGGGGTTTTGAATGCCACAACCTTGGTCTCTAATTTCAATATTTAAGTTATCACCTTGTCTTGACCAAGTGAGGCTAGGAGCAGAATTGCTACCTGCTTCAAATGCATTTTTTATCAGGTTGATTAAGGCTTGTTCGAGTTGCCCTAAATCGGCACTAAAATGCAGCTTTTCGCTGCTATTTATAACGAGTTCAGGGAAGATAGCTGTTAAACGCGTATTTAATTGCTCGTTGCTTATCGGTTGTTTGTTTGCAGGTGGTAGTTTTGCAAAGGCGCTGTAACTGCTCACAAAGTCTAACAAGTGCTGGGCGCGTTTTTCGATGACTTGCAGCATATCTTGAGCAAGATCATCGTGATTGCTTATTTGTCCCTGACGCTTCATGGTTTGCAGCGATTGGCTCATTGAATAAATCGGGGTGAGGGAGTTACGAACTTCGTGATTTAATACCCGAATGAGGCGCTGCCAGACAAGCTGCTCGTTTTCGCGAAGTTGTTTCTCGATAGAAAAAAAGGTCAGTAATTCAAAGCTTCTGCCAGCCCGCCAAAAAGTTTGAGAGGCTATCTGAAAGCGCTGTGTAAAGGGGGCGCTTTTTTGCTGCTGCCATTGCCCGTCTTGAAGTGTTAACCCCAGCTCACTGGCAGTTTTACCTTCTATATTGCTATTTTGTATACTGTTTAAAAAAGCACGGTTGCTAAAATATACCAAGCTATGTGGGTCTAATATCACAATGGGTAAATCTAGCATGCTCGCAAACTCAAATACAAACTCTTCGGTTTGCATATAGTGGCGTTTGTTTTTCGCTATTTTATCGCTCAGCTTAGCAAAGTCGTTTTTGAGTGAGGCAACTCGGCCACTTTCATAAAAAGCTAAATGCCAGCTATTGCTCTCGTCGTTGGCGAGTGCGTCAAGCTGTAAACCAAAACGCTCTACGACATCGGTGATCAGACGGTAGCTTTTAATTAATGCGAATGCGCTTACGCCAATAAAAGGCAGCAGTAGACTAATGCTGGCGAACCAGTCGAGCTTTAGGCTCAATGTGAGTGCGATGCCCAGTGTGAATAGAGCAATTAACACCACAGAATAATAACGTTTTACACGCTTCTCTAACGACAGCTTTGCACCCATTTAACGATCTACTTCTTTTAGGTCAAGTTGGTGTTTATCAATGCGACGATAAATAGCTGATTTACTTAACCCTAAAAATTCGCCAGCAGCAATCACATTGCCATTAAATTGCAGCAGCGCTTTTTGAATCATCTGTTTTTCAAGCTCTTCAAGAGGCAATAAGGGCAGCGTTTTATCTGCACTGTTAATAGGTTGCTCGCAGCTAGGTTGATCTAAAATGAGATCGCTTGCTTGAATATTGATGTTGTCACTCATGATCACAGCACGTTCAATGCAGTGGCTCAGTTCACGAATATTACCCGGCCAACTGTATTGTTCTAATGCCTCGATGGCTGAGTTACTTAGCGACATATTTGAACGTTGGTATTTTTTACCATGAGTGAGTAATAAATGCTCCGCTAAGGGGGCAATATCCGCTTTTCTGTCGCGAAGCGCAGGAATATGTAGCTCAATGGTGTTGAGTCTAAACAGTAAATCACGGCGGAATTCACCTTGCTCAATCGCCGTTGCAAGTTCTGAGTTGGTTGCCGAAATAATCCGAACATCGGCTGTTCTGGTCTGGCTTGAACCTAATACCTCAAATTCTTTGCTTTCGAGCACGCGCAGCATTTTGCTTTGTAGTTCAAGGCTCAAAGTGGCTATCTCATCAAGAAATAAAGTGCCCCCTTCGGCAATTTCAAAACGCCCTAAGCGATCTTCTTTGGCGTCAGTAAACGCCCCTTTTTTATGGCCAAATAATTCGCTTTCAAAGAGTGATGGCGCAATGGCGCCTATATTTACGCTTACATAGCGTTTGTCACTGCGTATAGAATGCTGGTGGATATAATTGGCCAGTAAACTTTTGCCTGTGCCATTTTCGCCGGTAATTAAAATACTGGCATCGGTTTTTGCGGCGCGCTCTGCTTTGGCGAGTAGTTGTTGCATTACCTCAGAATGGGCTATATAGCTAGCGTGTGTGTTATTGGTAAGTGCTTTTAAGCAGGCATTATCATGGTGGCTTTGTTTTAGTTTTAACTGCTGTTGCACCACCGCTGTTAAGCGCAAATTATTCCATGGCTTTTCGACAAAATCGACCGCGCCTAATTGCATGGCTTTAACGGCGACATCAATGCTTGCCCACGCCGTCATTACGATCACGGGAATGGTTGAACCTAACGTATTTAGTTGCTTTAAAAAACGCAGTCCTTCCTCACCCGATGTGGTGTCGAGTTTGTAGTTCATGTCGAGTAAAATTAAGCTAATATGTTCTGATTTCAACACGTCAAAAGCGTGTTCAGGGCCTTCCGCTTCAAGGCATTGTAAGCCGAGTTGTTGTAATGCAACGGTTGCAGCCAGACGCACATCAGCTTGATCGTCAATGACTAAGATTTTGTCCATGATGTTTTTCTTTTTGTCCTGTTGATGTGGCTTAAGTTAGCACTTAAGCCACCGTTTTGTGCTGTTAATCGTTACGCAGTGCAGCCATAGGTTTTGCTTTAAGCAGTAAAACCAAAGGCCTAAAGCAAGCGAATAGGGCAATACATAAGGTAATGCTCCAAGCGAGTAATTGCAGCCTTACATCAAGTACCAGCCAAGACATTAGCTGCCCTTGTAATAAGTAAAAACCAGCAATCACAGCAGCCAACGCGACACTAAAACCAATTAAAACAGGGATAATCGCTTCAACACTCATCAGTTTGAATAAACGTGCTTTTTTAGCACCTAAAGCCATGCGTATACCGAATTCATAACGGCGCAGACCAAGGTTGTAGCTCAGTACCCCAAAAATACCGATTGCCGCTAATAATAGAGTAAATAGCGCTAAGGTACTACACAGAACCACAGTTAGTCGGCTCATATACAGTAAATTGTCATACTCGTGTTGTAAGTCATTAAACTGCCACATGGTTAAGTCGCTGTTCTTTTCTTTTAGTGTATTAAGTATTTGTTTATTGGTCAGCTTGACGCCTTCAGAGGCTTTAATTGTGAACATATAGCTATACGGCTGGGCCGGCCACCAAATATGACGGCCAAACGACTCGTCGTAGTATTTTGGGTGATTAAAGTCTTCGGTTACGCCGACCACTTCAAACATTTTTTCTTCCAGGCCTTGATAAGATTTACCAATAATATTGCGATAATCTTGATCGGGTAATAAGTTTTCTGCCACGCTTTGTGACACCAGTATCTCGTTGGTTTCACCGCGTATTGCTTGCTCAGTAAAAGTGCGCCCCGCAAGAATTTGCGTGTTAACTAAAGCAAAGTAATCAGGCCCCACCCACTGACTTGGGAAGAAAATTGAGCTTTTACCATTAACATCAGTCAGGGTATTGGCGTTTTGTCTTGGCGACACCGGGCTGTGACCGAGAGCCACATCTTCAATGCCTTCGCTATTAAGTAAAACTTGCTTGTATTGCAGCATGTGTTCGTAGCGCTCAGCCAATGACATTTGATTATTTGGCTGGAACAGGTTGGCAAAATAGAGGTTCTCAGTGTCACTGCCTAAAGGGCGGTTAATCGTACCGAGGGCTTTGCTTACAACCATTACCGAAAAGCTAACGAGTAGAGCGGCAACAAACATTTGTGAGCCAATTAAAATGCGTACCGTACGGCCAGATACTTGTGATACCCCGCCTTTACCACTGTTCTGCATTTGCGTGTTTAGGGTTTTGTAATTCACTAAACGCGCTGTTATCAGTGAGAAAATAGTGGCAAGTGCAATACATAAAAGCACTGCAACGATCACCAGTGTACTATCAACAGCAAGGCTATTAACCAAGGGTAAACGCCCTTCGGCCAATACTTTAAATAAGCGAATGCCCCAGACTGCTAAAAACAGTGCAATACTGACCGACAAAGTCATTAGAATCAGTGACTGTAAGAATATGCTATTAAACAAGGTTTTTCGTTTAGCACCGAGCACTGCTTGCAAAGCGAGGGTTTTATGTTGCGCCAGCGCACGCGAGAAAAATAAAGTACTGACGTTCAGCACCGCAATGATTAATAAGCCCACGGCTCCTGCAAGCATCATTAAGCTTAAGTCATCATTTTTGCCTAATTCAACGTCGCGATAGGCGGTTACTTCGGGTTTTACATCGGTAATGCCGCCATTGTTGAGCCATTCTGATTTTATGGTGTCAATTTGTTGTTTTAAGTCGACTTTAACTTGCTCAATTGTTACGCCGGGTTTTAAAACGGCAATTAGCTTTAAGTTTTTAAAGGTGTTTGTCCACGGGCTTTGCCAGTCTTCATTGTGAAAAAAACGACGGTCGGCGCTTGATGGAAACCACACTTCAACATCACTTGCTTTAAACATATAAGGTGGGCTAAATGAATCATCAACAACCCCCACGATACGGTGAACATAATCGGTTTTACCGGCCATTACTGAGAGTGTCTTACCAATAATATTCGGATCGCTGCTGTAATGCTTGCGCCAAAAGTTGGCTGAAATCACTACGCGATCGTCGGGTGTTTCTAGTGTTTCGCCAAGGTCAAAACCTTGCCCTAGTATGAATGGGGTGTGCAACAAGTCAAAATAATTGCCGCCCACATAAAGTACCGGTTCTTTTGGTTGGCCATCGAGGTTGGCAAAGATTTCCTCGCCAGCATTGATCATCATACTTTGCTCGAAGCTTTGATTATGCTTGAGCCAATGCACCATCGACTGATAGCTTTGAAAGCCGGTGGCGTCGTAGTCATCATAAGTAAGGGATTGTTCAACGACCACCATGCGATTTTCATCGTAGACATCTAGTGGCTTTAAAAAGTAGCTGTTTACTAAACTGAGTACCACAAACAAGGTGGCGAGGGTGAGTGCCAATGTTGCGATAACCGCCGTTACAAAGCCGGGAGCATTCATTAGAGATGCCCACGCTAAACTCAATTGAGTGCGTATTTTGGTTAGTTTCATGTTAGATCACCTCTGCACTTTCTTCATTGTGTTCAGTGGCTGCTAAGTGATCTGAGGCTTGACGCGCCTCTGAGTAGGAAATAATTTCGCCATCGAGTAGTTTTAGCTGGGTTTTGGCACGTCCTGCGTAACGTAAGTCGTGGGTAACCATGCAAATCGTGGTGCCTTTTTTATTTAGCTCATCGAGCAAGTCCATAACCGCATCACCATTTTTTGAGTCTAAGTTACCCGTTGGCTCATCCACTAATAGAATGCTGGGTTTACCAGCCAGCGCACGGGCGATAGCAATGCGCTGCTGTTGACCACCCGATAATTGATTGGGTTTATGCTGAGCACGGTGGCCCATTTCTACTTCATCGAGTGCTTGCTTTACTGCCGCTTCAATGTCGTTTTGGCTCATTGCGGGCTCTCTATAGGTGAGAGGTAGTGCAACGTTATCGAATACAGATAGTTCATCAATTAAATTAAACGACTGAAAAATAAAGCCAATATGTAGATTTCTCAACTCTGCTTGTTTATCCATATCGAGGGTTTTAGTGTCGACATCTTTAATGAAATAGTCGCCACCTGTAGGGCTATCAAGCAAGCCCAGTAGTGAAAGCAGCGTTGATTTACCACAGCCAGAGGGGCCGCTAATGCAAATATAGTCACCTTGATTAATGTTCAGACTGATGTTTTTTAATGCATAGGTTTCAACATTTTGGCCGCGATAGACTTTGGCGATATTGTTTAATGAGATAAGCGTATTGGTTTTCATAAACTGTCCTGTTCGATTTTTATTGTTGCCAAATGCTGCCATTTAGAAAGATCTGAAATGATCAGCTGTTCGCCCTCAGTGGCGCCGCTCAAAAGTTGAATTTGGTTGTCACTGAGTGTACCAAATTCGATATTAATTGGCGCTGCTAACTGAGTACTTGGATTGAGTTTAAAAAGAGTGGCATGGCTGTGCGCCGTTGCTCTTTGCGGTACATTAATGGTTAATGCATCGGGGATGATATTACTCACTACATAGCCTTCGATGCTTAAGTCGGGTCGAGCATTGGCAGGCAGCGTCCCTTCTAAATCAAGTTCTATGATCACGCGACCGTCGGTCACGATAGGGTCAATTCGGGTCACTTTAGCGCTTACTTCTCCCTGACCCGCTTGGCTAAAGGTGTTTACTTTAGCTGTCATATTAAGTGCCACTTTTTCTGCATCGGCTTGCTGTACACTGAGCTCAGCTTTGAGTGCTTTATTTGAACCCACAACAGCAAGGCGGGTGCCCGGCATGAGGTTTTGTCCAAGTTCTACATTGAGCTCTTGCAGCATGCCATCGATACCAGCTTTGATTTGCAGTTCATCAAATGCGTGTTGTTCTACCTGATAATTCAGCTCAAATTGGCTTAATAACTCTTGCTGAATTTTATCGCGCTGTAGGTGCATTTCTTTTAGTTGCATAAGGCGTTGCTTTTCGATGTTAACGCGTTCGGTTAGTTGTGCGACACTGAGTAAACTGCGTTTGTAATCTAAGCTTGAAACAATACCTTGCTCAACTAATTTGCTTTCGGCATCGGCTCTAAGCTCTGCACTTTGTAATTCACTTTTTAAAATCGCGAGGTTAGCTTGGCGTTCAAGTAGTTCACTTTGCTGGTTAATTTGTTGCTCATTGACACTGGCTTTTTGGCGGGCGAGTTCTAATCGTGCAACCGATAAACGTTGTGCTTGTTGCGGGTTTATTAAGCTGAGTATAACCGTGTCTTTAGTCACTAAGGTGCCAGGGTAAACATGGATAGCCTCGACCATGGCAGTATCGGTATTGGTTAAATAGCGTTGGAATTTGGGTTTTAAACGACCAAAACCGCGTATCTTCACTATAAAATCGGCTTTTTTAACGGTGGCGATTTGCAGTTGCTTGGCCAAGAGCGTCGTGGGGGCGAGCCATGATTTGACCAACCACATTACAAGCAACGTGCTTATAATTAAGACGCCAATGATCAACTTTTTACGCTGACTTGGCTTATTGCTAGGTTTTAAGGTGCTATCTAAATCCATTGGCTATGTTTCATTGTGTTTTTAATTAATAAATACAATAGCGAGGAACATGCCAATATTTAAGTTTATGAATTATATGGATTTTTATGTTTTTGTGAATGCGGAAATTCCCACTTCCGGGATTAATAAATCAAAAGTGGGACAGCGTATAAAAACGGCGTTTATTGATTTAATTTTGCAAGCTTAGCCAGTTGCTTTTTCGCATGCGCGTTATCAGGTTGTAGCGTAAGCACATGATTATAGTTGGCGATTGCGTGTTTGTGGTAACCCAAATACCAGTAAGCTTCTGCCAAGCTATCAAAGGTATTGTAGCTATTTGGGAAAAGGTGTGTGTTGAGTTTAAAAATGGCTAATGCTTCATTGAGCTTATCTTGATTGATAAGTGAATAGCCCCACTGGTTAATATTTTTTTCATCAAATTGGATGTGCTCTTTTTGGCTCAATATGTGTGCTGCTTCAATTGCATTTTCATAGCCTTGAACTTCAAGTACTTGCCATAGTTTTTTAAGATTTTTGCTTAAACCAAAGCCATTCTCACGTTTCATTTCAGGGATATAAAAACCGGCAATTTCATCAACAAACTGCGAGGGAAGTGCGCCAATTAAGTTGGTTAAAATGACGATTGACATATTATCTTCAGGGTAAACAAACACACCTGCTCTATCGCCACCTACAGCAGCTATCGCAGGGTGTTCTTCTCTCGCCATTACAGGCCAGCCGAGGCTATAGCCATTTAAACGTTGGTTAAACCCTTGCGTATTGCCATTTAATAAACGAGTAGGGGTCCACATTTTGCGCACACTATCAGCCCCCATTAATTGATTTGTTTGTAATGCAATTAGCCAATGTGCCAGCTCAGTTGCTGTAGAAGCCATGCCCGCGGCTGTTTGCAATAGAGGAGAAAAAATCGCTTCTCTAGAGTTTAAAAGGTCATTGCCTTGGTTTTCGTATCGTCTCGCTGAGTGTTTTACGACGTTATTGAGGTTGTTAAAGCCTGCTTCAATTGTTCTGTTCATTTCGGCCTGTTGTAACTGGTTTTTTTGAATAAATTCCTGAAAAGGCATGCCTGAGAGTTTGTTAATAAGCTGACCGACAATAACGTAATTTGTTTGGTTATATTTAAAACGAGTACCTGTATTAAATTCTAATGGCATAGTTTGTACTCGTTGCCACGCGTGATCAGGGCCTTGATCGGAGATTAAATTACCAATGCCATCTTTTAAAATCTCAGGTAAACCAGACGTGTGGCTCATTAGTTGCCTTGTTGTGATTGGGTGCCACTGTTTAGGGAGGTCTGGTAGGTAAGTGGAAATAGGCGCATCAAGGGTTAGTTTCTTTTGCTCAACCAGTTGCATTAGGGCTACGCCGACAAACGCTTTGGTGACTGAGTTAATAGCAAATAAAGTAGTTGAATCAACGGCAATATTATCTTCAATATTTGCAGTGCCATAGTTGGCAGTTTTGGTTATTTTATTATTTTGCACGACAGCTAGCTGCAACCCTGGGATATTTCTTTTTTGCATTAACTCAACGATCCATTGGTCGAGTTCGTCTGCATGCACAGAAAAAGCACTGAATGTGATGGTAAGAAAGGTGATGGTTTGTAGTATGAGTTTTTGTCTAAGCTTTTTGCTTGTTGAGTACACGTGATTATCCTTAGCGTTCATTTTTATCGGTATATGCTTTTTACGAACACATAAGCGAGGAGTGTGCCAAGGTTTAAGTTATTAAAATATATAGTTTTTTGTTTTTAATGCGGAAGGTAAATTCCCACTAATGGGAATTTTAAATAAAAACGGGAGTCGCGTTTATTGCTGTGGTTTATTAATGTGGGTTTAGTACAGTACTCGTTGTCTTCTATTTTAGTTGTCTTCTATTTTACCAACCTGCGAAAGCTGATTAAATAAAATACCTGCCTGAGTACGGTTATACACATTGAGTTTGCGTAAAATGGCTGATACATGCTGTTTAATGGTGGTTTCTTGAATCGACATTTCAAAAGCAATTTGTTTATTGAGTAAACCATCGGCAATCATCGCCAGCACGCGGTATTGTTGTGGGGTGAGTTTTTCAAGGTTACGAGCAAACTCACTCTGCTCATCATTGATTACCACATCGGTTAAATCAACTTCAGGAGGTAACCACGTATCGCCATTTAGCACATGACTAATTGCTTCGCTGATCACATCAAGAGACGATGACTTAGGAATATAGCCAGCTGCACCTAGGCTCATTGCTTGTTTAATAATGGCGGGTGTTTCATTGGCTGAGACCATAATGACTAAAATATCGGGGTAGTGATTACGCAATTGCGACAGGGCTTGCAGACCATTTGCACCAGGAATGGTGAGATCTAAAAAAATCAGCTCAATTTCTGGGTGAGCGGCTAATAATGTAAATAAGCCATCAATATCACTGGTTTCTTTTATGTGTTCTTCAGGCACAGATGTTGCGGCCGCTTGACGAAGTGCACTTCTAAATAACGGATGATCATCGGCGATTATGGTGTTCACAGCTAAAGACATTCCCTCGATTCTCCAATGCGTTATGTTATAAGTGATTTTACAGTTGGAAACAAGGTTTGCCTGAGGGGAAGTATCAGGCAAACCTTTCTCACACAAGGATTTAGAAACGGTAACCTACGGTGAAAGCGACAGTGCGAGGGTCGCCGTAGTAACCGATTAGCGTATTATCACCCCCTAAACCTGGGGTGTATTTGCTAGTATCGGTAGGGTCGCTCGGATCAGGTGCTACGAATTGGTAACCCCCAATCATGTACTCTTCGTCGGTTAAGTTTTTACCGTAAAGACCCGCCGTCCAATGACCATCAGTGCTGTACCATGTCACACCCATGTTGAAGATACCGTAAGCATCTTGCGTTAATAGGCTGTCTTCTTCGAACAGTGCATAATCACCACGGTAGTAGTAATTACCATTGACGACAAAGTCACCCATTTCAGTGTACATACGGTATGTTGCACCTAAATTAAAGGTTAAATCAGGCGTATTTGAAACGCTAAAGCGGTCTGACTTGTCAAATGCTTCACCTGTTTCAGGATTGTAATCAATAACATTGTCGAAGCTACTGTCGATATAACCGACTGAGGCATCAAAGCTGAGTGATTCTGTTGCTACGTAATTAAGTTCAAGCTCAATACCGTCTGATTTAGATTCACCAATGTTACCTAAACGTTGGTTTAAATCAGCTGCACTGTCGCCCGGTAGTACAGAAATATATTGGCGGTCTTTATGATCAAGGGTAAATACGGTGACGTTTGCACGTAAGTTATTGTTCCATTCGCTCTTCATACCCATTTCGAAAGAATCAACAATTTCTGGTCGTGCAGCTGGCTCTGCGGTTGTTGCACGCGGGTTGAATGTGCCTGATTTAAAGCCTTGCGCATAACTTGCGAAGAACATAATGTCGTTTGAGTATTGGTACTCAACACCTGCACGAGGTGTAAAGCGTGACCACTCTTCTTCATCATCAAGTACGGTAGGGACTAGCTGGCCTTCTGGGCGCACATAACCTGGGATCCAGTCTGATTCAGGATAAACAATGTCAAATACAAGGCCGTTGTTAACAATGGCCTCTTTGCTGTCTTTGGTGTAGCGCGCACCTAATGTCATTGACCATTTTTCACTCAAATCAATCGAGCCTTGTATATAGGCTGCTTTACTATTTGAATTACTACAGCCGCTTACTTCACGCGTTAATCCCGCAGCGCCTAAGCTTTGACCTAACACACCTAAAATAGCCTCAAATTGACCACATGACTCACCATCGTAATAGTAAAGGCCTGACACCAACTTGTAGTTATCGCCTTGATGGTTTAGTTGAATTTCGTGTGTCGTTTGTTCGTCATCGTAAATAGCCGGTACGTCAAAAATAGGCAGTGAGGTGTTATCAAAGTCAATATTGGTTGGTGAATAACTTTCACGGCTCGAACCGATGTATTTAACACTGGTGCGGTCGCTCATATCCCAACGTGCAGTTAAGCTGTAACCCTCAAGCTCTACTTTATTCCATGTTGGTAAGCTGGTGTATGAGTCGTATACGCTGTCGGGGACTGGCGCATCCGTGAGTAAGCTTGGTAGTAAACGGTAGCCGCCTTTGGCGTTCGATTTATCTTCTGTTTTATCCCACGCTAAGCGGAAGAATAAGTCATCTGTTGGTGTGTATTCTAATGTAACACGAGCTGCAGTGACATCTTTGTTGTAGTTTTCGCGGTCTTGGTTATCAAGTGCTGAGGTTAAAAACTCACCAAAGCCATCACGGTTTAATGTAGCAAACCCAAAGCCCACATACAGTTTTTCGTCAACAATAGGCAGTTGACCTGTGATTTTAAGGTCCTTTTGGTTGTAGCTACCCACTGTGCCCTGCACATTTAACATGGCATCGCCGCTCATTTCTTTGGTGACATACTTAATTGCGCCACCAATGGTATTTTTACCATACAGCGTCCCTTGTGGACCACGAAGTACTTCGATTTGTTGTACGTCTAGTAGGTCGAGTACCGCACCTTGTGGACGCGCTAAATAGACGTCGTCAATATAGATACCGACACCAGGCTCATAGCCCCACAGTGGATCTTGCTGACCTACGCCACGAATAAATGCAGTAATGGTTGAGTTAGTACCACGGCTTGCTTGTAGTGTGGTGTTAGGTGAAAACTGCTGAACTTCGGTCATCACTGATATGCCATTTTCAGCCAGCTCTTCAGCACCAATTGAGGTCACTGCAACAGGTACTTCTTGTAGGTTTTCAACGGTTTTACGCGCTGTTACCTGAATGCGTTCAAGTTCACCTTTCTTGGCTGCAGGTTCTGCTTGATCAGCTGCTTGCGCATTCACACCTGCTAAAGCAAGGGAGACTGCCAGAGTAAGTGGCGCGACTTTTGGGTTAAGCTTTATCATGTTGTATTCCTTGTTATTGTTGTCATTTGTCTTGTGGCCACTCACGATGATGTTGCCTAAGACTCATAATATTTGCCCGTGTCACCTGTCAGTTAATGTAGAAGATAGTTGCGAAAAATGAATTAGTACCATAGTGCTATACCCGCTATAGGCCTTTATTTATCAAGCTTTTAAGCTATTTTTAAAGCAGATAGTACCTTAGTGTTATGTCTTTTTTTGGCGCTTAAGGTAAGACTGAATGCATTATTCCGATGTCACCTCATCTGTTTAATAACAATAATTATAGGAATGTCTATGCTGAGCATGATAGGACTGTTAGGCGGTTTAATACTGCTGATCATTTTAACGTTGCGTGGGGTAAATTTATTTATTGCCGCGCCAATCTGTGCGCTACTTGTCGCACTCAGTAGTGGCATGGCTATTTTTCCTGTGTCGGCTGACTCAAACTTTATCAATGCCTATATGGACGGCTTTGCTGGTTTCTTAAGTGCGTGGTTCTTTATGTTCTTGCTGGGATCTTTATTCGGTAAGTTTATGGAAGACACGGGTGCGGCAGACAGTGTGGCAAGTTATATTGTGGGTAAACTAGGCATGAAGCACGCGGTGCTTGCTGTGGTGATTGCGTGTGCTGTATTAACGTATGGTGGCGTTAGCGTGTTTATCGTAGCGTTTTCTGTCTACCCAATGGCACTTAGTTTGTTTAAAGATGCCAATTTACCGCGCCGTTTTATTCCAGCGACCCTCGCATTTGGCTCAGTGACCTTTACCATGACCTCGGCTGGTTCACCTGAAATCCAAAACTGGATCCCCGTGAAGCACTTAGGTACCTCGCCTTATGCTGCATGGGAAGTGAGTTTAGTGGTGGCTATTTTCATGGCTATAGCAGGGTATTTTTGGTTAAACAAAATGATCAAAAAAGCGGTGGCTAATGGCGAAACTTTTGAAGCGCGTGATGACGACCCGGTAATAATTGAACGCCGTCGCCCGCACCCAATTACGGGTGTGATCCCTTTGATTGTGGTACTGCTTTTATCATTTACTTTACACGATGTGTTACAGCAAACAGCATTGATCGTTGCGTTGCTGGGAGGGGTGTTAAGTATTGTGATTATTAACTTTAAGCATTTTCACGATATGGGGAATGCCATTAATGTGGGCACAACCGGGGCATTGGTCGCCATTGGTAATACCGCAGCAGTTGTTGGTTTTGGTGCGGTGGCTAAGGTGTCACCTGCGTTTACTGCTGCTGTGGATGTAATGACGCATATGCCTGGTAATGAACTTGTAGGGGCTGCGGTTGCCGTGAGTGTCATTGCGGGTTTAACTGGTTCGGCTTCTGGCGGGCAAGCCATTGCATTACCCCTTGTCGCACCTGGGTATTTAGATATGGGTGTGAACCCAGAGCAACTACACCGTGTGGTGGCAATTAGCTCGGGCGCACTCGACACCTTGCCGCATAATGGCTATGTGGTAACGACCATACGCGCTATCTGTAAAGAAACGCATCAACGCGCTTATTGGTCAATGGCAGCGCTAACAGCGGTTATTCCGCTCATAGGTGTGGCATTGGCACTTGGACTCTTTATTTTATTTTAAGGAACAGCAATGAAAACTAAATTAATAATGTTGCTATGGTTGGTTGTATTTAGTTGCACAGCGTTTGCTGCTGATAACACACCACCTCAGACAATGCTGGTAGAAAAACAGCATTTTACGACAAAGGACTTTACCACTGTCTCTGGCGTGACTTTACCTAAAGTCGATATTGGTTGGGAAAGTTACGGTAAATTAAATGCCAACAAAGATAATGTGATTTTAATTACCCATTATTTTTCGGGTACCTCACATGCTGCAGGTAAATATAAAGCAGATGATGCATTACCAGGGTATTGGGATGCGATCATCGGCCCAGGTAAGGCGATTGATACTAATAAATATTTTGTGATCAGTTCAGACACCTTAGTGAATGCGAATTGGCACGATTCTAATGTGATCACCACAGGTCCAGCATCGATTAACCCAAAAACGGGTAAACCCTATGGTTTGGATTTTCCTGTTGTGACAATCACTGACTTTGTTAATGTGCAAAAGCGTTTATTAGACAGCCTAGGCATTAATAAATTACATGCAGTAATGGGCGCATCTATGGGCTCGTTTCAAGCGCTTGAATGGGCAACACGTTACCCCGATAAAGTAGAGCGTTTAATTCATGTTATTGGTGCGGCAACGATGGACGCATGGACTGTCGCAGCACTTGAAAAATGGGCTTTACCAATTCGCCTTGATAAAAATTGGCAACAAGGTAATTACTATGGCAAAGAGCGCCCGTTAGAGGGGCTTGCTGCAACCATGCTCAATATCACTCAAGATGCAATGCACCCGATTATTTACAATGCCAGTTTCCCAGATTTTAACGTTCTAGATGACGGGGCATTAAAAGACATTCGCACTTTGCCTAAATTAAACCAAGTGCTTGCACAGCGTGCAATGGCGCGTGCGCAAACTCAAGATGCGAACCATGTATTGTATTTGGTCCGGGCATCACAATTATTTACGGCGGGTATGCAAAGTGATTTAACCAGTGCACTTAAAAACGTATCTGCAAAAACCTTACTGCTTCCTGCAAGTAACGACTTATTGCTACGCCCTGAAAACATGCGCGCTGTGTATGAAACCATGAAAGCGCAAGGTAAAGATGTCACGCTTTCTGAAATCGAAGGCGGTTGGGGGCACCTTGATGGCCTGTTCTCAATTGCGCCTAAGGCGCAGCTTATCAGTGAGTTTTTAGAGGAGTAACCCGATGAGCAAAACAGTTTTAATTACCGGTGCTGCCAGTGGTATTGGGCTGTATATTGCCCAGCAACTTGCGATGCAAGGGCATACCATTATTGTCACTGATTTAAATCAACATGCGGCGCAGCAAGCAGCAGCAGGAATTGTAGAGCAAGGCGGCAGCGCTGAAGGCTATGCACTGAATGTGGCAGACAGCACTGCGATAGAGCAATTTTTCACTGAGCTAAATCAGCCGATTGATGTTCTTATTAATAATGCGGGTATCCAGCATGTTGCCAAGCTTGAAGACTTTCCGGCAGATAAATGGCAGTTTTTACAACAGGTAATGCTTGTTGGTCCGGCAATGATGACCAAAGCGGTATTGCCGCGTATGCGTAAGCAAGATTTTGGTCGCATCATTAACATTGGCTCAATTCATGCCATGGTCGCCTCTAAGTATAAGTCGGCTTATATCGCCGCAAAACATGGCTTAATTGGCTTTGCAAAAACCATGGCACTCGAAACTGGCGATGCCAACATCACGATTAATACGGTGTGTCCGGCCTATGTGAAAACCCCGCTGGTGGAGCAGCAAATAGCGTCTCAAGCGAAAGAACATGGCATTTCTGAGCAGCAAGTGATCGACACCATTATGCTTGCTCCTATGCCGAAAAAGGCATTTATCGGCTTAGATGAAATACTGCATACCGTGAGCTTTTTAATGGCGGATGCAGCAAGAAACATTACTGCGCAAGCAATCGCCATTGATGGCGGTTGGACAGCACAATAGGAGGAGCCCATGGCTGGTTTTGATAAAGTAGTAACAACGTATAGTGATGCTATGGCAGGCCTTGAAGATGGCATGACTGTCATCGCTGGCGGCTTTGGCTTATGTGGTATTCCCGAAGGTCTAATTGCTGAAATTAAACGTCAAGGCACGCGTGATTTAACCGTGGTGTCGAATAACTGCGGCGTAGATGGTTTTGGCTTAGGTGTGTTGCTCGAAGACAAGCAGATCCGCAAAATGGTGGCCTCGTATGTCGGCGAAAACGCGTTATTTGAGCAGCAATTATTAAACGGTGAGCTTGAGGTTGAGCTCACACCGCAAGGCACCTTAGCTGAAAAAATGCGTGCTGGTGGTGCGGGTATTCCTGCATTTTATACCGCGACGGGTGTGGGTACACCGGTCGCTGAGGGTAAAGAAACCCGCAATATTAATGGTCGCGATTATTTATTAGAGCCAAGTATTACGGGTGACTTTGCGATAGTAAAAGCGTGGAAAGCAGACCGTTACGGCAATTGTATTTATCGACATACGGCAATGAATTTTAACCCGATGGCGGCAACCGCGGGCAAAATTACGGTTCTTGAAGTTGAAGAAATCGTTGAGCCAGGGGTGCTTGAGCCAAGTCAAATTCACACACCGGGTATCTATATTGACCGCGTGATTAAAGGTGAATTTGAAAAACGCATCGAGAAAGTTACCACTAAGCAAGAGAGTCAATAAGGAGCACGCAGATGGCATTATCACGAGAACAAATCGCTAAACGCGTGGCGATGGAATTACAAGACGGTTACTACGTTAATTTAGGCATTGGTATTCCAACCTTAGTCGCGAATTATGTCCCTGATGGCATCGAAGTGATGCTGCAATCAGAAAATGGCTTGCTCGGTATGGGGCCCTACCCAAGCGCAGACCAAGTTGATGCCGATATGATCAACGCCGGTAAAGAAACGGTCACTGCGGCAACGGGGGCGGCTATTTTTAACTCTGCAGAAAGCTTTGCCATGATCCGCGGTGGGCATGTTGATTTAACGGTACTGGGTGCCTTTGAAGTTGACCAAAACGGTAACATTGCCAGTTGGATGATCCCGAAAAAGTTAGTTAAAGGCATGGGAGGCGCAATGGATTTAGTGGCCGGTGCTAAAAACATTATTTGCACCATGACGCACGCCAATAAACACGGTGAATCAAAGCTACTAACAGAGTGTAGTTTACCGCTCACTGGTGTTGGTTGTATTAATAAAGTGATCACCGATTTAGCGTTATTAGAAATTAAAGACGGTGCATTTCATTTATTAGAGCGTGCCCCAGGTGTTTCGGTTGATGAGATTATTGCAAAGACACAAGGCAAACTTATTGTCTCGGGTGAGATTCCTGAGATGGCATTTGATTAGGCGTTTTTTCGCATTATTTCGAATCTCTTTTTATTTTTGGAGACATAAAATGACTCCTTGGCACCTTAACATCACTTTAACGGCACTTTAAAAAGTGCCGCTTATCCTTTGCATATAAAAATTTTATAAAATTGATTGCATTTTAAGCGACTTCTATGGTGATGTTCGCTTTAAGTAATGCTATACTCCCGCCGAATAATTTTTCGACTTTATTAAGAGTAAAATAATGGCAGATTTATCGAAGTACAGAAATATTGGTATTTTCGCCCACGTTGACGCGGGTAAAACTACCACCACTGAGCGTATCCTTAAGCTTACGGGTAAAATTCATAAGACTGGTGAGGTACACGACGGTGAGTCTACTACTGACTTCATGGAACAAGAAGCTGAGCGCGGTATTACAATCCAATCAGCAGCTGTAACTTGTGAGTGGAAAGGCCACCGCTTAAACGTTATCGATACTCCGGGACACGTTGACTTCACAGTAGAAGTATACCGTTCACTTAAAGTACTAGACGGTGGTATCGGTGTATTCTGTGGTTCTGGTGGTGTTGAGCCACAGTCAGAAACTAACTGGCGTTATGCGAACGAATCAGAAGTTGCACGTGTAATCTTCGTAAACAAACTAGACCGTATGGGTGCTGACTTCTACCGCGTAGTTGGTCAAGTAGAAAAAGTACTTGGTGCTAACCCACTAGTTATGACTTTACCAATCGGTATCGAAGACCAATTCTGTGGTGTTGTAGACGTACTTGAGAAAAAAGCATACGTTTGGGACGAGACAGGTCTTCCTGAAAACTACGAAGTACAAGACGTTCCAGCTGACATGGTAGACAAAGTTGAAGAATACCATGAGATGCTAATCGAGTCTGCTGTTGAGCAAGACGATGAGCTAATGGAAGCGTACATGGAAGGTGAAATGCCTTCATTAGAAGAAATCAAGCGTTGTATCCGTAAAGGTACTCGTGATCTTGCGTTCTTCCCAACGTTCTGTGGTTCTGCATTCAAAAACAAAGGTATGCAATTAGTACTAGACGCGGTTGTAGATTACCTACCTGCGCCTACAGAAGTTGATCCACAGCCTCTAACTGATCCAGAAACAGGTGAAGCGACAGGTGAAGTAGCAACAGTTTCTGCTGATGAGCCACTTAAAGCGCTAGCGTTCAAAATCATGGACGACCGTTTCGGTGCACTTACATTCATCCGTATCTACTCAGGTCGTATGAAAAAAGGTGACACAGTACTTAACTCAGCAACAGGTAAAACTGAGCGTATCGGCCGTATGGTTGAGATGCAAGCTAACGACCGTAACGAGATCTCTGAAGCGCAAGCGGGTGACATCATCGCTGTTGTTGGTATGAAGAACGTTCAAACTGGTCACACGCTTTGTGATCCTAAGCACGAATGTACACTTGAAGCGATGATCTTCCCTGATCCAGTTATCTCAATCGCTGTTGCGCCTAAAGACAAAGGCGGTAACGAGAAGATGGGTATCGCGATCGGTAAGATGGTTGCAGAAGATCCTTCATTCCAAGTTGAAACTGACGAAGATTCAGGCGAAACCATCCTTAAAGGTATGGGTGAGCTTCACTTAGATATCAAAGTAGATATCCTTAAGCGTACTTACGGCGTAGACCTAGTTGTTGGTCAACCTCAGGTTGCTTACCGTGAAACTATCACGAAAGAAATCGAAGATAGCTACACGCACAAGAAACAATCTGGTGGTTCTGGTCAATTCGGTAAAATTGATTACCGCATCAAGCCAGGTGAGCCTAACTCAGGTTTCACATTCACGTCTTCAGTTGTTGGTGGTAACGTTCCTAAGGAATTCTGGCCTGCAGTTGAGAAAGGCTTTAAGTCTATGATGGATGAAGGTGTTCTAGCTGGCTTCCCAGTATTAGACGTTGAAGTAGAACTTTTCGACGGTGCTTTCCACGCAGTTGACTCATCAGCAATCGCGTTCGAAATCGCTGCTAAAGGCGCTTTCCGTCAGTCTATCCCTAAAGCGGGTGCACAACTTCTTGAGCCAATCATGAAAGTTGACGTGTTCACACCAGAAGACAACGTAGGTGACGTAATCGGTGACCTTAACCGTCGTCGTGGTATGATCAAAGACCAAGAAGCAGGCGCAATGGGCGTTCGCATCAAGGGTGAAGTACCACTTTCTGAAATGTTCGGTTACATCGGTCACTTACGTACTATTACGTCTGGTCGTGGTCAGTTCTCTATGGAGTTCTCACACTACGCACCATGTCCACAAAACGTAGCTGAAACTGTAATCGCTGCAGAAAAAGAGAAAAAAGCTGCTAAGTAATTAGCCTTTTAACTTCTTAAAAAAACCCGCACTTGTTGCGGGTTTTTTATTGCCCGCCAAGCACGATTACAAATAACACATCTAAATTAATCTTCTATTCAGTGCTTCTTTATTAATGTTCCCAATATGATCACGACTTTTAGTATTGGTTTTATTTTCATAATTACCAAATAAGTACTAAGTGGTTTGATGTGCATGATTTTTGTACAAATTTATTTTTAATCTAAAAAGCTATGCTTTTTAGTAAGTTGTGAATTAATCATTTTGTTCTAGTCTAAAAGTCTTATTCTGTACCTTGTGTACCTTTTTTGAACGGTGTAGAATTGCCTTGCGAATGATTAGTTAATCATTTTGTATTAAAAGTCCTGCTTATTTTTATTAAAAATTAAAGATATATTCTCATGAAAACGATTAAGTTAAGTCCAAATTGGACCGTACAGGGAAGCAAGTTAGTGCTGGCTAGTCTTGTTGCATTTAGTGTTAACATTATTGGTACGTCATTACTGATGTTTATTTTGCCAGTTTTACTGTTTATCACGGTATTAAACTTTTTGCAGATCCGTTTTTTACACTGCTACAAAGCAGGCATTTGCTATTCTCGTGGTTTTGGTAAGCGTTATATAAATGCTGAAGAGATTAAAGCCATTGAGTTTAAGAAAGTGGCCTTTCTTACGGTGTTTAAGATTAGCCTTGAGAATGGTGAAAAATACCATTTTAGTAATTGGCAAATTAATGAAGAGCAGCAATTAGCAATTACGAAGTTGTATAAAGTAAACAAAGGCTCTAGTACATTTAAGGCACATGTAGAGTGTAAGGCTTAAATCGCAGGATGAATAAAGGCCGCAATTGCGGCCTTTTTAATGTTTATGCTTTAAAGCGGCGGCGTACAGCCACGAAAGGTAAAGCAAGTAAACTCAGCCAGCCAAATGAGCCAGAATCGTCTTCGTCTTCATCGTCAGCTTCATCATTTTTCACATTGATGTAAAGTAGTTGCGCTTCCGATAAGTTACCTGCGCTATCTTCAGCGCGGATCATAAGTGTTAGTTTATTTTCGAACTCATAATCAAGTTCTTTCGTAAGGCTGATTTGACCGAGTGCGTCGATTGATATCGCATCTGCGTTTTCACCAGAAACAATGAATTTTACAACAGGCGTATACTCAGCATCAGCATCGCTGAATTCAAGTTGGCCAATGACAGTACCAATCGCGCTATTTTCAAGTACTTCAAAAGCTTGCTCTGGGCTTATCACTGGGGCTTGTGGCTCAGGAATAGGCTCTGGTGCTGGCTCTGATTTAATATCAATGATGACTGGGTCATGATCCGATGCTCGATAAGCATTGTCTGCATAGAGGCTTGCTTGTTGAGTTGATGACTTGTATTCAAGATTATAGTCTAAGCTAATTGGCTCATCGGCATTGATATGCCAATCTGTCGCTGCAACTACTTTACCAAGCAGTGATTCAGATACTAATGCATGATCAAGGCTACCAATACGACCAGAGAAGCTATAAGAATAACCTAATGTGTTACCATCTAACTCTGTAACAGCACTCTTAAGGCCTTTGTCTGCAAATGCACGGATAGGGTCTTCCATGGCATAAGCGTTCATATCGCCAACCAAAATGACATCGTCATCTGCGACACCCGTAGGATGAGTGGCTAACCAATCTGCATAGGCATTGGCACCCGCAACTCGAATTTCATTCCAACATGCTTGGCCATCGCCTAAATCTGCATTATTGCCTTCGGCACTGCCACAGCCACCTTTTGATTTTAAATGCGCAACAGCAACAGTGAAAACCTCTTCTGTTTCTAGCGATTTAAAACTTTGTGCAATTGGCGGACGATTACTGTAATCAAATGGTGCAACCGTAGTATGCGCGGCTGTGCCAACCTCGGTTACTTTATTTGCACGATAGATAATTGCCGTTGTAATCGCGTCAGTGCCTACTTGTGGGACGTTAAAGTCAACAAAAGCATAACTGTTGTTTACGTCTTCATCATTGAGTGCTGCGACTAGGCTGGCGATAGCGCTATTTTCACCAAAGCCATCGTTTTCGATTTCCATTAAGCCAATCACATCTGCCTGAATTGCAGTGATTGCACTGACGATTTTCGCTTGTTGACGAATAAACTCTTCTTCACTGTCTGCACCGCGGCTAGTAGGGAAACCTGCACCTTGGCCATCACCATTGAAGTAGTTCAGTACATTGAAACTAGCAACACGTAAATCTGCACCTTCGGCCAGCTCAGGAGCGTCTGCACGTGGATTTGTTGCTGTAAAACTAGGTTGCACAGTCGGGTGAATACGGTAACGGTCAAAGCTGTAACCCATTACACCGGTGATAGAATTTACTGTATCGCCTAAACGCAGAGTATTATAAGCATCGAGGCCCGTGCCAGGATAAGCAATTGGATCACGGTTTTGTTTGGTTGAACCATCATCAATTAAGATTTGCTTCTTCAGGTTTTCAGCTTCAATTGCATTCGCAGCATCACCTGGGAGCGCAACTTGCGTGCCTTGGTATAAACGCTCAGTACCTAAGTCAACTTCGCCGTAGCGGCCAAGGCCATAGTTGTTATTAACGACAAGTGGTTGAGAGAGGGTAACGAGCATACCTTCGTAAGCTTCAAGGTCTGCAACGTCAGCAACTGGCAAGGTGATAGCCGTAGCGTCGGTAGTTAAACCTGTCGCACAAATTTCTACTTGGCTAACATCACCCAGTTGTGTTGCGCTGTAGTATTCAGCCACGCTGCCTTTAACACGTACGTGGTCACCAACAGTCACATCAGTATCAGCGAAATAAACGAATACGCCTTCAGAGGTAAGTGGGTTTGCATCGATATCAGCCGCAAGTGAGCCGATGAAGAAACCTTTAAGTTGATCATCACCTTGGAAGTCAGCAGTGACTACGCCTTCAACTTCTACTTCAGTGTTAATAAGTGGGCTATCACCCCCTTCACCTTGAATGGCGCTGATTAAGGTTTTTTCTGCGCCACACACAAGTGGTGTTACTGGTTCTGGCTCAGGTGTTGGTTCACTGCTGTCACCATATAGGCCTAAGTTGCTGAAATCGTCTTGATCGAATTGTTCCCACTCTTCGCTTGGGTTAAAGCCTGCCGTTGCATCGGTACGGCCAGTGGTTACAGTCGTTTTACGACGGAGTGTTTTATTAGCCGTTGTTACTCCCCCCTCAGACCACGCTGAACCTGGATCAACACCGAGTTGACCAAAGCTATCAACAATTGCTCCGTCTTTGCTTAATACCAACGCATCATCACCATTAAAGTAGGTAATGGTTGAATCTGTATCTGCTTTTGCTATTAATTCTGCACTAGCGCCTGCATTAGCAATCACATATGTGCCATTTGCAGCAAGGGTACCGCTTAAGGTGAGGCTGTTATTAGGAGAGGCTAAGTCACCATTTCCATTTGAATACAATGAGATAGTGTAACCATCGAGTGATAACTCAGTGCTTGACGTGTTGTAAAGCTCAACAGCTTTGTTGTTGGCGCTTCCTTCAACGTATTCTGAGATGATTAAGTTGGCTGAGGCAGGCGCGCTCAGGCTTGCAATGACAAGCGCGAGCGGCGTTAATTTAGTATTTATCATTATATTTTCCCGTGTATTTATGATTAGAGTCCCAAATTGGGACACAATACTTTAAGGAAAATCTATGACAAATTGAATACAAAATGTTAATAAAAGTGAAATAATCACTGTTTTTTAGACTATTTACTTTAGGTTAGTTATTTTTTAACCACGTTGCTGCTTGTTTAGCAAAATAAGTGAGGATGCCATCGGCACCTGCACGTTTAAAGGCCAGTAAAGATTCCATGATTATTGCCTCTTCTGCAAGCCAACCATTATCAATGGCTGCTTTATGCATGGCATATTCACCGCTCACTTGATACGCAAATGTTGGTACGCCAAACTCGTCTTTCACGCGACGTACAACATCTAAATATGGCATGCCAGGTTTAACCATCACCATATCTGCACCTTCTTGTAGGTCTAACGCTACTTCACGCAAGGCTTCATCTGAATTTGCTGGATCCATTTGATAGGTTTTTTTGTCGGCACCTTTTAAATTACCTGCTGAGCCTACCGCATCACGGAATGGTCCATAATAGCTTGAAGCGTATTTAGCAGAATACGCCATGATGCGAGTATGGATATGGCCTTGCGCTTCTAATGCTTCTCGAATTGCACCGATGCGACCATCCATCATGTCAGATGGGGCGACGACATCAGCACCGGCTTCGGCATGTGAAAGTGCTTGTTTTACGAGTATTTCAGTTGTCACATCGTTAATCACATAGCCTTCGTCATCAATAATGCCGTCTTGGCCATGCACAGTGAATGGATCGAGTGCAACATCAGTGATTACACCCAGCTCTGGAAATGCTTCTTTTAGTGCACGCACAGTGCGTTGTGCAAGTGCATCTGGGTTGTAAGCTTCTTCAGCGAGCAGTGATTTTTTATCACTCGGTGTAACAGGAAAAATCGCGACAGCGGGTACACCTAATTCAACAAGCTCTTTGGCTTCTTCTAGCAATAAGTCGATAGAAAGGCGCTCAATCCCCGGCATAGATTCAATGGCTTCACGGCGGTTTTTACCTTCTAACACAAAAACAGGGAAAATAAGATCATTCACGGTTAGTTGGTTTTCAGCCATAAGGCGTCGAGAGAAATTATCACGGCGCATACGGCGCATACGTGTATATGGGAAAAGATCGAGTCCTGATTGGGCCATGCTTTTATACTCCTAGTCTGGTAGAGGATAACTTACTACGCGATTACGGCCTGTTTGCTTTGCGTGATAAAGGGCTTTGTCGGCATAGTCTGTGAATAAACTTGGTTTATTAACGTCTTCTGCAACGGCGCTGAAAACACCGGCACTGAGTGTAAATTTAATCGTTGTTCCGGCAACTATTATATCAGTGTTAGCAGCGGCTTTGCGTATTTGTTCAGCAATTATTAGGGCACCTTCAAGGGGGGTGTTAGGCAAGAGTACAACAAACTCTTCCCCACCATACCGGGCGACTTCATCGAGAGGGCGCTTTAAGTGTTCTTTAATAATATTTGCAGTCGTTTGAATGGTTTGGTCACCGGTTAAGTGGCCAAAATTGTCATTAATTGCTTTAAAATGGTCAATATCGAGCATAATGACGCTAAGCGGGGTTTGTTCCCGGCGAGAGCGGCGAATATCCATTATTAATTTCTTATCGAAATAACGGCGATTTTTCGTTTTCGTTAATGCATCTTCCATATTGAGCTGCTCAAGCTCACGATTTTTGTCTTCAAGCTCACGTAGGGTAACTTGCAGCTCAAATGTTCGCTCTTCAATGTTAGCCTCTAAATCTTGCCGAGCTTGTTCTTGAAGGGCTAAGCGCTCCCGCATTAAGGTATCTTGCGCTTTACTCTCTGCTAATGCGTTTTGTTGTGACACGACTTCGGCATCACGTTGCATCAAGAATAATTTAATAACGGCATAACATAAGCTCAGACTACAAATTAAGAAGCAAACAAACGTAAGAGAAAGCATACCAATATTTAAATTAAATGGGTTAAAGACACCTAAACCACTGTAAATAATCGCAGAGAAAAATGCAGATAAACCAATAAGGAAGGCAATGCTTGGTTGCTTGTACGCCTGGTTAAATTGCTTCATGGCAATGATGAAAAACACCAGTAGTAATACAGGCAAGCTGATTAAACACAGTGAGAGTGCAAAATGTTTAGGGAGAAACCACATTAATACTGTCATCAGTATCATGGCCCAGGCTAACCAATATTGAGTGCGACTCAGGGTTTTATTATCAGTGCTAAAAATACACCGTTGTATAGGAACAAATAGCGCACCACTTATAAAAAATAGACTCGGGATTGCCAACTGCTGGAATGTTAAACCACTCGGTTGTAAGTAGCGATACCCAAAACCATATATATAAGCAAGTGTTAACCATAATGAGGTTAGTAAAATACCTGTGTAGGCAAAGTAACGGCGTCTTGAAAAACCGTACAGGACGAGGTTAGTGATCGCCAAAGAAAGAATAAAACCAACTAATAATCCATAGAGTAAGTTAAATTTACTTTTATATTTAAGGTATTCAGACGGCTCCCATAGACTAAGTGGGACACGTAATCCGCCCTCATTCTCAACTCTTAAAAATACTTCCGTATGACTTGCTTTAGGCAAAATGAGTGGAACAAGTAAGGACTCATTCTTTATTTGCCGATTTGCAAGCGGCAGTGCGTCGCCAATTTTGGTCTTTGACAGAATGTGCCTACCTTGCACATGAAAAACACTGACTTCATCAAGAAGTGGGTTATCGATCGAGAGAATCAGAGTGAGATCATTCAAGGAGGTATTTTTTATCGATACCTTTAGCCACAAGGGTGTCAGGTTTAAGCCCAAGTTAAGAGTGTCAGCTTGATTTTTTTGCCAGTCGATATCTTTACTGATAAATGCTTGTTGCTGAGTAATAGGCTCGAGCGTGTACTCAACATTTATGATTTGTTGAGACTTAAAGTGCGAGCTAACGGCGATAGGGTTAGCCTTTAAATAATGACTGAATAAAACAACGAAGAGTACGCCACATAGTGACCATAGGCGCTTCATTTTAACCCTTTGTGGTAAATAATGTCTGAAAGTTTAGTGTAGTTTGTTTTGCCACTTCAGTAAATTCACAGCCTTTTAAGTCAGCAATTTGCTGGCATACATAGGTAAGATACTGTGGCTCGTTCCGCCGAGACTTAGGTTTAGGCTTAATGGTTCTTGGCAATAAAAAAGGGGCATCTGTTTCAATAAGCAAACGTTCTAATGGGATGTCGGGCACAAGCGCCTGTAGTTGTTCACCACGGCGTTCATCACACACCCAGCCTGTAACGCCAATATAAAGCCCAAGCGCCAGGTAATTTTGTAATGCTGATGCATCACCTGTAAAGCAATGTAATACGCCACGTACGTTGTAATCGGCTAGAATCTGAAACATATCTTCGCTGGCATCTCGCTCATGAAGATAAACAGGCATGTTAAGTGTTTCAGCAAGTGCCAGCTGTCTTCTTAAAACGCTTCGTTGTACATCACGTGGAGAAAAATCGCGATTGTAATCGAGCCCACATTCACCAATAGCAACCACCTGTGCATGGTTAACAAGTGCGCTTAGCTCACTCTCAAGTGCCTCAGTGGCTGTTTTCGCATCGTGGGGATGAACTCCGGCGGTACACAGCAGATTAAATTGCTTTGCAAGCTGTAATGAGTCATGGCTGCTTTGTAAATCACAGCCAATCAATAGCATTTGCGTTACACCCGCAGCCTCAGCTCGCTGTATGACAGCGGCGTGACGATCATCAAATTGATGATTGCTTAAGTTGACGCCAGCATCAACAAGCCGTGTGCTCATTAGTTTGTGCGCTTAACACGAATTGAGCGGTTTTGACCTTCAACTTTCAATAAAAATGAATTAAAAATACCGCGCTCAATCACGACTGTGTCATTGGCTTTTAGACGTAAACTATCTGAGCCAATTTGACGCCATTGTTGACCATTTTTCAGTTCGATGATGAGCTCGCCATACGCGGCTTTTTCAACGCTTTTAACGACGGCACTAATCTCATCATCATTGTCTTTTGTTGCTTCTTTGTGCTCTAGACCAAAATCTTCATTTTTTGTCTTAACAACTTGGTTTGATGAAGCAACTACAGCAGGTGCCGAAACTGCGGCGGCGTTTGTTACAGGCTTTTCAATTTGTTTGTTTGCTGCAGGTTTAGTCAGTGATTTACCTGCCATAATGTTGTCGTAACAAAGCAAGCGATTAAAGTCGTTTTCAACAAAAGTACAGGCTTGCAATGCTTGAATATTAATTTCGTTAGCGTGCGTTGTGCCTGCAACTGTAAGTAGTGCAATAAAGGGAATTAGTTGTTTTTTCATTTATTCCTCTGATTCCTGTTGGGGTTTGGCGGTATAAAATGCAGCCAAAATTAAGCCTAACTCAAATAACAACAGCATGGGTAATGCTAATAATGTTTGTGACAATACATCGGGTGGGGTTAAGAACATGGCTACCACGAACACACCGACCACGATATATGGGCGTTTCTCTTTTAAGCTTTTAGTGGTTGTCGCACCGCTCCAGCATAACAGCATAATGGCAACTGGTATTTCAAAAGCAATGCCAAATGCATAGAAAAGCTTAATAACAAAGCTTAGATAGCTGCCTATGTCAGGGGCTAAGGTCATCATCTCGGGACCTGCTGCAGTGAAAAAAGCCAGTATCATTGGCAGCACGACGAAATAACAAAAGCTGACCCCACCATAAAATAAAAACACACTTGAAATCAAAATGGGTACTAACATTTTTTTCTCATTTTGATACAAGCCGGGTGCGATAAACCCCCAAACTTGGTGCAATATCATGGGTATGGCAATTAAAAAAGCTAAAAACAGAGTAAGTTTAATCGGAACTATAACAACAGAAGTAACATCTGTAGCAATCATGCTTGTGTTACTGGGTAAGTTTGATACTAAGGGTGCAGATATAAAATCATAAATATCGTACATAAAAAATATCAAGACGATAAATACCAGCAAAGTGCTTAGGAGCGCTTTCATGAGTCGATTTCGTAACTCAATTAAATGGCCCACAAAGCCTGAATGAGCTTGCTCAGTCATAGTGTTATAAATACTCTCTAAAATGGACAACTAAAAGAAAAATTAATTTCATTTTTTTTCACTGTTTTCAACTTTCGTTTCTTCTTGGTTGTCTTTTTTGTAGCTGTGGGTGACAGACTGTGCTGCTTTTTGCAGTTCGTTCACAGAGTCTTGCAGTTCAGGTGATAACTCTTTTAAGTTTTGCTGCTCTGCTTTTTTTAAGTTTTCATGAAGTTCATGGATACGGAGTTCTTCGTTTACTTCAGCTTTCACTGAGTTGGCAACTGACTTAAGCGTTTTCATCCAGCGACTAACGGTGCGTATTGCGACAGGCAAGCGCTCAGGCCCTAAGACAATTAGGCCTACAATCAGTACGACAACAAGTTCCCACATCCCCATATTGATTAAACCTTATGGTCGTCTTTGCTTTTTTCTGCGGTCTCTTTGCTTTGCGTATTAGACGCTTGCTCGATCTGCTCGTTGTTGCTGCTGGTTTTATCGTCTTCAGACACGGCTTTTTTAAAGCCTTTTACTGCACTGCCCAAGTCGCCACCAATGCCACGTAATTTTTTAGTGCCAAATAACAATACAATAATTGCTAAGATAATGACTAATTGCCAAATACTGATACCACTAAGCATGGGTTACTCCATATTTTATCAAATTGATTGAATGTACTTGTTTTGATTATACTCACCAAAACATAAATAGCACTTAGTTTATGCGCTGCGCCAAGCTGCAATAAAACCAACCACAGCAAGTCCTGTTGTGATGCCTGCTGCAATTAGGTCATCCTGTAAATAACACAGTCCCGACACAATAAAGCAACTGCCCGCAAAAATGCTCAGGAGCAGAGGTTTTGACGACGACTCCTGCGGCAATTGTACAGGTTGTTGATGACGCTTTAAGTTTTGATAGATTAAATCGGGTAATTCAGGCATTTTTTCAGCCCAGAATGGTAAGTTCGCGTACATTTTTTTCATCACTGCAAGCGGACCCACTTGTTCTTTAACCCATTCTTCTAAAAATGGCTTAGCGGTTTTCCACAGATCAAGCTGCGGATAAAGTTGCCTGCCAAGACCTTCAACATATAACAGTGTCTTCTGTAATAACACCAATTGCGGTTGAACCTGCATATTAAAGCGACGTGCGGTATTAAATAAATTAACCAGTACGTGACCAAATGAAATTTCAGCCAGTGGTTTATTGAAAATGGGCTCACATACTGTGCGAATCGCAAACTCGAATTCTTCAATACTGGTATCTGCGGGGACCCACCCCGAATCAACATGCAGCTGCGCTACTTGGCGGTAATCACGATTAAAAAAGGCAATAAAGTTTTCTGCAAGGTAACGTTTATCTTCTCTATTTAAGGTGCCGACAATGCCGCAATCAATGCCAATATATTGAGGGTTATGGGGCGTCTCGCGAGAAACAAAAATATTGCCCGGATGCATATCTGCATGGAAAAAGCTGTCGCGGAAGACTTGTGTAAAGAAGACCTCGACACCGCGTTCAGCGAGTAATTGCATATTGGTGTTTTGTGCAAGGAGCGCTTCGGTATCAGAGACAGGAATACCATAAATACGCTCCATAACTAAGACATTACTGCGGCTATAATCGCTGTAAACAAAGGGAATATAGAGAGAATCTGAGCCCTCGAAGTTGCGACGTAATTGAATGGCATTCGCGCCTTCGCGCATTAAGTCGAGCTCATCTAGTAAGGTTTTCTTGTACTCATTTACCACCTCAATAGGGCGCAAACGTTTGGCTTCTTTTAAAAGTTTTGCAACGAGCTTAGCGACCTTTTGCATCAGCATTAAGTCGGCGTCTATCTGCTCTTTAATATTAGGGCGAATAACTTTAATAACGACATTTTGCTCTTCACCATGCTCATCTAGCAAGGTTGCCGTATGCACTTGTGCAATGGATGCTGACGCGAGAGGGGTTTGCGAAAAGTCATTAAAAAGCTCACTAATGTCATTTATACCAAGCGCTTTTTCAATCAGTTGCTGAGCAAGCTCTCCTTCGAAGGGCTCAACTTGGTCTTGTAACAAAGCCAGTTCAAGCGCAATATCATGCGGTAATAAATCGCGGCGTGTAGAGAGCATTTGCCCAAACTTAATCCACACAGGCCCTAACTCTTGTAAGGCTAAGCGTAAACGCATCCCCGCAGGTTTATCTTTATGTTGATTGCGTAACCAAAATAAACTGCCTCGCGCTAATGTGGCAAACCAAGGTATTTTTTTACGTGGGATCAGTTCGTCTAAGCCGAAGCTCAGTAATGTTTTTGTGATGTAATACAGACGAGCAGTTGACACACAATATCCTTAGCGCACTAGCATGACTTTAATAAGGCGTTTATTCGCATCTCGAGTTGAGACACTTGGTTCTTTAATTGGCGGTTCTGTTGCTTAAACTCAGCCAGTTCAAGTGGGTGAATTGTCACTGCAAGCTCGTCTTGACATAAGGTGGTCAGTGTATTTTCGAGTTTATTTTTTACGTTCACACCGTGACGTTTCATTGCTTGCAAAGACAGCCATAGCTGCTGTGCTGGTGCGTCGCCAATATAACGTGAAAAATGCTCTGGCCAATCAATATTAAGTGCAGCAAAGGCATTACTAAAGCCTTGAGCTATGTGTAAATCGCCTTGTAAATCTAATTTATCTTGGCGGATTAACTGGGTTAGCATTGCTGGATTTTTCAGCGTGAGCAGAGTGTCAATATCAGCACTGATCATGCAGTCGAAGTGATGCTCTGCAGTGCTATATAAGTGTATTTGCTCATCACTGTATACGCATAAAATGCGCTGTTGCCAATCACGGATCTCAATCAGTAATTGCTTGTCTGAAATAGCCGCTAGGTTGTCCTTTAGAGACGAGTCTAGCTGCAAAACATGATTAATGATTCGTTCTACCAGTGATAACAGAGCATTTGCTAACATCGCGTTACCTACTTAATCTGTTTAATTTTAGTATTTAAAACCACGGTGTAAGGCGACAATACCGCCGGTGAGGTTTTGATAGCTAGTGTGTTCGAAGCCCGCATCTTCCATCATGCTTTTCAGCGTTTCTTGGTCTGGGTGCATACGAATCGATTCGGCTAGGTACTGGTAAGATTCGCTATCATTTGCAACTAGTTGCCCCATTTTTGGCAAAATATTGAATGAATAAAAATCGTACGCTTTGCTGAGCGCTTCATGTTCTGGTTTAGAAAATTCAAGAACGAGTAAACGACCACCTGGTTTAAGGATGCGGTACATTGAGCGCAGCGCTTTGTCTTTGTCAGTTACGTTACGAAGACCAAATGCGATGGTGATTAAATCAAAGCTGTTATCAGGGAATGGCAGCGCTTCAGCATTCATTTGTACGTATTCAATATTGCCTACTCGGCCTAGGTTACGTAACTTTTCACGGCCGACTTTTAGCATTGAAGAGTTGATATCACCCAAGATTACTTGACCTGTTTCACCGACGAGTTGGCTAAACTTCGACGTTAAATCGCCAGTACCGCCTGCAAGGTCTAATACGTAATGGCCTTTGCGAACACCAGAGCTGGCAATTGTTTGACGCTTCCATAAACGATGAATACCGAACGACATAAGATCATTCATAACGTCATATTTTGCAGCGACTGAGTGGAATACATCTGCAACCATAGATGCTTTGTCGTTTTCAGCAACAGTTTTATAGCCAAAATGCGTGGTCTTTTGTTGATTCTCGTTCATGATTTGTCTCTATCGTGGCAATAAAGACTAGTGTACTTGATTGTAGCTGTGGGGTGCAATTTGATTATAACTAAATCATCAGATTAGCATTGGCTTTTATGATTTAGCGCAGGTTTATTGGCCGGCAATAAAACTGCTTTGACCTAGTGACTTTGCTTTCGCAGCAGCAAGCGAAGCTTTGCGGACTAAGCTGTTGAAGTTGTCTTCATCTTGATGTTTAGCAATCCCTAAAGCAAGATGAATAGCGGGTAGTTTTGTGCCATTCTTTGAACTAATAAAGCGCAGCTTTTCAACACCATTACGCACTTTTTCAGCAATTAAATTAGCCGTCTCAGGCTCAATATCAGCCAGTAAAATAGTAAATTCATCTTTGCCAGTGCGCCCTGGTAAACCACTTTCAAGGACATATTTTTGCACTTGTTTGGCGACCTTATTCAAGATCACCTCGCCAATGACATCACCGTAATTATTGATGAAGTGCTCAAGGTTTTCTATTTGAATCGCAATGGCGCACACCGCTTTTCTTTGACCAAGCCACAATTGTGTTTGTTGATTTAAATAATGACGTTTATACAAACCAGTTTGCTGATCGGTGATGTGCTGTTTACGAAGTTGGGTGAGTTGTTTTTGGGTCTTATCTTGTAGTGCTTTGGCTTTTGCGATTTCTTGTTTAAATTGGCGATGTTGAGCCAGTAAATGTTCTGATTGTTTACTGAGCATTTTTAGCGCATGACGTGTTTGTTCTAAGTTGTTTTCGTCAATGGCGTGTACACAATCACTAATTTGTTCAGTAAAGCGAACAATATTTTGTTCATTATTGTTTGCATTGCGCGTTAGTGTGCCCAGAACAGAATCAACATTACGTACAATCGCTGTTTTCATTTTATGGCCTTGCTCCATAAAATCAAAATACAGTTGCTCTATAAAGATACTGTCGATCGGCTTTTTTTGCGCGATGGCGCGATCCAGTGCGGCATTAAGTTTTAGATTAGATTGGCTGACATATGTATATACAACCTGGTAATTAAGTGGTGACGGCGGTAATGCATGATGTTCTAAAAAGATACATACCTTTGTCATTTTTTCTTGAGCAATAGCCATGGAATCATGGAACATCATTTTTTCAATACCACTAAATACGCATAACAACCAATTAATCATCTCTTCCGTAAGGTTTAATTGCATCCAAGCACCTTATATAAATTCGCATAACACGTAATCACGAGAGATAAAACTTGACGCTAATTGCGTTAAAAACGTCTGTTTTACGGCTGTATCAAAGCAGAAAAGTTGCTGAGTAGAACTCATTAACGAAACGTTTGCCGTACCTCAAAATGGATCACTTAATTAAGCGAATGGGTATTACAGTAATCTGTAATCTGTCTATTTAAAAGCAAAATCGCTAATTTTGGAACTTAAATTTGTTTCGTTTGGGTCTAATAGCTGATTTTCTCAGCAACTTTAACAAGTGTAATTAAAAATTGCTTAAAGCCTGCTCATTCATGCATTTATAGTGATGTTAATTTGAGCGTATTAAACCGCTGCTTGGTCGCATTTGCTTGGGTTTTAGTGTGAGCTACGCTACTTTATCTCTATTGTTTAAAACGAATAAGAATCCTATGAAACAAACACTATCGCGAACGTTAAACCGTTCTTTAATAGCCATTGCTTTAGCGTGTACTTTAAGTGCGTGCCAGGTAACCACTGTTGATGCAGATCAGCAGTTTAATCAGGTTGCAGAAAATGTGGTCAATTACCGTGAAAGTATTAGCCCTTATGGTAAAGAAAACGGCGTTAATGGTTATTTATTAGCAAATTTATCTGCTGAGTTTTTAGAACAAAAATACCAAAAAAATACCGAACTCCTTGCAGAGCTAGATGCCATCGACCGCGATAAATTGTCGGAAGAAAATCGTATAAATTTAACGATTTTACGTGGCCAAGTACAAAATAGTGTTGATGAATATGTGTTTAATACCCACTACATGCCGTTAACGTCTGAATATGGCTTTCATTCGAGCCTCTCATTTATGATCTCAAGCTCCGATTACACGAAAGCGAAAGATTACGATGTTTATCTTGCCAAACTGCAGCAAATTCCCCGCTTTTTTCAGCAAAATATTGGCTGGATGCGTAAGGGCCTTGAAGTTGGATTAACGCAACCGCAAGCCGTTTTAGAGGGTTATCAAGATTCGATTACAGCATATATAGTTGATGATGCGACACAATCTGAGTTTTATAAACCCTTTTTAAAAAATACTGCAGGGCTCAGTGAGAGCGAATTTTTACAGCGTCAACAACAGGCACAAAAGATTATAAAAGAACAGGTGATTCCTGCATACCAAGGCTACCTGACTTTCTTTAATAACGAATACCAACCGGGTGCTCGTAAAGAGATTGGTATTTCGAGTACGCCTAACGGCAAAGCATTTTATGAAAACCGTGCGAAGTACTACACAACAACAGATATGACGCCAAAAGAAATCCATGAATTGGGTTTGCAAGAGGTCGCGCGTATCCGTGCAGAAATGGATAAAATCATTAAAGAGGTTGGTTTTGAAGGCAGCTTTGCCGACTTTGTGCATTTTTTGCGTACAGATCCGCAGTTTTATGCCAAAACGCCTGAAGAATTATTAAAAGAAGCGTCTTACATTGCTAAAAAAATGGACGCACAGCTTCCTAAACTATTCCATACGTTACCAAGAATGCCTTACGGTGTTGCACCAGTGCCAGCCAGCATTGCGCCTAAATACACCACGGGGCGTTATTCGGGATCACGCCGTGACGACCAAGCGGGCTATTACTGGGTCAATACTTATGCGCTTGATAAACGTCCTTTGTATGTACTTGAAGCGTTAACTCTGCACGAAGCTGTGCCAGGACATCACTTACAAATTTCATTAAATTCAGAGCTGGAATCGCTACCAAGCTATCGTCGTAATGCGTATTTGTCGGCATTCGGTGAAGGTTGGGGGCTATATTCTGAATTTTTAGGTATTGAAGCCGGTTTTTACCAAGACCCATACAGTGATTTTGGTCGATTAACTTACGAAATGTGGCGAGCTGCACGTTTAGTCGTTGATACGGGGATGCATATGTATGGCTGGAGTCGTGAGCGTGCGATGACGTTCATGAGCGAAAACACGGCGCTTTCACTGCATAATGTAAAAACAGAAACCGACCGCTACATCTCATGGCCAGCACAAGCGCTGTCTTACAAAATCGGTGAATTAACGATAAAACGCTTGCGCCATGAAGCTGAACAAGCACTGGGTCAAGATTTTGATGTGCGTGAATTCCATCACCAAATATTACGTCATGGTTCTGTGCCGATGTCGGTGCTTGAAGAGCAAATTCAACTTTATATTAAGGCTGAATTAGCAAAGCGAGCCTAAGCAATTGAGCTGATTAAAAAAGGCGTGTTTAAAACACGCCTTTTTTGTTTGTTGCGCGTATTTTAAACTGCTTATATGATTTGCAAGGACGTCATCATCACACAGGAGTCTTGAATGAGTGATTTTATAATTTTTAGTATCGATGTATTTGCCAGCTTGTTTATCTTTGCGTTAGGGATAGGGCTGTTGGTAATCATCTGTTTTTACATTAGTGATGTGACGCAGTCGAAACAGGCTATTCGTCGTAATTACCCTGTGATAGGGCGTTTTCGTTACTTTTTTGAACGCCAAGGTGAGTTTTTTCGCCAGTATTTTTTTGCGATGGACAGAGAGGAGCTTCCGTTTAACCGTGCCGATCGAAGTTGGGTCTACCGTGCGGCAAAAAACGTTGACCGTACCACGGCATTTGGTTCCACTCAAAGCTTAGAAGCCACAGGCACTGTGATGTTCATGAACTGTGCATTTCCGACGCTCGATGAAGAGGCACTCGAACCTAGTCATGTCACCTTGGGACCCTATTGTGAAAAACCTTATTCTACCAATGCATTATTTAATATTTCGGGCATGAGCTTTGGAGCACTTTCAAAACCGGCTGTTCGCGCTTTATCTCGAGGCGCAAAACTAGCTGGGTGCTGGATGAATACAGGTGAAGGGGGGTTGAGTCCTTATCATCTGGAAGGAGGAGCCGATATTGTATTTCAGATTGGTACGGCAAAATATGGTGTCAGAGATGAGCAGGGCAAACTGAGCCTCGAAAAGCTCAAAGCGATTGCTAGTCATGAGCAAGTGAAAATGTTCGAAATTAAAATGAGCCAAGGCGCAAAACCGGGCAAAGGTGGCATGTTGCCGGGCCGAAAAGTCACCGCAGAAATCGCTAAAATCCGTGGCATACCAGAAGGACATGACTCGATTAGCCCTAATGGGCACCCAGAAATAAAAAAACCTGCTGATTTACTCGATATGATTGAAACTGTTAGAGCTACGACAGGAAAACCCACAGGATTTAAAGCAGTAATCGGTGAGTATACGTGGCTTGAAACCTTATTCAGTGAAATTAACAATCGCGGTATTGAGTCAGCACCAGACTTTATTACCATTGATAGTGCTGATGGTGGCACTGGGGCTGCCCCGCAGCCATTGATGGATTCTGTTGGTTTACCTCTAAAAGAAAGCTTACCTTTGGTCGTTGATTTGTTGAAAAAACATGGTTTAAGAGAGCGGGTGAAAGTGATTGCATCGGGTAAATTAATCGTCCCGTCGAAAGTGGCTTGGGCATTGGCTTTGGGGGCTGATTTTATTGTGTCAGCGCGCGGGCATATGTTTTCATTAGGCTGTATTCAAGCATTACAATGCAATAAAGATACTTGCCCGACCGGTATTACAACGCACAATGAGCGATTACAACGCGGCTTAGATGTGACAGACAAAGCGCAGCGAGTTGCAAATTACAATAAGTTTATTCACTACGGTGCAGGCTTAATTGCTCATTCATGTGGCGTGTCGAGCGCCCGAGAACTTGCTCGTCACCATGTGCGTGTTGTACAAGAAAATGGGTTGTCAGAACCGCTTGATAAAATGTATGAGCATTACAATAAATAATGATGAGATTCAATAAGGCGCGATAAGCGCCTTATTCATTGGGTAGCTGAATAACTAGTTTAATAAGCTGATCAATAAGGTAAAAAATTCATCTTTATTATCGCAACTTGTTGCGTTAAGCATCAATTGCTCGCCTAACACTAAGGTTTGTTGCTGCACAGCTAAGCGTGCTTGCTCGTTTTCAATGCCGTCAATGTCAGCAACGTGGGCAAGGCCAATCGTACGGCGAATAAGTTCTGCACCGCAATAACCAATGGCATCATGCAACACGCTTTTTAAGTAATCTTCTGTAAAAGCGCGGTTAGCAAAGCTTACATCGGTTGTCTCATTACTTGCTAAGTTCAACCACTGCTCTTCAAACTGGCTATAACAGTCTTGTAAGCATGTTAATAAATGCGTTTGATATTGGCGACGCTTTGCTAATTCAGCTATACGGCCATTTTGCGCGCAGTAATTAAGTAATAAATTACCCATAAATGAACCGATATCGAAACCAACTGGGCCAAAAAAGCCAAACTCTGGGTCGATCATCTTGGTTGTGTTGTTATCAACAAAAATACTGCCGCTGTGCATATCGCCGTGTAACAAGGTTTGCGGACACGATAAGAACCTAGCTTTTAATTTCGCTGCGGCAAGTTTTAGCGCGTTGTTATTACGAATGTGTTGCACTGACGAATTGAGTTCAGCCGGGAAGTGATTGCGCTCGTGCTCGATATAAGGGTCAGTGAAAAAGAGGTCCTCAGTGATCTTACATAAATCTGGGTTGATAAATTGGCTCACTTTGGCTTTTTTATCGTCGGCAGAAAGATAAAAGTCGGAGTTATAAAAACCGGTGCGACTGAGATATTGGGCAACATGACTGGCTAATTTAGGGAACTGCTCGGCATTTATTTGTGCACCACGTAAAATTTGTAAGTGACCTAAGTCTTCCAGCACGGTTAATGCAAGCTCAGCATTGTGGTGCAAAATGGCTACGGTGTGCTCTGGGCATAATGAACCATGATTTATCAAGACGTCAGCCTCGATACGCGCACGGTCTAACGATAACGGCCATGACTCACCCACGCAGCGAGCATAGGGTAAAGCTTGCTTTAAAATTACACTGTTGTTGTGTTGATCAGTGACCCGGAAAACTAAGTTTAGATTTCCGTCGCCGAACTCGTACGCAGACAGCTCAGCGTTAGGAGTAAACACTGAACTGAGTTCACTTTCGGTAAGTTTTTTAATGTAATCAACAGCATGCTCTGCAGTGAAGGCAGTGTAATTAGCCATGGCTCTATCTCAAAATATTATTAACTTTGGGCATTCTATACCTGTAAGCGTTTAGATGTCCATACATCCAGCTTGTTAGTTGTGTAAACTGATGTAAAATACCTTTTCATCAAATTAGTAATCTGGATGCACTATGCAAGATCTCATCGCGAGTAGTATTAAATATCAGCAAAATACCTTAACTGTGCTTGATCAGTACTTATTGCCTCATCAACAGCATTGGCATGTATGCAATGATGTTGAAACGATGAAAGAACTGATTTTGACTTTAAAAATTCGTGGTGCCCCTTTAATTGGCTTAGGTGCCAGCGTACTCGTCGCTCATTTAGCAGAGCAAGGTATGAGTAAAGCAGAGCTTGCTTCAGCGATTGATGAATTAGAAGCAACGCGTCCGACCGCTGTGAATTTAATGCACTGTATGGCACAGCTGCGTGAGGCATTAATGCAACCTGCATATGTTGAGGCTGTTGTAGATACGGCTGAGCAGTTATTTTTTGAAGACATTGCACTGTGTGACAGCATGGCACAGCGTGGTGCTGAGCTTGTTGCTAAAGGCGATAATATTCTTACTCATTGTAATACTGGAGCATTAGCTACGGCGGGAGTTGGCACAGCGTTAGGTGTGATTTATAAAGCTCAGCAGCGCCATGGAGATCTGCATGTCTGGGTTGATGAAACACGCCCATTATTGCAAGGGGGCCGATTAACTGCATTTGAGCTTGAGCGCTGGCAAATACCTTACACGTTAATTTGCGACAATATGGCAGCAAGCTTAATGGCTGCGGGTAAGGTCGATAAAATTTTTGTAGGTGCCGATCGTATTGCTGCAAACGGCGACTTTGCTAATAAAGTGGGTACGTATAATTTGGCAGTATTGGCTCACTTTCATAATATTCCGTTTTACGTGGTTGCGCCGCTAACAACACTTGATACGCAAACAGCCTGTGGTGATGATATTGAGATTGAACAGCGAAGCCCCGCTGAAGTACGTGGTGTGAGCGGTAGTTTTGGTGAAGCACAGTGGGCACCGACGAATGCATCAGTGTATAACCCTGCTTTTGATGTCACGCCTGCAAAGTTGGTTACAGGCTGGGTATTAGATACCGGTGTTTACGAGTATGCTGATATCGAGCAAGGTGTATTAACGCAATTAAAATAACTAGTTGCTGGGTCTTTTCTCAGTGTAAAGCTCAATACTGTTTTGATTATTAGCGGTTACGAATGAAATCGCTAATTTTTCATTTTGTGCGTTGAGGTGCAAAATATAGTTAGACGGTTTCATTTTAATCAGTGTATTCACTTCCGTTAGTTCCTCTAAAGCGGCACTGTAAATGTCAGCAGAGGTGGCGATAAACAGTGTTTGCTCATTACTCGCCATCGTTACTATTGACGGTTTTATTGCAGTCAACTTATCTGGCATAGGTAATTCATGGTAGCGATTAGTTTGGCTATCAAGTTCTAAAAACTGTGTGTGTTTGGCATGCACAATCAATTGATGATCATTACGCCAAGCGATAGCAAGGGGCGTATCAATCGTGCTGATGACTGTTTCTGTATTGTCAGTATTCAATAGCATTAACTGATTTTGTAAGGTGGTTGCATCGGCGTAGATTATCGCAATGCGGTTTTTACGTATTTTAGCGAGCACAATTCGGCCTGGTATTTGCCATTGCTTAATTGTCTTAAAGTCTGTGGCATCTAATAGTGAGAGTTGATGCGTGTGTTTATTGAAACTCAATAAACGCGTGCTGTTTTCATTGGCAGAAACAATGATATTGTCAGTGCCAACCCTATCAGAAATAGGGATATATTGGTTATTGGTTTTAAGCCAATGTTCACGCTTATCGTAATAGGTATCGGCAAAATAAATATCACCATTTGCAAGCGCTACAGCAGAATTTTCATGCTTATTAGCGGTGGCTATGTAGCTCATTTCTTGCGTCTTTAAATCAAAAACACTGGCATCTAGATCATGCAGATCGGTACTTATTAACAAAGACTCTTTGTTGAGTGGGTAAGCGTAGTTAGCGTCTTTAACGGGGGCTTTAATAGCATGGGCTCGGGTCATTGAGTCGAACGAAAATGATTCAATAGTCGAATTGGCACGGTTATACCAAATGAGCGAATTACTGGGTTCATCATACGTGGCAGCCCATGATCTATAGTTATTTGTCGTGAGCAGCTTCATGGAGCTACCGTCTAGGTTTGCCATATAAATTTCTGCTTGGCCAGTGTTGTGGCGTTCAAAAATAATCCGTTCAGGATTTGATAATGTCGTTAATAAAAAATCACCTGTGCCAGTAATATTGGGTGATGTAATGCGGATTTCTTCTGCTGTTTTTTTATCATAAGCGTAAAGCGCAAATAATTGGCTTAAGCCACGATAATGATTACGTCGAAAAATAGCGGTATCCCCGACTTCTGTGTATTGCGTTAACTTATCACCTGAAGAATAAGGATACGACAGGGGGGATTTTTTGATTGTTTCAGAAAAAAAGTCACTGGCCTGCCATTGTTGGCACTGACTATAGTCACCGGGTTTACATTTGACATAAAATAAGCGCAGACCATCATCAGACCAGCCCTGAATATAAGCGTCACCTGAGTCAACTAAAAACTCTTTTTTGGTTTTTAGGTCCATTACATAGATATTCATTATGTCATTTTGCTTGAGAGGTGTGAGCAAATAAGCAAGCTTACTTTTATCGGGGGGCAGTAGTAAGTGAGAGTAACTGCCTTTATGCCAAGAAATAGTGTCAGCATCTAATGCTAGAAAAGGCATGGTTTGTCTGGTTTCACTACTTGCCGCAGGTTTATCTGAAAAAAACCAGAAAAAACAAATTAGCGTTGCTATTAATATGGCGGGAATTGACCACGACCAATTTACATTTCTTTTGGGATGACTGTGTGAAGATGATTCAGCGGCAGCGACTTCACTCGAAGATTCATGTTGATTTTGCTGTTCTGTAGTGACTGTCTCGGTTTTATTTGAGCTGACAGGAATAAATAAACTATACCCTTTACGGTAATGTGTTTTGATACTTTGGCCAGGCTGCTTTTCTGATTTGAGTGCTTTTCTAAGCTCCGATATCGCTCGATTGATGGCATTATCATCAACGTAGCTTTGCTGCCAAATGTTGTCCGCCAGCTCTTGGCGAGAAATAATACGTTCATTATGTTCAATAAAATAGCACAGTAACTTAAATAACAGCGGTTCTAGTTCGCGAGCATGCACGCCGTCATTAATTGTTTGCAATGATATGTTTAGCTGCCATTCGCCAACATAAATAATATTATCGCGTAAGGGTGAAATTACCGACCCCATGTGTAGTCCTTTAGCTAATAATTAAGTACTGAGCATTGATGAGGTGATGATACCAGAAGTTGTTTTTGAATTGGTTTTTTTTGTTTTGTATTTGTAAATTAAAGGCCGTTTTTTGCAACATATAATCAAGCAGAAGTATTACATTGGAATTTTTCTGCAATGCGTTGATAGTCATCTACCTCATAGTCATCGGCTTGGGCCAACTCTTGTTCGGTGATTAAATAAATTGTGCCATTCACAATGTCGCAGTCTTCACCTGTTTTAATTAACGCAGGATGAAAACGCTGGCCACTGCTTTTTAACACCGCAGGATCAGTAATTTCAATTTCACCGACAATGTACCCTGTTAAAGTCGCAGGCTGACCTTCGAGCAAACGCCCGAAGGTATCGAGTTGCACCTGTTTATATTGCAAAGTGCCGTATGAGAAAAGCTTTTCCATATTAATCAAGCAATGGAAAGTCATTCGCGATAGCTGAATCTGTGCTTTTAGCCACCCAGCCTTCGGTATTATTAAATAAGCGAATAGCAGTAAATTCAGGGTTGCTGCCCATGTCAAACCAATGAGGGGTTAATTCTGGCACCGAAATTAAGTCACCTTGCTGGCACAGCACTTGGTATACTTTATTATCGACATGCAGACAAAAAAGCCCTTGGCCTTTTACAAAAAAGCGTACTTCATCTTCGCTGTGGGTATGTTCAAATAAAAACTTACCACGTAACTCAGCGGCATTCGGGTTGCCTTTTGCGAGCGAGATAACATCAACAGTTTGATAACCTCCTTCACGCTTTAAGCGCTCAATGTCGTGAGCGTACGCACTTAAAATAGCATCATGGCTGGTTGTTTCATCAATATGTACATTCGCCTGCCACTGTTCAAAGCGTACACCCACTGCATTTAGTTTCGTAGCTATGGCGTTTGAGTCGTCGCTGTGAAAAAGGATGTCATCGGCATTGTTATCATTAAAAACTGTTAACTGGCTCATGCTAAATACTCCGCACTAAATTCACTAAAATCATTAATATAAGGATGCTCGCTGGTACTGTCTTGGCCATCGCGAATAAGGTGCAAAGTGCGTAAACCTGCCGCTTTAGCTGCCTCTAATTCAGCAGCAACGTCGCTTAAAAATAGCACCTCAGAGGCGTCAAATGGCAGTGCAGCGATAATTGTGTTGTAAGCGCTTTGCTCTTGTTTTGCGCCCACTTTGGTATCGAAGTAATCACTAAAAAGAGGTCTCACATCACCATAGTCAGAATATTGAAAAATAAGGTGCTGTGCTTTTACTGAGCCTGATGAGTAAACATACAGGCTTCTTCCTGCTTGTTTTTGTGCGTTTAAAAAAGCGTATGCGTCAGGATAAAGGTGACCGGTAAAATCACCATTTTCATAACCTGTTTGCCAAATTAAACCTTGTAACTGTTTTAATGGCGTTACTTTTTGATCCGTTTCAATCCAATGAAGTAAAGTACTAATCACCGTTTCTAGGTCAGCTTCTGGCTGTTCAATGTGTGCTTTTACACTCGCAATATGTTCCGCGACATCGTGATCGTCTTGGTGTGCTTTAATAAACGCAGGAAGCTTTTCAGCGGCATAAGGGAATAGCACATCTTTCACAAATGAAATGCGTGTGATAGTGCCTTCAATGTCAGTTAAAATGGCTTTGATCATGCGTGGATACCTTCCAGTTTTAGGCGCTCAAGCTCGCAACTAAATAAAAACTCCAGCCCTTCTAAATGGCGCAATACTTCTTTGATGTCTCTGCCGACAACATAGAGGCCGTGGCCGCGAATAAGCACTGCGTGCTCTATTGGCGTATGCAGGTGATGGTCGCTTACTAATAGACTTAGGCGATCAATATCTTGATCGTTGTCGAAAATAGGAATGCTTAGCGTATCTAAATGTGAGGTAACACCACTGAGTGACTTTTGCATCTCGTAGCCATGTAAATTAATGGCATGTCCTTTTATGACGCGAGATAAAACGGTGGCAGCAACCGAGTGGGTATGTAAAACAAATTTTGCAGAAGGGATCAGCTTATACATGTTCAAGTGTAGTTCTGTTTCTGCCGAGGGTTTTCCCGACCCTTTAGTGCGGTTGCCTGCGTGGTCTAACTCAATAAATGCATGTGTACCGAGCTGGCCTTTATCGAAACCACTGGCGGTGACGACATAACCCGTTTCTGTGCGGGCTGAAAAATTACCACCGGTTGCTGGGACCCAACCTCGTTGGCTTACCCATTTACCTGCTTCTATTAGTTCTGAAATAGCGGTATTGTTATGCATACATTCCTCGACTTTCTAAAAGTTATTTAGACGGCTATACATCTGTTTTAAGCAATGATAGCATCGCTTCGAGCGCAAAACCATCTTTAAGGAACCTCTGTGTTTGAAAGTAAATTGCCGAATTTAGGCACCAGTATTTTTAGTCAAATGACTGCTTTAGCGAATCAGCATCAAGCACTTAATTTATCTCAGGGCTTTCCTGAATTTGACGCCCCTGATTTACTAAAAAAACAGTTAAATCATTATGTACTTGAAGGGGTTAATCAATATGCTCCGTCAAGTGGTATTGTGCGTTTACAGCAGCAAATAGCAGCACTGATTGCGAGAAAATACCATAACAATATAGATTATGAGCAGCAAGTCACGGTGACATCGGGTGCAACCGAAGCATTATTTGTGGCAATTCAAGCGCTGGTAAGAGACGGTGATGAAGTGGTGGTGTTCGACCCTGCCTATGATTCGTACCAGCCCGCGATTGAATTAGCAGGGGGACGCAGTGTGCATGTTGCCTTACATGCGCCTGATTATCGGATTGATTGGCACGCGGTTGCAGAGGTCATGAGCGAAAAAACGCGCGCTATTATTATTAATACGCCACACAACCCGAGTGGCAAAATACTTAAAGCTGACGACATTGCAGCACTGAAAGCCTTAGTTAAAGCACACGACTTATACGTGATAAGCGATGAAGTGTATGAACACATCACCTTTGATGGTGCTGCACATGTTAGTGCACTCACGGATACAGAATTATTTGAACGCAGCTTTGTTATTTCAAGCTTTGGGAAAACGTTCCACAGCACAGGCTGGAAAATGGGCTACTGTGTTGCCCCCGCTGAGCTGATGATAGAGTTTCGTAAGATTCATCAATACGTGACATTTTCAAGTTTTACCCCAGCACAACATGCTTTAGCAGATATGTTAGAACTGGAGCCTGAACATGTTGATGGGCTAGCGGATTTTTATCAACATAAGCGTGATTTGCTCAGTAACGCGTTACAAGATAGCCGTTTTACCCTTTTGCCCAGTGAAGGCACATATTTTTTATTGCTTGATTACAGTGATGTGTCAGACCTAAATGATGTGGAGTTTTGTCATTGGTTGGTAGAGCAAGCTGGCGTTGCAGCAGTACCGCTTAGTGTATTTTACAACAGCCCAAGTAATGATAAGGTCATACGAGTATGTTTTGCAAAAAATGATGACACGCTGTTGCGTGCCGCGGAGATTTTATGTCAGCTTTAACGCTTGCCCTTGTACAATCCTCACTTTATTGGCTAGATAAACAGGCAAATCTTGCGCATTTTTCTGAGCTGCTTGACGATTTAACTGAGCCGGCTGATTTAATCGTGTTACCCGAAACATTTGCGACAGGGTTTGCCATCAATCTTGACTGTAGTGAGCCTGAGCAAGGTGACGTTGTTAACTGGTTAAAAGCCACTGCAAAACAAAAAAATGCAGTCATCGCTGGGTCGGTATTAGTGTCTCACGGTGATAAGAAAGCAAATCGTTTCTACTGGGTGTGGCCAAATGGTGAGGTAAAGTTTTACGACAAGCGTCACTTATTTTGTTTAGGGAACGAAGGCCGCTATGTTGAGGCGGGTAAGCAGCGTGAAATTTTCAATATCAAAGGCTTTCGCATTTTACCGCAGGTGTGTTACGACCTACGCTTCCCTGTTTTTCAACGTAACTGCAATGACTATGACCTCATGGTGAATGTTGCAAACTGGCCTGCGGCACGTCGCCATGTTTGGGATACCTTATTAAAAGCGCGCGCAATGGAAAATGTCTGTTATGTGGTCGGTGTCAACCGTATTGGGCCAGATGGCAATGAGGTTGATCATAATGGCGGCACTGCAGTATACGATTTTAAAGGGGATACATTAGCAGCGCTCGATGATAACCAATCGGGTATCATAATTCAGCGCCTTGATATATCCGCATTAGAGGATTTTCGGCGTGCTTTTCCTGCGCATTTAGACGCGGATCAATTTCAGTTGATCTAAGCCGCATCGCTAAAAATTTGTTAAACTCATGGTTGGTTTATTAACTACAAGCAATCATGAGTCGCAAAATTACCCCTGTTATTCTTGCTGGTGGCATAGGTTCACGCCTATGGCCGTTATCACGCAAGGCCATGCCTAAGCAATTTTTACCTTTGCTAAGTGATGAATCGCTACTGCAAAGCACCTTAAAGCGGGTAACTGGTTCGCAATTTAATGCACCGATATTAGTGTGTAATGAAGCGCATCGATTTATTGCCAAATCACAGGCATTAGACGTATCTAAAAATGTGACTCTTTTACTTGAACCTGAGGGCAAAAATACCGCGCCAGCTATTGCGTTAGCGGCTGAATATGCGCAGAAAAATGGTTTACTAGGCCCGTTATTGGTAATGCCTGCAGATCATTATATCTGTGACTTTGAAAAGCTACTTGCGCGATTAGATGATGCCGTAGCCTTGGCAGAGGCTCAGCAACTCGTTACGTTTGCAATTACCCCAACGGAGCCGCATACAGGGTATGGTTATATTCGCCAAGGCCCACCACTGCACCGTGATGGCTGTTACAAAGTCGCTGAATTTAAGGAAAAGCCAGTGCTTAAACTTGCTGAGCAATACATTGCCAGTGGTGAGTTTAGCTGGAATAGCGGTATGTTTTTATTTTTCGCTGATGTGTACTTATCTGAGTTAAAACGGTTTGCGCCAAAAATAGCCAGTAGTATCGCACAAGCAGCCTATTTTACTGAAGATCTCGGTTTTTTGAGACCCAACGCAGACATACTGAAAACATGCCCAAGTGACTCAATTGATTACGCTATTCTTGAGCGAAGTGAAAATGTCGCTATGCTTCCGGTTGATTTAACGTGGAGTGATGTGGGCAGCTTCTCAGCCCTTTCAAAAATTGCTAACAAAGATCAATTTGGTAATTATTTGGGCTCGCAGGGAGTGAGTATTGATAGTGAAAATAATTTGCTGATTAGTGAAGCTGATCACACGATTGCAGCTTTGGGAATTCGCAATAAGGCGATTATACATACCCACGATGCCACCCTCGTCGCAGATAAAAAAGCCCTTGATAAGTTGCCTGAATTACTTAAACAACTCGCGCAACGAGACAACGATAAATTGACGCACCATCAAGCCGTATTCAGACCTTGGGGCAATTACCGCACTTTGGTTGAGAGTGTTGGGTTTAAGGTTAAGAAAATTATCGTTAATTGTGGTGCGAAACTCTCAACTCAGCGTCATCATCACCGTGCCGAGCATTGGGTTGTGGTTTCGGGCATTGCCAGTGTACATGTGGGAGATGATAAGTTTGAACTCGGTGCCGATCAGTCTTGTTATATTGCCGCCCAGCAAATTCATAGCCTTGCCAATTGTCATGATGAACCCCTCATTGTCATTGAAGTACAAACCGGGGCGATACTTGATGAAAGTGATATCGAACGGTTTGAAGATGAATATGGGAGGGAGTAATTGTTAAGCCTCAGAGGTCAGTCGTTAGTCGAATGAGCGGATGATTTAATTCTCGGCGTAATGAAACAAAAAGAGTATTACCATCCGTAAGGGCAGATTTACTTTGTTAATCTAAACTCACTAACCTAGCTCACTTCTCACATGGTTTAAGTACGCTTGTAGGCTGTCTTGCCAAAGTACTAGGGCATCGGTGAGTGATTCTTTTAAGGGCTTATTATCGAGTAACTTACGCTCGATCTTTTTCAGCTCTAAGCCGTAACGATTGAAGCCGAGCTGTAAGGCGGTACTTGCTTGGCGATGCAGTAGTTTAATACATTGATCTTTATCATCTTCAACAAGTTGTTGGCTTCGTATCAGTTTATTCCGCGCCGAGAGAACAAACTCATTATAAATAGAAGACACTTCATCTTCATTAAATGAGCTAATGAGTGCAGCAGCTGCTGTTTCGTCATATAAGGTGTCACGCAGCTCGACGGCAATGCTGGCAGCTTGATTTGTTTGCGAGTCGCTCAATGCTTGGCGCAGTTTTTGTTGTTTAATTGGCTTACCGACAATATCTTTAATCCCCAACGCTAAGTATTCTTTTATTTCATCGGGACTCAGACTCGCAGTGAAAGCGAGGACTGGCGTGCGTTGATTTAAATGGTCGATATTTTTTAGTTTTTTTAATACTTCTTGACCTGTCAGGTCGGGTAAATTCATATCCAGTAGTACCACATCAAAATGATGTTTTTGCATCAGCTCAATTGCGCTGTTACCGTCTTTTGCGAGTTTTATTTTATGCTCGTCATCGGCCATAAATTCAATGGCAATTTTTTGATTTAAGTCGAGATCTTCCACTAACAAAACATCTAAACCGGTCACATAATCTTTCGATTGATGACGTTGCTCAACAAGACTAAGTTCACCAATTGTGAGTGTGATATCAAAACTAAAAACACTGCCTTTGTTAAGCTCACTACTTATGTTGAGCTTACTGCCGAGCTTTTCGAGAAGGCGACTTGTAATAGCAAGGCCAAGGCCTGTGCCACCTTTTTCTTTTCCTGCACTGCTTTGAACATAAGGTTCGGTTAGGTAGATGATTTCTTCATCTTCGATACCTGGGCCTGAATCAATCACACTGATCCGAACGACATGGTCTAGCTGCCCTTCATTGAGCAGTTTGACGTGGATTTTTACAGAGCCTTTATCAGTAAATTTAATTGCATTGCCAACAAGGTTAATAATTACTTGTCTAAGCTTTTGCTGGTCACAATAGTAACAAGCCTGTTCGGGTAAATCGTAAATCAGCTCAAATTTCAGGTGCTTTTGTTCTGCAAGCGGACTGAGTAATAAGCATAAGTTGTTTAACCATGTTTTAAATTCGACATCTTCTTCGTAGAGGGCTTCATCGCGCTGATCTAGGCTTGCATAGTCGAGCACTTTGTCGACCAGTAAGTTCAGTGACTCTGCTGAATTAATAATGGCTTCACAGTATGGTTTATCTCGCGGGTCGCTCGACTGATTCATGATCAGTTGAGCGCTTCCCAGTATGCCATTGAGGGGAGTGCGAATTTCATGACTAATGGTTGATAAGAATAAGCCGCGAATTTCAAGATCTTTATGTGCTTTTTCAGTAAGCTGGTTGAGGTGTTGCTCGCGGCGTTCATTACACAAAATTGCCATGCCTGTGGCATAAAACATCGGTGCAATCACCCCATTAATGAATAGGGTGATACTAAACCAATTTTCGGAAAGTAAATTAGCTGTGCTGACATCGCCCATCATCAGTGTTCTGCCTGTAAATATGGCAAGAATAATGGTTAATATTAAGATATAAACAATGCTGCCATTCGGGTAACTTTTGCGGCCATTGCGAATGAATAAGGCAAGTAGAAACAAGGCCTCAATAATGTGTTGTAAATCAGATACTAAAATCCGGTTTCTAAGCTCAGCATTGTCTGTCGCTAAATAGATCATGCTCAGTGCTAATACCCCGGTTATCCCTATAAATGCTCTAAACCCTATACACTTGGCATTTAAGAACTGACAAATAGCGAGTACATGAATAATAGAAGCACTGAATAATAAGGCGTTTGCAATGGTGATACTTGCAATATCATTGATATGACCGAGAAGTGCAAAACTCAGCACCGAAGTGAACATCACTAAAGGATAGAAAATATAGAGCAAGGTGCCCGGAATGCTTTTATTTGCTCGCCATGTCAAATAGTTAAGGAGTGTCATTACCGCCATCATGGCTGCACTTGTGTAGTATAAGGTGACTGAATCGAGCATGGCTTTTCCGAGGATTACGAACATCTTCGAGCATAAAGTCTATTTGGGTGTTTAGCAACTAGAAACAAAAACAGACGCATTGTGCGTCTGTTTTTTTAAAGAAGAGAGTTTAGCGTATTTCGTCTGGGATATTTTGTTGTGCCCACGATAAAAGCTCGATGCGATTTCGGCATTTCGTTTTTCTGAATGCACTATAAAGGTGCGTTTTAACAGTGTGTGGGCTGATACTTAAATCTTCAGCAATCTCTTTATTTTTCGAACCTTTGCTCATCAATGAGATGATGGCTTTTTCGCGTTTAGTTAGCTTAACAGGCTCGATATTACCGTCAGTTAGTTTGTGCAGGGCATCTTTATTAAATTGCAGCATGCGGTTTAAAGCATTGCACATTATTTCGCGGCGGTACCACAATTGATCTTCAAGCAATAAACGAATGCCTTTCATCAATACATCAGCGTTATCAGTCGTGTAAAAAACACCACGAATACCACTTAATAGTGCACGGTTAGCAATCTCTGGGTTTTCGTCAAGATTGAATAGTACAATATCGCACTTAATGCGTAGGTTAACTAGTTGTTCTTTTAATTTACCCCAGGCATCTGTGCTCGATGTTTCGATGAATAATAAGCGTGTACCTTCTGGCACTTCAGATATATCAGTCCCAGATGTAACAGTTAGACCTTGTGTTTTTAACAACGGCTCCAATACGTTAACACCAATCGTGTTAATTGGTTCTGGATCTAATAATAAAAAAGCTGAACTACTCATATTTATACACTCTTGAATAAAGTTGACTGATTCATCCTACCACGCAATCCACCCCTTTCGTATTAGAAATTTCTGAGTCTTATGCAGGAAAAGTACAGTTTGTGTCTATTTTGTTTCAAAAAATACAGTTAGTTAACGTAACTAAATATGTTAACTAACTGATATATATTCATAATAATCAATAATAGTATATTAGTTCGACTTTTTACAATTTTTTACATAGCAAAGTGCTAGATATTTTGTTTTTTCTTGTCCTGATAAGGAGGCCAACCCATTTCTTTACCAGCTAACATATGTAGATGTATATGGTACACGGTTTGACCGCCATGATCATTACAGTTCATAACCACACGAAAGCCGTCGTCACTAAAACCAAACTGCTTTGCAAGTTTTGCGGCTACGACATAAAGATGACCTACCAAAGGAGCATGTTCTTCACTGATATCATTTATGGTCGCAATGGGTGTTTTAGGAATGATCAAAACATGAAAGGGGGCTTGTGGGTTAATGTCTTTAAAGGCAAGTGACTGCTCATCTTCATAGATGATATCCGCAGGGATCTCACGATTAATAATTTTTGTAAAAATAGTCTCTTGGCTCATATTTACCTCTTTTAAAATTGGCTTAATTACCCGCTCACTAATGACAAACTTTATTTGCAGTGTCAAACTGAAACTGTCGCAAATGAACAACCAAGGAGTGATCATGCGTAAGTTAGTATTACTAAGCAGTGCGTTAATGCTATTCAATAGTATCAGTAGTTTAGCTGAGACAATCCACCTTCCTGAGGAATTTGTCCCTTTGCAAGTAGGTGACCGTCTTATTGAACAATCATTTTTTAGTCGTGTTGACGATGTTGAGCTTGCTCCTGGAACATATCAGTTAAAACTGAAGTACACAGATCTTTACGAACAAGGCTACGATGATCATCAAGTCGTTGAATCCGAACCATTTTGGGTTGAAGTGACGGTTGAACAAGGCAAAAACTATGATTTAGTGTTTAATCGTGCGAGTAATGCCGTTGCTGCTGAAGTGTTTGCTGAGTCACCGCAAGTGAGCCTAAAAGCCAAAGGCAGTGAACTGGCTATGCCTTTATCAATTGTGAATTACCGAGCGGCTTCGGCTCCTGTGCAGGCGGTTGCGGCGGCTCCCGTTGTTGCTGCAAAGAACAAACCGGCGACCGCGGCACCAGTCACCCTGCCTGCAAACGTGTCTGGTGGTCAGGCTGGATTGAAAAAAATGCCAAATGCAGCAGCCATGTTGGAATTTTGGTGGCAACAAGCTAGCCCAGAAGAGCGCCGAGCGTTTTTACAAAAAGTAAGTCAATAGTATTGAGAGTTAAAAAAGGCGCTGATATTCAGCGCCTTTTTACATTTAGAAGCGTCTTATTTTGAAAATAAGTCGTCAACGGTACCTTGTGCTAGCGGGTGATAACCCGGACGTGCTTTTAAGTACACATCGTGCGCCCAGTCTCTTTTGCCGTTTTTAATCAGTGCTTTATAAAGTGGCACTATTAATTTACGGCGGCCAATACCAGACAAGTGCTTGTCCAAAGCAGGGTAAATAGGCTGATAGCCATTGCCTACAGCCAGCATAAACCATGCAAATGCACGCTCAGCATTGGTTGATTGAGTTAAGTTGAATTGTTTATCAAGCTCAGTCATTTTCTCAATGCTTAAATCGCGAGGGAGGTTATTGAGGAAATGTAACCACTCATGCACTGTCCATTCAGCAGTCGGCAATTCTGCTGCATCGATCTCATTGTTTAACCATGTTTTTGTCACTGTATCGACTTTATCAAATGCATCAGATGTTGGGTTAGGAGCATCAGTTGGTAACCCTGGCTCAAAAATCCACTCGTTTACTTTATCCATGCTTACTACGCCTGGATACTTGTCGATAAGGTTTGCTTTTATGTAAGTAACAAATTGGGCTGTCGTGAGTGACTTAAATGCAAACTCGTCGAAATAACCTTTTACAAATGGGTCAAATTTATCGCGACCAAATTTATTCTCTAGGTAAATAAGAAACAGCTGCCCTTTAGTATAAGGCACTGAGCTGAATGCATCGTCAGGATCACGACCATTAAGCTTTAAGTTTAGGCGCGTGTCTGGAGCAGGAAGTGTTTTAAGTAAAGCACGTAGACCTGCTGCATCTAAAGCTTGCTCCATGATTGCGCGGTCACGACCAAAAACTTCTTCCATGATGCGGTTTTCAACATAAGAGGTAAAGCCTTCGTTTAACCATAAATCTTCCCATGTTGCGTTCGTCACTAAGTTACCCGACCATGAGTGTGCGAGTTCGTGAGCGATTAGGTTAACTAAGCTCTTATCGCCTGCAACAACGGTGGGGGTGATAAACGATAAACGTGGGTTCTCCATACCGCCAAATGGGAAGCTAGGTGGAAGCATTAATAAGTCATAACGCCCCCAAGCATATTCACCGTACATGGCGTTAGTTTTGTCGATCATTGCTTGTGTGTCGTTGAACTCAGCAACCGACGCATCTAAAATTGTTGGCTCAGCAAAAATACCTGTCTGCTTAGACATGGCTTTAAATTCTAAGTTACCAGCCCCTATCGCGATTAAGTATGGCGAAATAGGTTGTGGCATATCGAATAAGTAATCACCATCTTTGTACAACGCATCTTTATTGTCTGCACTCATGACTGCGCGAATATCTTTAGGTGTATGAATACGCGCAGAATACGTAACACGCATTGCCGGTGTGTCTTGCACAGGGATCCAACTACGCGCATGAATAGCTTGTGATTGGCTGTACATGAATGGGTGTGATTTACTGGCTGTCTGCTCAGGCGTTAACCATTGTAATCCCGAGGCTTCTGGGCGGCTATTGTAGTAAATACGAGCTTTAACCGCTTGGCTTTTAAATTTAATTGTTAATTTTGAGCCCTTTACGTCATCGCGTGCCGCAAGCGTGAAGTCGGCTTTGTGCCAGCCGCCTTTTTTATCTTGATACATAACTTTGTCGATATCTAAATCGCGAGTATCAAGTACCAGAGTTTTGCTGCTAGCATTGTGCCAATCTAGCGTATGCTCAACAAACCCTTCTAGTTGCTTATCATCAAAATCAACATCTAAATCTAGTAATAGGTGAGTGGTTGTTACGTCATCTAAGTTTGCATAGGTGTGCTGGCTAATTGCGTCAGCAGTTGCTTGAGAGCATGCGCCTGCCATAGCAAGACTTAAAAATAATGGTTTAAACTTCATAATAACCTTGGAACACAAATGAAAAAAGAACCCGTTTTATAACATGATTAATACAGTGGGTTGAGTGATTTTTACAATCTGATGCGTATTTTGCGATGATAGGTTACACTAATGCGATTAGTTACCGGTAACCTTTGAGGCGTTTTGTGGCTCAGTCCCTGCAACCTTTTCATACCTTTTCATTGCCAAGCCATTGTCAGCATTTCCATCAAATAGATGACGTAGAGCAGCTCGTAAATACCGATTTCTCTGCACCGTTTTGTATTTTAGGCGAGGGTAGTAATACGGTATTTTTAACCGACTACCAAGGGACGGTAATCTATATGGCCACTAAAGGGATTGAAATTGAAGAGCTAAACGATCATTTCCTTTTACATGTTGCTGCAGGTGAAAATTGGCATCAATTAGTGAGTATGACGATTGCCAACGATATGCCTGGGCTTGAAAACTTAGCGCTGATCCCCGGTACGGTAGGTGCAGCCCCGGTGCAAAATATTGGTGCTTATGGTGTCGAGCTTGAAAAGTTTATTAGCTATGTAGAGTACTTCGATATTGCATCTGCGAGTATTAACCGTTTAAGCAAAGAACAGTGTCTGTTTGGCTACCGTGATTCGATATTCAAACATGCACTTAAAAATAAAGCAGTGATCACGAAAGTCGGGCTAACCTTACCCAAACAATGGCAGCCAATATTACATTATGGGCCACTGCAACAGCTACATAACCCGACTGCGCAACAGGTGTTTGAGCAGATTATTGCGACTCGAAATAGTAAGTTACCTAACCCAAGTGAACTTGCTAATGCAGGTAGCTTTTTTAAAAACCCTGTGATTAGCAATGAGCAACTCGCTGACTTATTAAAAAAATACCCAGATATGCCCCATTATTTTGTCGACGCACAACACCACAAAGTAGCTGCAGGTTGGTTAATTGAACAGGCTGGCTTAAAAGGTCACCGTATTGCGGGCGTTGAAGTACATCAGCAGCAAGCTTTGGTGTTAGTTAATCATGGCAACAGCACCGGCGATGACCTGATTGCCATGGTGAATTATGTGCAACAACACGTGTGGCAAAAATACCACATTGCTTTGCAACATGAAGTGCGCTTAATGAATGCCGATCACGAATGTCATATTCACTTGGAGTCACAAATATGAAGGCGCCAGATGGAAATAAACTCGCAATTTTAAATGCGCTCAATTCAGGTGGTTTTATTTCGGGTCAGCAATTAGGTGAGCAGCTAGGAATTAGCAGGGCCGCAGTTGGAAAACATATTCACTCGTTACAAGAAATGGGATTGGATATTTTTAAAGTGACAGGGAAAGGCTACCGCCTGAATAATAGCGCGGGGCTTTTGCATAGAAGTAAAATTAATGACTATTATGCTGAGCTTGGTGGAAATACCGCATGCGTTGAAGTGCAGTCAATTATTGATTCGACCAATAGCGAGTTAATGCGCCGTATTCAGAGTGACACCCCATTAGACTCTGGCACTGTACTCGTTGCAGAAATGCAGCAAGCAGGACGAGGCAGACGAGGTCGGGTTTGGCAATCGCCATTTGGTGCAAACTTATATTTTAGCTACTTTTGGCGTCTAGACGATGGCTTACAAGCTGCAATGGGTGTGTCGATTGCTGTTGGACTTGCGGTATACGATACCTTAAAGGCACTTTATCAACTGGATGTGGAGTTAAAGTGGCCAAACGACATTTATTTAGACGGAAAAAAACTAGCGGGTGTGTTGGTTGAGCTTGATGGTCAACCTCAAGGACCATGTCAGTTGGTTATCGGCATAGGTATAAACGTGCATATGCCAGACAGTGTCAGCCAGCATATTGATCAAGCATGGACAGACTTGAGCCAACATGTAAAAGGCCTTGAGAAAAATAAACTCGTGGCGTATCTGTGCTTTTACCTTGAGCAACGTTTGGCGCAATACCGTCAAACAGGTTTAAATGACATGTATAAACAATGGAATCAGTTAAACGCATTTGCAGGTCAATGTGTGGAGCTCAATACAGGCCATCGAAGTTGGCGCGGTATATGTGAGGGGATTGATCACCAAGGCGGCGTTCGCATTCGCCAAGATGGTGAGGTTAAAAGTTATTACGGTGGTGAAATATCACTGCGTAAGGCTGAACTATGAGATTATTGGTCGATGTGGGTAATACGGCAATTAAGGCCGTACTTTTTGATAATGAGCGTTATCAAGCATGTGAGCTCAATGCCATTCCATGGTCGCATGTTACAGACATGGTTTATGCGTGTGTGGGGAGCACAGAGCGACTTATGCCACTATTTGCGCAGGCACAACAACATGCAATTCCTTATTTCGAAGCTAAAGTAACCGCTGAGCTTGCAACATTAACCTGTGCTTATAAGCAGTATCAAAATTTGGGGATCGATCGCTGGCTTACTGTCATCGCTGCATACACTGAATACCCAGAGAAAGATTGTGTTATTGTTGATGCGGGGACAGCGACCACAATTGATGTATTGAATAAAGAGGGTCAGCACTTAGGTGGTTGGATTGTGCCTGGGCTCGATTTAATGACCCGCTCATTAACGCAAAATACTCAGCGCGTTTTTGACGATGAGCACACCCCTTTTGCCACCGATTTAGGGTGTAATACACCTAATGGTTTAAAAAATGGCGCGCTCGTTGCGACAATGGGGGCAATTGAGCAAGCTGTTCAGCATGTTGATCAGCAAAATTGTTGTTTATTATTTGCCGGTGGCTATGGAAAATTACTTGCTGATCTATTTTCTGGCAGTCAATTTGATAGTGTTTTGGTTTTTAAAGGACTGAATTATTGGCGTGAATTAACAATAAAACAGTAAAAAACCGTGGATTTGCCTGAATTGTGAGCGTTTAACACATAAATTCACACTTTTTTTAATTTTATTGTTGCATCCCAATAAACCTTACCTTAGAATCTCGCCCCGTACTAAAGCAGTGCCGACTTAGCTCAGTTGGTAGAGCAACTGACTTGTAATCAGTAGGTCATCCGTTCAACTCGGATAGTCGGCACCACTTTCCTTTTACCGGAAGTGACTTAGTAAAGAATTTTCGTGGAGGGGTTCCCGAGCGGCCAAAGGGATCAGACTGTAAATCTGACGGCTCAGCCTTCGCTGGTTCGAATCCAGCTCCCTCCACCACTTTATTCTTGACGGTTAGAGGTAGTTTAAGAACAGTTTCCTATGCGGGCATCGTATAATGGCTATTACCTCAGCCTTCCAAGCTGATGATGCGGGTTCGATTCCCGCTGCCCGCTCCAGACTCTGGTGTTGCTGATATAGCTCAGTTGGTAGAGCGCACCCTTGGTAAGGGTGAGGTCGGCAGTTCAAATCTGCCTATCAGCACCAGTATCGAGAACTTATCTTATTATCTCCCTTTATCTGTCAGAAAAAACTATTTGAAATTTGAAAAAATTAAATTAATCTACCCTCGGTGGATTATTTTCATATGTAATCTAGATACACAAAACTGATAGGTTCCGTCATGGCAAAAGAAAAGTTTGAACGCGTAAAACCGCACGTAAACGTTGGTACAATCGGCCACGTTGACCACGGTAAAACTACCCTAACTGCAGCAATCACTAACGTACTTGCAAAAGTATACGGTGGTA